>OFQY01000017.1_pt1 | contig 59214 bp, 92 predicted proteins | sample 1542991 | NCBI WGS metagenome assembly OFQY01 (sample SAMN07774224, study PRJEB24372) | wastewater metagenome | isolation source: Exp Tend VB 10WW | collected 2016-02 | reverse complement strand
CACCAACACAATCACCAACACCACCAACACCACCAACACCACCAACACCACCAACACCATCACCAACAGCCGAGAACCCGGCGAGTCGCAGTTGGTACGCTCGGTCAGTTTCGCCGCGGTCATCCAGCCAGTCAGCGAACACGAGCCTCGGCAAGTCGTCCGACGGGTTCGACAGCACCGCCAGCCAGAACGGGTTTTCCGGATGGTCGCTCACGTTCACCTCGGGCACAGGGTTTGGCGGATCATGCGCTTTGCGTACTCTTCGGCCGCTCGGTAGCGCGGGAACCGGTGGACGTTACCGGCCACCCGCACCACCCACGACCGGCCTTCCTGCTTGATGCTCGCCGACCGCGGGCCTTGCGTCAGGATCACGGGCGGCATTAGACTTCGATCCCCGCGGCCCGAAGATCGGCCTTCACCATGTCCAGCCGCGGTTGATGGACGGCGTGCGTCAGGTGCTTCGTCCCGCGGTACTCTTGGATTGCGTGCCAAAGATGCTTGGCCGTGTACAGCATGTTCCAGTTCCGCACCACGCCCAGCTTGGCGAGTTCGGCCACCGTCGATTCCCACTCGCTCGGGGTCGGCGTCTCGATCGCTTCCACCAGTTCGGCCACCGCTTCCCCTTCCGCACGGTCGGCACGCTTCACCGCGGCCTCGCTCCCGCAGGCCAACCGCACCCGGTCGGCGTTCGCCGCGGCGTGGGAGAACTCCGACAGCCGGCGGCCGAAGTCGCGTTCCAAGAACATCAGCTTTCCGACAAGCCGTTCGATCCGGTTGAACTTGTCGGCAGCCTCTTTCTGCTGCTGCCGTAACCCGTCGATGATCCGGGCAAAGGTCGCGTCGGGCTTCACGTCGTCCGAGTAGTGGAATTGCATGGTCCGAATCTCCGATGGTGTGAGGGAAAGCCGTCGAACCGACACGGAGAGTATGACGTTAAACCGTCGCGGTGTCAACTCCAATATGACACACGCCGGCGCAAAAAGAGAGCGGAACGCCTGCGTTTTCAGGCGTTCCGCTCTCAAGAAAAGTTTTCGGAATCCGCTTACGGCACGAACGTTTCCGGAGTCTGCCCGCCGTTGATCGCGTCCTGAATCTGCTTGATGATGTCTTGCACGAGCGGCCCGACGGTGGCGATCAGTTGCAGCACCACCGGAAGCCACTTCAACACGTCGAGGAACCCCATCCCGCCGCCCACCAGCCCCCGCAACACGCCCGCCACGGTGCCGGGCGCGAACGCGGCTTTCGCGGCCTTCGTACTCGGCGGTGCCGCCTTCAACACTTCCGCCTCGATCCCGTCGTACACGTCCATTTCATCGCCCTCGGTCGGTTGTGAAACTATCGCATCCGGCCCGCGGCCGGGTTCGGCCTAGCCTACTGTACGACAGGGTTCGGGGTGAAGGCACGGGCGAACGCCCCGCAGTCCAACAGCCCCGGCCCGTAATCCCGATCCGGCCCCGGCGTGCCGGCGTCCAGGTTGCGCGTGCGGTACAGGCGCTTCACCTGTTCGGTCGTCAGCCGCGGCAACCCGAGTTTCACGCGGGCGGATTGGAGCAGTGCGTTCGTGCCGCCGACGAACGGCGTTGCCATGCTCGTCCCGCTGATCGAGTTGTACCGACCGCCCGGCCACGCCCCGATAATGTCGCTCCCCGGCGCCGTGCTGTCGATCACCTCGGGCGTTGCTCCGGGGTTCGAGAACGGGGAATACACGCCGGTCGATGTGACACTCGCCACAAGGATTGCCGAACTGTCGATCTGCACCACGCCACCTTGCCCCCGCTCGTTGCCCATCGCCACCGTCACCAGAACGCCCCGTTCGGCCGCCCGCTGGAACCACGGCTCCATCCCTTCGAGGAACCCCGGCCCGCCGATGCTGATGGTGATGCACGTTGCCCCGGCTCCGAGTGCCCAATCGAACGCCGACTGAATCCAGTCACTTTGCCCGCTCCCGCTGTTGCTCAGGCATTTGCCCATGAGCAGCTTCGCCCGGTTCGCCACGCCGACGGTGCGACTCCCGCCCGCCGCCGTAGATGCGACGTGCGTTCCGTGCCCGTTGGAGTCGGCCGCCGACTCGCCCGGCACGAACGACCGCGCGTCCACGATCCGGCCGGCAAACTCCGGGTGTGAGGCTTCAATGCCCGTGTCCAGCACGGCGATCGCTTCTCCCTCCCCGTCCCCGAGCGCCCGCAGGTCGTCCACCCGGCACGCGGCCATCCCCCAATTGGTCGGCGCCGCCGCCAGGGTGGAGAACGTCGGCCCGTGCCGAATGTCGTCCGGGATTTTCCATTCGCCGTTCATTTTAACAGTCCTCGGATAGCGTCATCGGTTTGGGGCATGGGTTTGTTGTTGCGGGTGTCCGTCCACTTCCCTTCCGCCGTCTTTTTCAGGATCATCACCGCCGGCAGCGTGAGCGGACGTGCCAACCCCGGTGACAGTTCACTAATCGGGATGTCCTTCACCACATGCCCCGCCTTCCGCCACTCGTCCCACGCGGCCAACCGCATCAGCGCTTCGAACTCCTGCGTGTTCTGATCCGACCGCACCACGGCGAAATAGAACACGTCGGTCGGGCTGACGGGTGGCGGGTCCACCGGCTTCGCCCCGCCGATGACGACGGTTGTGATCGCCGGTTCGCTCGGCCCGTCCGCGTTCCCCGAGTAGGCCAGCACCCGATACCGTCCCGCCTTGCTCGCCACCACCACCGTTACCGTCTTGTCACTCAGTAGATCACTCGGGAACACCGACAGCCCCGCATCAATCGGAACGTACTTCACCCCCTTCACGTCCCCCGCCACCGTCGCCTTCACCGTGACGAACGCGGCCACTTCCCCCGTCACCTCGGCGGGGAGTGTCAGCGTCGGCGGCGCCGCGAAAGCAAGCGGCGCCAGCATGAACAGTAGTGTCGTCGTCGCACGCATCTAAACCCCCGTTGTGGTGTGAATCAGCGAATCCCCATCAGGTATAGGATGGTGAGGATAATCAGGACGGCAACAATCACCCCGGCCGGGTACGCACCCCACGTCGCTCGGTTCATCCACTACGGGCCGGCGAACGCCAAAAGCAGAACGAGAAACACGACTAGCAAAGTCACGATCACGGCTTCACCTGGGGAACAAAGTTCGGGCGAGTTCGTTCACTTCGGCGGGGGTCCACTTCTCGGCGAGCTTGCCCAACAACTCGCACTTCGCTTCCGTATCCTTGCCCTTGCACGGGGCAGCGGGAAGCAGTCCGGGCGAGACGGTTTCTTCGGCGACCACCACTTGCCCCACCCACACGCCGTTGAGACACTTCACCTGCACATCGAACGTCGCGTTCCCCGTACACGGCTCGGTGAGGTTGACCCCTTGAAGAACTTCGGCGACCGTCGGCATTTGTTGGCACTCCTGGGGGTTGTGGCGCTGGTGTCGGCGGCCGTCTGGATCGGGTGTCAGCAGTCGCCACCCCCGGCGACCACGCCGGCACCGCCCGCCGCGGTGTCAACCTACTCACCAGCCGAACTGTGCCGCGAGTACAAGGGCAAGCCGGGCGGGGCGACCGTGCTGGTGTACTTCAACACCGTCCTCCCGGTCCCGACCGCCGACCCGCTCGTCTGGGAGTACCGGCCCGGCGTCCCCGCCGAGAACTTCTCCCCCACCGTCCGCATGCACTTCGACTCGCTGCCGGGGACACCGCCCGCCGAAGTCACGGGCCGGGTGGCGGGGTGGGAGGCCGACTTCCTCCCCCGTCGGTCGCGGGCGGGCGGGGTGCTGGTGCTGCGAGGGTGTCACGCCGGGTCTGTTCCGCCCTGAGTTGCCGTACCTCTTCCCGCCCCTGCACCACCTCCGCCCGCAGTGACTGAAGCTCGCTCACCGCCTGCTGCTGCCGCTCCCTTCCCGCCCACCCCATTATGAGGAACCACCCCGTCACCAGCCACGCCACCAGTCGTTCCCCCCACCGCCACAACGGAAGAGGTGGTGACTGTTCGGGTGTCGGTGGTGGCGGTGGTATTCCGTCCGTCGGTTGCATTGGGCGTGATCCCGAAGCGACTGTCAATTTGCCGATCCGCCACCGCGGTCAGCCGGTTCGCCGCCCTCAGCGCGAAGTCGATCAGGACGGCCGACACGACCCCGGCGATGAAGGACAGACCCCATCTTAAGTCATACGGGACATCGGCGTAAAAGTATTTGAGAGCGGCGTTCGCAAGATAGGCACAGCCTAGACCCGAGACGACGCGGGCGAGCAGTTTCCGCCACCCGTCCGGCGAGCGTGCCCACTGGACGAACCCGCCGAGAGCGCCGGCCACCGCCGCCCCGACGCCGTCGTCGTGCACTTGTGAGTTGTCCATGACCACCACTCCCTTTCAGGCAACGATAGCGCCGGACAAATTCACCTCGGCGCGGTACACGTCCGGCCCGCGTTCCGGCGCCGGACTAATGGTGATGATGACAGCAACTTCGCCGCCCACTCTGGTCTTCAGCCGCGAGCGGATGGCGTAATCCTTCGACCGGGTGACGCCCTTCTCGACAGCCGACCGGACGCCCTGATGGTGCCGCTCGCTCACGTCCGCCGGCATCAGGACCGACAACGGCTTGCCCACCAGTTCCGCCGGGCGATACCCGGACACGTCCTGAACACCGTCACTCGCGTCGAGAATCAGTTCGTCATTCAGTTTGGCCCACAGGTAGAAGCCCGTTACCGACGCGGCCCCTCTCGCCTTCATTTTCGCCATCTCGGATTCCAGGTGCGAAGTCCGCTTCTGGCACTCGGCTTCCTTCTTGGTCAGGTCGGCCACGTCCCGGCGAAGCATCGCCGTTGTCAGATCGATTCGGCCTTTCACGAGGATGGTCAGCAAGCCGAACAGCCCGCCACCAACGACGGTCACGGCCATCGAGCCGAACGCAATCCACCTGTCGGTTTCGTCGGCGAAAAGCATGTTTTCCCTCACGCCGGGGTGAAAGTCACGATTACCTTGCCGACTCCACCCGATCCACCTGCCCCCGGTCCCAGACTGCCACCACCACCGCCCCCCGGTGCCGACCCCGCCACACCACCGTTACTCCCACCATCCCCACCACCGCTGGGTGCGACCGTTGTCCCGCCCAGCAGACCCGACCCGTCATTCCCGTTCGCAGCCGTCCCCGCGCTACTCCCGCCCGACCCGGCGGCACCGGCACCGGCACCGCCCGCGAATTTTGTCCCCCCCGTACTCGCCGCCGTCGTCCCGCCCGCCCCGTTCAGGTTGCCGCCCGCCGCAATCATCGAGGTGGTGTTGAACGTGCTGGCCCCGCCGCTCGTCCCGTTCCCCCCACTCCCGCCGGTCCCGGCGGCGCCGACGACAACGGTGTATCCGCCCGGCGTCACCGCGATGCCGGTCGTTTTCGCATAAGCCCCGCCACCGCCGCCGTTAGTCGTCCCGCCGCCGGCTCCGCCACCCCACCCCTCCGCGACCACCGTGCCGGCGCCTAGACACGTCCAGGTGAACGAGCCGGCGGTGGTGTAGGTGTCGGTGGTGGGCACGCCCCGGTGCCTCCGTCGCCGCGAGGAGTTAATCAATTGCCCACCCTCCAACGGCTCGCCGTCGTGTCGTACTCGACCACGACGTAATCGTTCTGCGCGAGAGTCAAGTCGCTCGTTCCGCTCGACATGAGGAAGCGGTTGGCCGCGGACGCGCCGCCCGACTCGTGGGCGATGACGATGGACGTGGCCGCGACGTTGCGCAGCTTGACAATGTACCCGTCCTGCTGCGCGACCATGCCCTGTAGGATCGGGGTAGACGTGCCGGTCAGCCGCAGGGACGAGCAGGGGAAGCCGGTCGGGGCGAAAGCGGTCTGCGTACCGCTGAACGACGCGGCCACCGCCGGCAGGATCAGCGACTTACACTTCAGCCCGGCGAGTGACGCGGGGGTGCCGTCGTGGACTTCGAGAACCCCGGCGGACGCTCGGCCGATGCCCAGATCGACGGCGCCCCACTGACGGTTGTCGTTGCTCCACTGGATGCCGCCGTCTTTGTTGAACTTGAACAGTGGGCGCGCTTCCAACGCCTCGAACGCGAAAATCTCCGTGCTGCCCGACAGGAAGTACCACGTCAGGTCACCCGTGTCGGGGCTGTTCACCCTCGCGCGCATCATCGGCAGGTCACCGGCCAGCACCTCGAACACGTAGCCGTTGTACACGCGCGGGGCGACCAGCCGCACGGCACCATCCTTCGACTCGGCGACGGTGCGTGACCCGTCGTGAGAGAGTTGACACTCGTCGAGGCCGGCACTGCCCGCGTGCTGACGAATCGTGAGTTGCCGGGGCAAAACAATCGTGGCGTCGGCGAGTGCCGCGACCGCTTCCAGCACATTCGACAACACCATTTTCTTGCTGCCGCTCGCCCCCGCCGACACATCCACGACGTACACCAAGTCGCTCGCGGCGGCATCGGCCGGTACGATGGCGGTTAACGCGCTGACCTTCTGGTTCGCCATTTCACGCCCCCTCGGTCAGTACGCCGTCGCCCGATTCGAGCAGCAGAATGCTCCCCGATTCGAGCAACAGGAAAAAGGTGGCGGGGGGCGGACCCACGCCGCCCCCCGTGCCGGTCGTCAGACTCGCCGCCAGCCCGCTACTCAGGCCACTAGTGAGGCTCATTCCACCACCCCCGTCACGATCTGAGCGGCGGTGTCCGAGATGAACCACAGGCCGGTCAGGTCCGGCTGACCACTCGAATTGGTCGGCAACTCGCCGGGGTTGATCGTGAAGGGGACGCCGTTCGGGATGTGACAGCCGGTTGCGGCTGTCACGGTGTCGGCGTACCCGTAGTACACCAGCCCCGTATTCGCAGCCGGGATGACCACTTTCACTCCGCTCCGCAACAGCGCCGCCGACAATTCCGCTTCCGCCGAAAGCTGCTTCGCGGCCACCCCCGCGGTCAGTTGAAACGTCGTGCCCGGCATGATCTGACCCCGTGTGATTCGCCCATTGTCAGCCCAGCACGGGAACCGGCGTCAGCCGCGCCCGGTTGACCGCCGCCGCCCACGTCCGCCGGATCACATACCGCGCTTCCGCCCCCCACACGCCCGCCGCCCACTCCGCCACCCCCCGTGCCGCCGACACCTTGTCCGGGAACGGCCGGGCGCCCGGCGTCGTCGCCACCTCGCACCCACGCCCGTTCTCGTCACGCCCTACCAGCACCACCGCCTCCCCGCACACCTCGGCGAGCGCCCACACGCCGCCACGCACGCGAACGGCCGTCCAGCCCGCCGTTTGCCGCAGGAACCACACCGCCCGCCATTTCGCCCCGTAGCGGGCCTTCCACCACTGCACGAGCTTCACCGCCGCCTTCTTCGGCGTGTCCGTCGGCGAGCAGATACGCCACTTGAACGCGCGGGCCTCCCACGCCCCCCACTCGTTCGGGTAGACGCCGTGGTAAGGACTTGGCGCGTCGGACGACAGAGCCGCGATGTAAACGAGGTCGTCTGCTGAGACGTGGGGTTCTTCGTCGGGCATGGGTTGACGACCGCTCCGGGCGGGGAAGTGATACACTGGTATCACAGTCCGCTCCGGGCGGTCGTCGGCGAAGTGCGGGCCGGGGGTGCCCTGAGAAAGTGCCCCCGCCCGTCGTCCCTGAGTATGGCAGTCAGGCGGGAACCGGCGTCACGTTCGACCCATCACGAGTTGATAGCCGCTCGTTCGCCCCACAGAAATTCCACCAGAATTGCCACGGGGCGCAGAGGCGAATAAGCCCACTTGCAATTCGCCGCCAGAGCCGCCACCCAGATAACCCCAGCCACGAATGACGCCCACCACCCGGACCAATCGAACGGCGAAGGCAAATAAGCCGCCGTCACCGCCAGAGGGCCGACGAACACGGCTAACAGAACGGCCCCGGAATAAACCGTCACTGCCGTTGCGAACAAGACCACTTTGACAGCGTTCATTGCCCCTCCTGAGAACCGCCTTTCTTGGTAATGTGATAAACTACCGCCTATGAACGAGTGCAGCAAGGCCGTCAAACGCCGCTTCAACGACCCCGCGTTCCACCTGCATTTCTACCGCGGGCATGGCATCGACATCGGCGGTGGCGATGACCCGCTCGGCCGCTACGTCGGCCACTTCGCCCGAATGGAGTCGTGCCGGACGTGGGATTTGGCGGACGGTGACGCGCAGGAGTTGGAGGGGGTGGCGGACAACTCGTTCGATTTTGTGGCATCATCTCATTGCTTGGAACACCTGCGCGACCCGTCCGACGCCCTGTTCGCGTGGTCGCAAGTGGTCAAGCCGGGCGGGTATCTGATTGTCACCGTCCCCGATTTTGACTTGTACGAAGCCGGAAAATGGCCGTCCCACTTCAACGCCGATCATAAATGGAAATTCACCCTGTCGCGGAAACACGACCCGGATAACGAGCTACTCAACGTGGTCAACTGGCTCGGCGGTCTGGTGATCGGGTGCAGTGTGGAACGCCTTCAACTCGTCCGCGACTTCTACTCACCTGCGCTCGCCGGCACCGACCAAACCCTTTTGCCGAACGCCGAGAGCGCCATCGAGTTCGTACTTCGCAAGAACGGCTAACACCCGTTCGGCGCTGATGCCCGCCAAGCCGCCCTGCCCCTCAACCCGCACCTCCACCACCGACGGTGACAGCGCGTGCAGGTGTCCCGCCGGCCACCCGCCCTGAACCACCACGCACGGCGTTTCGTGCAGCCCGGCGACGTGGGCCAGCCCCGAATCGTTCGCCACCACCGCGCCGGCGTGCGCCACCAACCCCAACACAAACTTCGCCGGTTTCCCGACGTGCAACCCGACCGGCATCCCGGCGAACATCTGTTTCAGCCGATCCGCCTGCCAGTGACCGGCCGTCACTTCCACACGCTTCCCCTGCGAGACGAGCGAGCGTGTCACTTCCCGCCACCGCCCATACGCCCAATCCCGCTCTTCCGAGTTGGCGAACGGGGCGAGCAGCACATACCCGCCGCCGATCACGGGCGCCGGCTCCTTCACCACCCGCGGGCGAACCGGGTCGAATGTCGGAACGTGGAGTTGCTTCGCCACCGCCCGGCAGTACCACGCCGCCCGGCTCACGCCTTTCTTCGCCTCCCGCACCTCGCCGTTGAAATCGTGCTGACAGTTCGCCCCCTCGCCGTCGCCCCGCCGGATCGTGACGCCCGGATGACTCACCCCGTCCAGCCACGCGGCTTGCCGCGCGTTCAGCACCACCGCCCGGCCGGTCGAATCGGCCAGCCCGCACGCCGCGTACACGGCCGTCACCTCGTCGCCAATGCACCGGGCGGAGTGGTACACCTCGAGCGCCGGGGCGAACCCAGGACACTTCTCGCCGCACTCCACCCCACGCCGCCAGACTAGCCCGCTCGGGTCGGCCCGCGTACACCCGCACACCAGCCCCTTGCGGGCGTCCGGGGTGGCGCTGCCCCGGCCGACCTCGCACCGCTGCCAGCCGCCGGAAAAGCCCTTCAGTTCGGGCGTGTTCGCGGCCGACAGGATTCGGGGGGAGAGGTTGGCGCAGACGGGCAGAGGCTTGCGAGAGGCAGTGCGAGCAGTTTTGATTCCCCGCTTCGCCAAAATAATGCAGGCGGCATTCAGACAGACCGGGCACCGTGGGGATGGCGGTCGGCATTTCGAGCATCGGGACAAACTACTGAGCATAAACGTCGGCCTCCCCGTACACCACGGCCCCGCCGTCCTGCTGGAATCGGATGCGACCGATGTAAGTTTTCGCCGCGTAGAACGTCGATCCGCAAGCCAACTGTGGGTCGGAGTTGATGACTACGAAATCGGGCAAGTTGATAATCGATTGCCCCGTGTAGCCGGGGTAATCGACCCACAGAACCTCGTACCCGTAAAGGTCCATGTTCTGTGCCCAGACCGTCCACTGGACAAAGATGCTCGTCGGTCCTGCTAAAATGCCAAGTTCAATCACAATACCGGGGGAAAATTCGCCGACGGTGTGTGTGGTGGGGAACAATCCGGCAGTGTTGCCGAGACTGCACTGGTCTACCGCGTCATCAACGCCCGTGAAGTCCATGTACCGGATACCGTCCACCAGTTCGCCGGTCGCGTTCTCCAAAGAAATCCCCAGCAACCCTTTCACGGTGTACTCGCAATCCTGGCACGTCAGGGTGATCGGCGGCACTGGCGGGGGAGAAAGTGCGGGGCAGTCCCGCAACGCTATGGCCTCACTCCGGAGCGGGTTTCCCACAACGCCGCTCGGCCGTCGTCCTACCGGATATGAACTGTACCCGCCACCTTCCAAACAGAACCACACGTCCGGGCAGCACCCCGGCGGCGGGGGCGGGGAAATCGCGCAGGTGATGTCCACCGTCACTTCGGTCGTGTCGCCCTCGATCACCACCAGCGGGCCAACCGGCGCACCGTCTTCCGGGATGACTCCCGCGAACGAACCGCCCGACCACACCGCCGACCATTCCGCCGTGCATCCGGTGTACAACTCCGGGTAGCACAGCGCCTGTAATAGACCGTCCACCGTCGCCGGCACGTCGGTGAACACGAGCGGGTTCGCGGTGGGGTCGATGAACACCCCCACCTCGTCGTACACCCCGGACGCCACCCGCACGTGACACAGCGGGGCCGGCAGCCCGTTCACGTTCACCACCACTTCCACCGTCCCCGTCGGACTGGACGACGACGAGCCGGGCGGCGGTGGCACCGACGGCGGCGGGACTGACGACGGGTCGGCCATTACGAGTTGCCCTCTGGTGTGTTCATGCCCCCGCACACCCCGGCGCCGCTTCGCCCACGCACGTCGTACACTCCGTCAGTTCGCAGGTGGTGTTCCCCTCGTCGTCCGCCCAGGTGATCCACAACCGACCCGTAGGGCACCCGCCGGCCGTCACTTCAGGGCAGACGTTGACGATGTAGTCGGGCACCTCGTCCGGCTCAACCGTGTCGAACGCCTTCGGGTCGATGCCGACCTTCTGACCGCGAACCCCACCGCCTGGCGTCACCGTGAGCGGCCACGCGACCGGATCGAGGCGCATGCCGTACTTCTGGAACTCCTGAACCAGCAGGTTCAGGAATGCCGCCTGCGCGCCGTTCAGTTCGCCGGCTGTGAACATCACGCCCCCGACGGCATGGGGTAGTCGGTATTACTGCGGTGCCGGAAAAGGGAGTGGAAGTCATACGACGGGAGCAGGCGTCGCCCGTCGTATGTACCGCGGGTCGTCGTGGTGCCGGCCGTGACCAAATACCAGTATCGTGATGTCCGCGAGGCCACCAGATTATGCCCCCGTGCCACCACCCGACTCGATGAGCCGAGAGTGCCGTAATTCGGCACCGCGTTCGGGTCGCGGGGCGGATCGAAATGCTCGAACGTGAGGACATAATCCGCCGCCATCAGGCCGAATTCGCTGTCCGTCCGAACCGGCTGCTGATACGGGATTTCCTCCACCTGCGTGAGTAACAGCGTTCCGCCCACATACGGCGAATTGATGCCGGGGAACGGCACCGAGTTGACGTACCCAATCGCCTGAATCAGCCGCTCCGGGTACGGCATGAGGAACGACGAGATGTCGTCCTCGTTGAACTTGATCTCGCCACAAGTGTAGTTCAGCGGAACGTTTTTCCACACCATTTTGAACGTCGTCTTCTGCTGTCGGACATATTGAGTCCCGTTGAACGCGGTCCCGTTCGGCCCGCTGTTGATGCCATACGCCGAAGAATCATCCGCGAAATACAAACTCGCGTCATCGCCAGCGCCCTCCGCCGACAACAGGTCCAACGCCGTCGATTTGGTCGTGTTGCCGAAGCTCCGCATCCACTCCTTGCCGACGTACCGCAGTTGCCAAATGGGATCCCAATCCGGCCACATCCGCCATTGAACGCCCCGAAAGCGGACGTGCAAGTCGCAGAGGGTGTAGCGGGTGGTGTCGGTCGGCGCGTAGCCGGTGTACCCCACCCCCGGCGTCTTCGGTCTGACTGGCCCCGTCGGTTGCGTCTGCCCGAGCGGAATGTGCGGTGTGACCGCCACCCCATCGACCCACAGCCACGGCATCGTCGGGTGCTGGACGGCGACGTTTTCGCGGTGCAACAGGTACGGGGGGCCGTCGTCCGCCCACGCCCACCCGAGCAAGCCCGCCAAGGCGCTTCGTACCTTGTTGGCGTAAATCTGCGTGACGATATTCTCGTCACTCGACTGAAGGGAGTGAGCGCCCGAGCCGCCCGGCTTTTCGAGGGCGATCTTTTCCAGCCAGTCCGACAAACTCCACACGTCGGCCGGCAGTTCGGGGAGCCAAGTCACCGCCATTGGCTAGTTCCCCCCGAAAATGACGTAATAGTCCGCCGAAAGGGATGCGTGCGAGTTGGTGAGCAAAACGTTCTTGTGCGTGCCGTCCACCGTGTACCCGACGCCGGCCGGGTCGCCCACGAAATGCCCCGGCCCCGCCGGAAGAATGGTCCGCGTGTCGGTGTTCGCCCCGAAGTCCAGTAGGTTCGTGTTCCCCGCCGCGTTCCCGCCAATCTTCAGCTTGCCCGTGGTGCTGGTGATCTGGATGCCGCAGCACAGGAACGACGCGAGGGAGATGGTTCCCGACCCGCCGTCGGGCGAGTCGAGGGCGGTCAGGTCAATCGTCACCGTGGCGCCGAAGGCAAGTGTGCCCGCCTTGAAGCCGATTTTCGTGATGAGGGCGGTGCCGCTGCTTTGGAAATACGGCTGCGTGTAGGATGCGGGCGGCCGCCACGGCGAGCCGGCGTACCCCGGCGGACTGTTCGCCCCGAGGGTGGCGAATGCCGTGAACCCGGTGACGAAGCGAATGTTGGTCGCGGAAACTGCCATGCCCCGATTGTGACGCGGGGGCGGGAACCGGCGTCACTGGAATCGCCACCCTTGCGGCAGTTTGTCCAGCGCGTCCCGTGCATTCTTGTCGAATTGCTTTTTTGCGAAGTCGAACGGGTCGAACGGCTTGTTCGGGGCCGGTGCTGGTGGCGCCGGTTGGCCGGGCTGAGGGGCGGGTTGTGGCGCTGGTGCGGGAGGGAAGAACGGCAAGTTCGGCAGTTGCGGGAGTTGTGGCACACCGGGAGCGCCGGGGAACTTGCCGGCCAGCGCGTCCGCGATGGCTTGCCCGATCACGTCGGCCAGTTTCTTCGGCAGACCGGCAATCAGTTCGCCGGGAATGCCCGCGATGGTCGGAAGCATCGCGGTCGCCACCGCCGTGGCGAAACTCGCCGGCGTGAACTCGCCCAACTTCTTGAGGATCGCCGCGAGGATGTCTACCTGCTTCTTCGCCGGGTCTTCCTTCGCACTCGGCCCGATTTTGAACGCCTCCTGCCGCACCTGCTGAAGCATTGACGACACGGATTGCGTCTGCACGCTGACGAACGCCTTCCCCAGACTCGCCCCGTCGAACTTCGGCAGGTCGATCCCCAGGAACAACGCCACCTGCGCGTTCAGGTTCTTCAAGTCGTCCGTGAACGACTTCAACAGCGCGTTGATGAGTCCGAGCGGGCTGACGAGTTGGAAGACCGTGGACGCCAGCGGCTTCACCGTCTCGTACAGGATCACCCCGGCGTTGATGATTTCGCGGAACGTCTGCCCGATGGTCGTGAAAATCGGCTTGAACGCCCCCAGCACTTCCGTGATGAGCGGCCGAATGATCGGCGTCAGCCCCGCAATCGTGTCCCCCAGGAACCGCACCACGCTTGTCGCGGTCTGCACCACGGGCATCAGTTGCTCACCGATGCTCGCCGTCAGGTCGCGCCACGCCCGCGTATAAAGTCCGCTGGTGAGAGGGGAGAACACGCCCGTGAGTTGTGCCGCGGAGTCCGCCCACCCCTTCAACATGCCCGGCAGTGCAACCGTCACGTCGATCAGCTTAGACGCCGCAATGCCGACGAGTCCGAAACTGCCCGCCACCTCCGAAAACGCCCCTTTCAGGTTTCCGGTCGCCGCAAGCCCCCCGGCCCGCTGGAAAATGGAAGCGGGCGAGCCGTAATCCTGTTCGTCACGCCGCCCCGTCATGTTCAGCCCTCAGACGCGATCCGTGCCGCTTCATAACCCGCGTGCTTCTGCACCCACCATTCGGTCGGCTTGTCGGCGTAGTGCGGCACCATGAACGCTTCCTTGAACTCGGCGAGTGTCATGCTGTCCGGTTGCGCTGGTACTGAAGTCTTCGCCTCTGTGCGGGTCGCGGTCATCTTCTGTTCGGCCTCCATTCGCTGTTGCGCTTCCAGCATCGGCCCCGCATACCACCCGGCCACCTGCATCGGCGTCAGTCCGCAAACGTAGTCAATCGTGCTGGCGTTCACCCCGCCCATGCCGTCCCGGAGCAACGCCGCATAAGGCTTCAGGGCCGCGAGCAGTTCTACGCCGATGCCGCCAACCGCTGCGTCTGCCACTTGGTCAACGCCACCACCATCGTCGCTTGTTCTTCCGGAGTGGCGGGCAGCATCGCCGCCCCAACTGCGAAAAAATCCGGCCCACACTGCACAAGGGCGAAACGCACCTCGGCGCGGCAGTCCCGGTACATGCCACGAACGTCTTCCATCGTGACGCCCGGCTGCTTCTCGCCGAGACACCCGAACAGCGGGAAAAGAACCCCGTCGGCGCCGTCAAGGGACGCGATGTACAACGACTGCCCGAACCCGTGCTGTTTGAGACGGATGGCTGTTTCCGTCCGCCCCTCGAACTCGGCGAACTTGTCGGGCGGCAACACGCCCTTCATGTCCTGCGTGTTCATGAACGCCGCCCTCGCCACCTCTTGTTCCACCCGCTGAACCGCCTTCGGGGTGGCGTGGGCGACGTGATACGTCTTGCCCTGCCATGTGATCGTCGGCAGCGAGCCGGCGTTCCCCACGGCATCGGATACGGTCATCACTTCGGACATAGGCTGTTACGTCCCGAGGGTGAGATAAGCGCTGAGCGGGCCGTTCGCCCGCACCCGCATGGTGTACGCGAACCCCTTGTCTTCCTGCTTGCCGCCGGGAGTGAACGACTCCACTACGCACGGCACGCCGACATAGCCCAAGTAGTTGGCGCTGGTAGCCGGCTTGAAGAAAATGAAGTCGAACACGCACGCCGAGTGCAGCGGAATTTTCAATTGGGTGGCGTTCGTCGCGTCGATGTTCTGAATGCCTTCGATGTTGATGGTCGGCGGGTCGGCCACCCCACCGGGAAGCAGCGTGCCGTAGGCGACTCCTTGCGCGTCTACCGTGTCCTCGAACGTGTGGACGAACGGAACGCCGCCGGAATAGCCGTCTTCCGCCTTCCACGAGAAGCCATCCCACAAAGCGACGGTCGTTCCGCTCCAAGTGAAGACAGGCGTGGTCAAACTCGGCGCGACCTTGATGACCTTGATTCGGCCCCAGCTGCCGGCTGTGGGGGTGTTCGCCATGTTCTCGCCCGGTGGGGTGTTCTCCCCATCGTGACAGATACGGCGGAACCGGCGTCACCGACACGAACGGGCGGCTCACGGCTACCCCGTCACTTCGCCGGTTCGACCGAGTACGCCACTACCAGCGGGGTTGCCGCGTCCACCGTCCCGCCGACCGCCCGCACCTCCACCACGTCACCCGCCTTGCGCCTGTTCAGCCCGGCCCTCGCCCGCTCGGTCAGGATGCCCACGTTGACCACCCGTTTCCCGTCCGCCGCATCGACCGCCGTCACCCGCATCACCGTCTGATTCGCGTCCGTGACGGTGAACGCCGCGATCTTGCCCGTGAACTTGACGCCGTTCGGTCGGCCGCTGTACTTCGCGTCCGCGGCCGACGGGTTCGCCGACCACTCGTCGTAAAAGTCATCGAACCCAATCGGAACGTAGTTCACGCCCTCCCACCCCCATTGCACGGCCGTCGGTTGGCTCTGCGTGGGGCGAACGGTCGGGCCGCAAGCCGCGAGGGCTACGGCGAAGATCGGCCCACAGACGGCGAACAGTGCGATACGGCGGGTGACTGACCACATGGCGGGAACCTCCGAAGTGGTGTTCGCCGGGCGTGGCGTGGGATTTGGCTAGGCGAACGTCACCCGGTAGACGTGGAGAATCATGTCGAAACTGACGACGTGAATGGGCGTGCCGGTTGGCGAAAACTGCCCGTTCCGCACCTCCACCGTCGGCCGTCCCGTCGGCTCGAGCGCCTTGAACGAGTAGCCCGGCGGCATGTCGATGGAACTGGCGTACCAGAACCCGGCCTGTGCTTCCGGGTTCGCGTTTCCGAACCGCATCTGATCGAAGATCGGCAACACCACCTGAACCGACTGGCCGTACACCTCGAAGCGGAACAGCCAATCCTCAAGCGGGGGATACTCGAACGTGGTGGTGGTGTCGAACCCGAGATGGCCGAAGCGAATGAACGGGTAATCGCTCCACGTCACTCCCGCCGGCAGCGTCGGCCAGATGTCCCCGAACCACAGTTCGGCCGGCTTGCCTGAAAACGAGGGCATCGCCGTCCATTTCTGCTGAATCGCGTCGATCAGGTTCGTGACGGCCATTGCGGACGGCTCACATCGAGGGGTTCGGCAACTCGGCGATGCTCACCCGCACCGTCTGTTCCGTGTCGCCATCTTCGGCCGGCGCGACCACCGCTTTCACGTCCAAGAACCCCACCCCTTGCGCGAAGTGCCGCAAACTCACCGTCACCTCGTCCCCCGTGGCGAACGGGTGCCGCTCGGCGGTCAGCAGCTTGCCCACGAACGACTCCCCCTTGCGGGCCACACCCCACCCCGTCACAGTCTGATCGTTGATCGTCCCGGCGAGGCCGGTGTAGTTCGGGTTGTTCACGTCTGCCCCCGTTAGAGTGATGTGCCCGGATTCGCTGCGATCTCTTGCACCGTGCAGTTGCGGTTGATCCGGGCTTGCAGCAAACCGCCGCTCCCCTTCGCGTGCGGGACGCCACTGAGCGGCATCAGATACCGCCCCACGAGCCACGCCAGGCCCGGAACCGTCGTCACCACCTTAAACCGCACGTCGCTTCGCGCCAAACTCGGGTCCAGCCCCGCCACCTTGCACGAGTCCCGCTGCATCGTCACCCCGTTCCGCTCGTCGCGCTCGCCGTCCGTGCTGCTGACCGCCACGTTCACGCCCGACGCCACCGCCGACCATGTGTACTGAGTCCCGCCGGCCAGCGTTACGACCGCTTTCTCGACGTCCACGGTTGCGTTGGTCGGGAGCAGGGGAAAGAGCGGGTCGCCGACTGCCATGATGCCACCTCACACGATTCCTATGGACACTTTCCGCCAGAAGTCCAGCATACCCGCCACAAGAGGCGATACGAACCCGTCGGCGCTGTTCGCCTTCCGCCCGCTGTTGCCCTTCGCGTTCGTGTCGATTTTCACGCTGGCACCGTCCATCGTATCCGAAGTGATGTTGCCGATGGACGCCCCGTAGAAAAAGGCCCGCCACTGCGCCACCGCCTCCATCATCGCCGCCCGCTTCGCAGCCGCCAACAACTCCGCATTGTCCACCGTGTACTCCACCTTCACCGTGCCGGTCTGAGCCAACAGCACCGCCGCCAACCGATCCGGCATACACCGCAGTTGGTACAGCCAGTTCCGGTCCAGGCGAATAATTCCCGTCCCGCCGGCCTTCTCTTGCAGGTACTGTGTGCCGGCCTCAAGTTCCGTGTCCGCCGCCCACTCCCGCCCCGTGTCCTCGTACAGGTGCGTAATGGTGATCGGGCAGCGGGACGGCGGCAATTTCAACGTGATGAGTTCGGCGCCGGGGCCGGGGTTGACGTACTCCGTGTAGCTCGTCGCCTCCACCGACACCACGCCGACGTAGGCGTTAATCATCCCCGTCACGGCGTCAATGATGTCCTGAAGGTCCACGTCGTAAGTCGTCACGGTGATGCCGAGACGCGCCTTCAGGGTCACGAGTGATAACAGCGCCATGCCGCGATTGTGGGGCAGAGGGCGGAACCGGCGTCACCGACGAAAAACGCGGCGGACCCCCGTGAAGGAATCCGCCGCGCCCTCTCCCGCACCGTCAGTGTACGATCTTACCCGTTGAGGCGGTAACACACCCAGGTGTTCGCCCCCGTCCGCCGGCTCCGGAACGTCGCACTGGTGGCGATGGCGATGACCGCGTTGCCGACGATGGTGTGCCCCGTCGCCGCCGTCAGCGTCACCGCACCCGACGCCGACCCCAGGTTGATGATGGTGAAGTCGATGCTGTCGTTGTTGATGGCGCCGGTCAGCGCCGTGTCCATGTTCGCCCCGGTGTCCAGCGTGCCCGTCACCGCCCCCGTCTGCGTGCTGGTGATGATCCCCGTCAGCAGTTCGGCCGCGAGATACGCCTGTGTGGTCGCCGTCTCCGCCGTCGGGGTCAGCTGTGCCTTCAGCCGCGTGGTCGCCCGCTGGTACAGCGGGTTCGACGTGTCGCCCAGGATCGTGATGCCGGTCAGGGTCGCGCCGCTGAACGTGCCGCCCGCGATGGTGCCGCCGTTCACCACCCCGCCCATCGGGGCAATCGGCGCCGTGAACCACGAGCCGGACACGGCCGACACTTCGAGTGTGCCCGACGTGCGGGCCGTCGCCCGGAACTGCACACTCTTCATCCCGGCGCACGGTACGACGAACCCGATTTCCGTGTCGTCCGTCAGCGTCACGGTGCCGCCGCTCGTCGGCGCCCCGGTCGCCGCGTTGTACGCCTGCGTCGGGTAGTAGTCCGTCCCGTTGTCGCTCGCCTCGAACACGCCGGTGAACCCGGCGAAGGTGCCCGCGAAGCTGAACCGGGACACGGTGTCACTGTTCGCCATGCCCTGCACGGCCGTACCGCTGCTGGTGGCAATGTCCGTCGTCGTCACGCCCGGAGGTGAGGCCGGCATGGGTGACTCCCGTGAGTGAGTGTGCGAAAAAGGTAAGGCCGGGCAACCGAAGTCACTCGGCCGCGAGGGTCAGTTGATTGTCGGAGGTGCCGCGACGTACCCCGACGCCGGGGAAGGCATCTGGATCAGCCCGAAGATGGTCGCACACGCCAGGGCCGAAGTCCCGGTGATGTCCCACGTCGCCCGCACATAGCGGTACGGTGCGGCCGTCGCGCTCGCCGCCGTTGGGAGTTGGAAGGCAATGATGCCGTCCGTGCTTGCCGCGGTGAGTGTCACCGTCGCCGCCGTCCCGTCCGGCTGCGTACACGTCACCCAGCCCGTCGAGTTGTCCGTGCTGGCCTGGAACGACACCGCGAGGCTGGTGAACGTGTTCACCGCCCCCAAACTCACCCGTCCGTTGATGATGTTCGACCCCAACACGGCCACGTCTACGCCCGTCCCGCTCGTGTCGGTCGTGATGCTCTGAGGGCGAATCACGTCCTCGTGGAACATGCAGTTCGACAGGTCATTCAGGTAGGACATACCGCCCTCCGAGTTTGTTTCAGGTGGTGAGAAAAGCCCCGGCCGAACCGGGGCCGGGGTGAGCGGGTTACAGGATCGTGGTCACGCCCATCACGTTCGGATACCACAGGAAGGCCGTCGGGTACTCGAACCCGATGTCACCGTACATCGTGGCGAGGACGATGTACTCGCCCTTCAGGAAGCTGCTGCCGTCGTGCCCGTCCTCGAACGCCACCGCCCCGTAGGAGGCGACGATGCAGTGTTGCCACAGGCCGAAGAACACGTCTTGCAGGTTCGTGCCGGCCGCTTTCGTGTAGTCGCCGCGGATGTTCGTCGTCTGCACCACCTGCTTTCCCCGCCACTGGTTCGGCGCCGACTCGCTGAACCGCTTGAGGATGTCCACCAGCGGCCCGGCCTCGTCGCCCGGCGTCACCGCGTCCGCCCGCACGCCCATCGCCGCCGCATACGCCCCCGGCCGCATGACCCACTTGCCGCTGCCGGCGTCCATTGCGAACGACCGCTCGCCGATCAGAGCCGGCACCGCGTCCCCGTACTGCGGGAGCAGCGTGTTCCCGTTCGCCCCGATGCCGCGGGCGCCGGGGTAGTCCGTTTCCAGGTTGATGACCGACCCGGTGTAGGTCGAACTGGTCAACCCGTTCGGGATGCTCGTGCCGCCCGGCCCGTAGAAGCCGTAGGCGTCGATCTTCAGACCGAGCGAGCGGCCCAACTCCGCCCGGACGTAGTTGTCCATCGTTCCCGACGTGAACGCGACGGACTCTTTCGACAGCCGGCTCGCCCCCGCGATCTTGCGGGCGGTCAATTCCATCTGGTTCGTCGTCAGGTTGCTCTCACTCGCCGCCTGACTTTCGGCCACCGCCTTCACCGACGGCGCCCCCGTGATCCGGGGGCGGACGTGCCGACCGCCGGGCGGGAGCGGGAACGACTGTGCCCCCGCCGCCATCAGCGCGGCCGTCGGGCGGATGAGCGGGATGACCGGCCCCATCGTCGGCGGCGGAACCAGCGTGCCGCCGAGCGTGTCGATGTACGCGCTCTGCGTCTTGCGGTACATGACGCCCTTGCGAATCAGGTACTCTTCCTCGTCCGGGTCGCTCGATTGGCCCGACCCTTCCAGCACCGCCTTGACGTACCGGCCCTCGTCGCTGTCCTTCACGCTCTCTTGAAGCATGTCGAAGTTCATCGGCAACCAGTGCTGATGCTCCCCGCTCATGTGCGGGTTCGCCGCGTTCACGGCCTTGCTGAACTTCTCGATCACGTCGGCCTCGTGCTTCGCCATTCCCGCTTCGCCCTTGCCCAAGATCACATGCGTCATCGCCTTCGTGTAGCTGAACGGCTGCGAGTCGCGGGCCAGACCGTTTTCGATGAACGCCGTCCCCACCTTCCGCGGCACCGGCTCCGCATCCGGTCGCACGGCGGTACGGTTCGCCTTCTTCGCAGCTTCCGCCGCCTGCTGCTCTTTGGTCAACGTCGCCATTTAAGGCTCCTCCCGTAGCCCTCGCGGGCGGGTGTGGTTGTGGGTCCGCCCGATCAGTCGGCTTCGATGCCCGCCGCCGCTTCCAGGTCTCGCAGGTACTTCTCGCTCACCATCACCTGACCGGCCGGCACCGGCTTGGCCTTCCGCCCCACCACCGGCTTCAGGTCCGACGCCTTCCACGGGCTGCCCGTCGAGGGGATGAGCGCCACCCGCTGCGGTCGGTACGAGCCGAACGACTTGTCCACGATGCCGCCCTCTTCGTCCGTCTCCGGGGCGTCCGGCTCGTCGGGCACTTCGGCCTCTTCGTCGTCCTTCCCGCCCACTTCGGCCGTCACCATGTCGCCGATGGCTTTGGCGTTCGCCGCGTCCTTTTCCAGCCCGTCGCACAGGGCAAGCAACTTCTTCTTCCCCTTGACGTGTTCGCCCTTCGCCACCTGCTGACGCAGCATGTCGCACAGATCAAGAAGCCCTTGCGATGCCTGGAACGCCGCCGCCGCCGTCGCCGTCACGCCCGAATCCGCTTCCCCCATCGACTCGTCTCCCACCGTCGTCGGGTCATCCACGGGGGGCGGGGGTGCCATTTCGTCGCCGTCAGGTTCGCCGTACATGCCGGCCTTTTTCACCCGCTCAAGCGTTGCCGCGCTGCCCATAGTCGTGCCTCGTTTGACTGGAACCACGACGCGGCCGTTCGGCTTGGCCGTCAGCACCCGCACCAGCGGGGAAAGGCTCTTGCGGATGAAATCCAGCGAGTCCGGCCGCTCGCAATAGCGGAGTGCTTTTTCCGCCCGTGCGAGCGTTTCGGCAGTCGGCTGGACGTAGCCGGCGAACTTGTTCACGGGGATTTCGCACGCCGACGCCAGCCCGATCATCGTGGTTTTGATGAAGTGCCATGAGTCCCGCCCGAGCCGTTTGCAGTAGCCGATTGACTTGCGGGAAACGCCTTCCGGCCCGTCCGGTCTGAACTCCAAACTGACCCCGCCGAACACGCCCGGCACCAGCGGACGAACATGGTCGGCAACTCGAGCGCAGGCGTCGGCGTCCCAAACCGGGTCGGCCGGGTCAACTCGCCCATCTTGGTCGAACTTCCGCAGGGTGTGACGGGCCGCGTCGGCGCTGCTCTCGAAAAAGGTGGTGACGCCCACGGGCAACGCGATCATCCCCAACGCTTCGTCGGGCTTCCCGTGTGCGTCAAGCCGCGGCATCGACTTGAACTGAACGTCCGTCGTGCCGATGTAGTGACCGTGTTCAAAGTTGGAGAGACGTTCAAACCGCGTGTTGAACTCGTGCAGGCTGATGCCGGCCGGTTCCAACACGTCCCCGTCGAGGTCTTTGATGGGATACGTCAGCACCGCGGCCGGCGTGGTGTTGCCACCCGTCGGCACGGCTTTGGTGATGCGGTCGAACGTCGGCGAGAATGCCGCTACGGTCGGCGCGAACAGACGGCGGGAGTCGAGGCCCATGCCCGTAGTGTGACAGGCAAGACGGAACCGGCGTCACAGACGTGAAAAAACCACCAGCAGAAGAGAGAGACAGCAGAGAGGAGGAAGGGCGGGAAGGAGGGCGAGACGACCGGGGGCCATATAGAGTGGCAATCCTCTAGCAGTAAGGCGAACGACGTGAGGGCACGAAAAAACCCGGCGATCAGGCCGGGCGGGTGAAGTGAACGGGATGTAGTCACTCAACGAGGGGGCCGACCTAATCTTCGGCGGTGTGGCCCGCGATTGCCGTCGTCACCGACCCACGGATCAGGTCGGCCCCCTCGTTGAGGGCATCGGCGTAAGCCGTCTTCGCGTCGTCGTATGCGTCTCGTGCAGCCTCAGCCCGCCGCCGCGACTCGGCGTAGGTCGCCCGGATCGAGGCACGGGCGTCTGCCTTCCCCTTCGCGTGTGCGGCGGATTGCGATTCGTATTCCGCCAGTCGCCGGCCTAGTTCTTCCTCTTGCCCCGCCCGGTGCTGTTGGTATCGCTCGTGCTGTGCGTCCGAACTGAACGCCTCCCGGCCCTGTGCCGGCTTCAGTCGCGGTCTTGCCGGTTTCGGCCCGAAGTCGCGCCCGACCCGACCCATCGCCGCGGATGCCGCGTCCTTCGCCTTGTCCGCTTGGTACGCGGCCCGGTACGCCGCCTCAGCCGCCGCCGCGTAGGCTTCGCCAGCCTCCGCCGCCACGTCCTTCGCCTCGTGGTACGCCGTAACCACGTCCGACACGTCGCCCACCCCGGCCGCTTTCAGCTTGGCCGCAATGTCGTCCGCCCCCTTCCGCAAGCGGGCGGTGTCGGCGTCGATCTGTGCCGTCAGTTGGGCCGCGTAGTTGGCCGCGTTCCCGTCCTCGTCCTCGTCGGCGTCCCACACCTGCACGAGAGAAGGTTCCGTGTGCGGCAACTCTTCGGCCATGACGGTTGACAAGTGGCCGGAGTCGAAATCGGCCGCGTCCAGTTCGTCCGATAGTTCCTCTACCGTCTCGTCGTCGCTCACCAGTTCGGCCCGGAGTCGGTTGTATTCGGACTCAGCGAAGGCGATTTTGGCCGCGTGTGCGTCCTCGTTTTCTTCGTCTTCGTCGTCGTCCCACGCCTTGTGCAACTCGGCATCGACGGCGAAATACTGCTGCTCCAACTCGTCCGGGTCGTCAATCCAATCCATGTCGGCCGTGATGGACTCCTTGTCCGCGTCCGAGAGAAGGGTTGGGCCACCCTTCTCGTCGGGCAACTTTGCACCGCCACCGCCTTCCACCTTCGCCTTTTCTTCCGGTGTGGCCCGCTCCATCACGTCGCCCGGAATGAACTCGCCGCCCCGGTACTCCTTCCCCTGGACGCTCATGTTGTGCGGCGCGTGCTGTGCCGACTTGCGGTACGACTTCTCCACCACATCTTCCCCGCCACCTTCGCCCACATGCTCCAACATCGCCGCCGCGTGGTCGGGGTGCCCCGCAAGTGACTGCACCTCGGCGAGCGTTTCCGCGTCGTCGTCAGCACGGGCTTGCAGGGCCGCGAGGAGGAAGGCGAGTGTGGGCATGGGTCAGGTGCTCCGGAATGCGTCGGTCGGGCAACCGAGTGCCGTGGCGAGTTTTTGGATGCTCTCCCACGACGGAAGCCGCTTCGGATCACCCGCCTCCCACCGGCGGAGGGTGTCGTCGCTGATCTTCGACAGCCGGGCGAGGTCGGGGACGGAGAGGCCGGCGGCGGTGCGGAGGCGGGCGAGGATGGCGGGGAAGGTCTCAGGCGATGGCTTTTTCACGCCGCACCGCCTTGCAACTTCTTCAATTCCGCTTCCAATTCGGCCGCCTTCGCTCGCCGTGGGGCGATATCCCGGTCGTCGTCCGCCGGCCCGTTGAGGAACTTCAACTCGTCCTGAATGTCCGCGACCCGTTCGGCCTTGCCGACGGTGGCGTGCTCCTCAGGCGTCCGCTCGACCTCGTGCCGTTGCAGGTGGAGCGACCACCCGGCCGGGCCAACGCTGTCGCCGCTCGCCACGTCGTCACGGCTGGCGTAAGTCGGCTGGCCGACCTGCGTGATGACGTAAGTCTTGCCGCCGTCGTGGACCACGTCCCCGACTTTGGTTTTCTCGGCGACACGCTGGGCTTCTGCCTTGCTCATGAATCCGAGTTTGCGGAGTCGGCCTTCCGGCTTCTCGGCCACCGGCTTCCGCCCGCCAAGCGGCGAAACCGGTGGCGGTGATGCCGACTGATGCGGGGCTGGCGTTGCGGCGGTCGCCTGCGGCGGCCCGGACGATGCCGCCGCAAGTGTCTCCGGGTCGAACCGGGCGAAGGCGTCCCGGCCGTTGTTCAGTGCACCGGCTTGGCTCATCGCCGTGAACCACTTGCCGGTCCCATGCTTGAACTGATACTGCCACTTCCCGCCCTGCTGACGCACCAGCCCAACCCGTTGGAGTTCGTCCAGATCGACGGTCGCGGCCTTCGCCTTGATCTCCTCTTGCGTCATCCCCACACCCCCCGTTTTCGCCCCCGCGGACTGCGGTTGCACGGGGGTAGTATTCCCGCCAGTTGTCGGCTTGTCAACGCCAGTTGTCGGAGATTGTTGACTATTTCCGCCCGCTTTCATCTTCGGCGGCAGCGTCACGGCCGGCGCCGTGCCCTCGTTCTCGCTGTCGCTCACCCCCGGCCCCTTGCCGCCGCCCATCATCACCGGCGTGGCGTCCGGGTTCTTGCGTGCTGCGAACGCCCGGCTCAGTTCGTCCCGCCGCTTTTTCTCGGCCGGCGTGAGCGAGCGGAACGGCTTGCGGTTCAGGGCGGACAGTTCGGCGTCGTCGGGGTGGGCGGGGGTGGGCTGTGCCGCCGCTTCCCACTCTTCGCCCTTCCCGGATGGCTTCATGGTCGTCATGGTCGCCGACGACGGAACGGGGCCGGCGTTCGTCACGTTGGACGTGTCCACCCCAATGACACCCCGGCGGCGGTCATTACGAATGTCCGTGAGCGGCGACCCGGTTGGCCCCGGCTCCTTTTCAAATGCCGGGTGAGGCCCGCCCGCGTCCATCAGCACGCTAAAACTTCTGGTGTGGTGGTCGAGCGGAACGGCGTGCTCCATTGTGCTGCGATCAGCCCACCCGTATTTGCGAAGAATTTGCCTGACCGCGTTCGCCTGTTCCGGGGTCATCGCGTCGGCCGGAACGCCGCCTTCGCCTTTCCTTTCGATCCTGACACTGCCGTCGCTGGCCGTGGTGAACCGCAAGCGGATGCCGTGCAAACCGGCCTCCCGCGAGGCGTAGTGCTTGAGCGTTTCCACCTCGTCTTTGGTCGGCTTGCGTACACCCTTTGCCCTCGGGGTCCGCTTGGCCTGACGGCGCGACCACTCCTCCCGCGATTCGCCAGCCCGCTGGGGGTCCACCTCCCACGCTTGCGGCTCCGCCGATTGCTTCCGGATTGCTTCCGGATTGCTTCCGGATTGCAATGCCTCCCCCGCCTTCCCGCCCGACACCGCCACCGTGCCGCCCTCATGTTCACCCAACGCCTCCCCGCCGCCCGCCGCCCGCACACGCTCCACAGCCCCCGCTACCGCGTTATCAGCCGCCACGCTCGGCCGATCCGCCTGCCACCCTTCCATACGCTGTAGCTTGTCACCAGCCGCCCGGCGTGCCTCAATGTCGCGGTCGTCTACTGACGGCGGGCGCATCTTCGGCGGCAGCGTGACTTGCCCCGAATCGCGGGGGTCGATCTGCGACATGCGGCGGTCGTGTTCGGCGGGGGGGATGGCGGGTTGTTGGCTGTGTTCGGCGGGGGCAGTTTTTCCCGTCTTCGGGTCGTACTCGAACACCCTCGCCCGCACCGTCGCGGCCCCCTTCAGCACTTCGGCCGCAGCCCGGTTGGTGCCGTCGTCGATCCAGTAATCGTCCCCCACCTTGACCACGATTGGTTCTCCGGCGGTACGAGGCTGGGCCTGGCCGCTCGCCAGTTGGCGTACATACTTTCCGGTCACGTCCGACTGGACGGCCCTCAGTTTCCCGACCGGGATGTCAGCGAGCGGGGCATCGGTCTTCTCGTAATTCCGAATGTCGCCCGGCGTGTACGGGTAGTCGAACGAGTGCGGGAACGGGGACAGGTCGTTGGCGATACGGTCGGCCGCCCACTTGTAGTCGAACGCGGGCGAATCCAGTTTGGCCACGGGTTGCGGCGTCTCGTGGGTGGGGCTTTGTTCTCCCGCCACCTTCTCCTCCGCACTCACCCCCCGCTTCAGGAACTCATCCCGGCTCACCGGCTTCTCGCCACCCCCAGCCGCCGCCCCCCACGCCCCGTACTGCCCCGTGGTCTTGTTGCCCGCCCGCTGCAAGGCATCGCCCGTGCCCTTCCCGGCCTCACGACCGGCCCGGATCGCCGCCACCAGCCGTTGAGCCACGGCCACCTGATCGCCGCCCACCTTTTCCCCCAGGACGCGGAGCAACCCCTTCGCCTCTTCCTTCGTGAGCGCATCGACGTGCCCGCACAGGTCGCGGATTTGTTCCGGGTTCAGCCGGTTCGGGTCGGCCACCGCGTTCGCCAGGAGCGTGCGGGATTCCATCACCTCTTCCCGCGTCTTCGGCTTCGCTTCGGCCTCCGACTCTGCCGCCATCCGCTTGCCTTCTTCGTTGAGCGGCACCCCCGCCTCCACCTCCCCGTGACTCGCTTCCGGCGGGCGCACCCACACGACGTACCTTTTGCCGTTCTTGTTCACGCCCACCTTGCGAACCAAGTGGCTACGGATCGCCTTGAAGAACGCCCACAGCATCAGGTCAACCACCACCCCGCCGCGGTCGGCCTTGCGCACCCGGTCCAGGCTCCATTCGTCCTCGCAGGACTCAACCAGTTCTTCGTAAGCGTCCGGATCGGCCGCTTTCAGGTGCCGCAATTCGTGGGATAGACCTTCACCGTCGGCCGCGTCTGTCAGCCGCGATTCCGGGTCGTCGGCCGCGTCGAAGGCGTCCGCCAGCGGGTCGCCCATCTCTGCCACGACCGACTTGAGGAACCGCAGCTGCGTAGCGTCTTCGGCCACGGATTCGACCGCGTACAGGAACGCCGCCGCCGCGTCCTCGCGGGCGAGCGACTTGACCCGCTTCGCCGTGAGTTTGCCGTAAGGGAGCGGCTTCCACCCGCCATACGAAACGCCGTGTTGTGTGCGTTGGCGTTTCGTGGCAACCATCGTCCCGTCCGACGATACGGGCATCTGTTCGGCCTTCCCCCGCTGGTTCAACTTCATCGGCACGCTGATCGGCTTCGCCACGTTCACCCGGCGTGCCTGATACACCTTCTCCCCCGCCGCCGGCTTCGGACCGTCCGCTACCCGAGTCGCCTTGATGGGGTTCTCGGTGCTGCCCGGCTTCGGCCCGATTTTCTGCTTCAGTACCGCCGCGACCTTCTGCAACTCTTGCGGACTGAGGGCGGAAAGAGCCTCGATCAGAACCGGCAGTTTGTCCGGTGTGATCGACTCCGGTTTCGTGATCGCTTCGGCCACCTCCTGCCGCTTCTCCGGGACTGACTTCGGTGGTTCGTTCGTGCCCGCCCCGAAAATGTCGTCGAGTGCCGGGTTGTCGCGGATCTTCTTATCGTCGGCCTTCGGCTTCTCGGCGAGCGGTTCCGCGAAGAAATCGTCAAGCGTCGGGTTGTGGCGGATGTTCGTCGGCGGTGGTTTCGGGGTGGTGCCACTCGCCCCCGGCTTGCTGCTGAACTTGCCGTGATCGCGGGCGTGCTTCGATTCGTCGTACTGCCCCACCGACTTCAAGTACATCTCCCCGAACGCCATCAGCCGGCCGCGTTCCTCCGCCCGGTCGATCTCGGCGCGTGCCGACGCCGCTGCCTGCTCGATGGTCGTGGCACGCACCTTCTCGAGCGCCTTGCGGAAGTGGGCCGTCAGGTTCACGGTGCTACTCCGCATTTGTGGATTCCAGCCATTTTTCGTACTCATCATCGCCGTCGGGTTCAGCCCGTCGCTGTGCTGATTTGAGCATCTGTTCAAAGTCCCATTCCGTGTACTCGGTGATCGGCACCCACCCTAGAATCAGGTGGGCCAGCCGAACAGCCTTCTCGCCAGCCCGCTTCACGAATTCTGGGTCCAGGTCTTCGCTTTCGTCTTGCATCGCCGCACCCCCTTTACTTCTCTCCAACCAGAGAAGCGAAGGAACCGGCAATAAAAAGGAAGCGAATCGGGAAAATACTTTCGGCTACGCGCACACCTCGCTTACGAGTTGGTCGAAGATCGCTTCCAGGTCTACCGCCTTCCGCACCGCGCCCGGCAGACTGCCCGCGCTCGCCGCCCCCACGTCCGGGTTCTCCACGTCGCCCGGTGCCGCCGGCTCTGCGTTCGGATCGCCCACGCCCGCCAGCAGTTGCGCCAACGGGTCGTTCTGCTCATCCCCGCCACCCATGCCCGGCATCCCGCCCGGCGCCGGTTGAGGCTGGTTCGCCTTCTGCAACTTGGCGTTGAATTCGGCCGGCGTCACGTCACCGCCGTCAATCGCCTTCATGTCATAGCTCGCCCGAATCTCGTTCACCGTGTACGTCACGGCCGACGACGCCGCCGTCAACGTCTGCCACCCGCGTTCCTTCTGCTCCGGGTCCATGAGCGGCGGCAACTTCACCACCACCTTGTATTCGTCGCCCCAATTCGGGCGAATCAGGTGTTTCGTCAGCGTGTCGCCGATGGTCTTCACCTCGGACGACAGGTTGCCCTCACGCCACGCCCGAGCCGCCGCGTAGAACCCGCTGTAGTCGGCGTCCGCGAGGAACGCACACACCGCCGGCACGCCGAACAGCGCCAGCACAGCGGCTACGGCGTGCGTGTAGTTCTCGCCGAATGCCATCTCGTCCGGCTTGATCGACAGCGCCGCCACGCTCACCCGCTCGCCGTCCACCACCGCCCACGGCTGGCCCCGGTTCTTCCCCGTGTACTTCTCCCGCATCCGCCCATCGGCCTCAATCAACTCATCTTGAGTCGCCCCCGCCATGCCGATGATTGCGGCCAAGCTCAGCCCGCGTTCCATCGCCATTTGCCGCGAGTCGATGACCGAATTCAGGAAATCGACCATTTTCCCGCCACCGGCCAACGGGGAATACCCGTCCCACGGGAATCGCGGGTGCGGCCGACGCTGGAACACCAGATGCTCACGGGGGATTCTCAGCCCCAACCCAGGACCGCCCACACCCCAGAGCATCGGCGCCGGGGTGTTGTACCAGATCGACCCGCGAGGGTATTCCGGCGAGATGCCGCCCGTCTGCGACGTGTAATTCTTCCGCAGGTTCCACAGTTCCGCCGGCTTCTTGTCCCGACCCGGCGGCGCGTAAATGATGCCCTCCCCGAACAGACCGCGGCAGAGCATGTACTCGGCGAGGAAGTCGGAAGTGGTCTGCACCTCGTTCGGGTCGGCGAACAGCTTAGAAATCTCGTGCCCGCTTTCGAGCGGTTCCCATTCGCTCTCTTCGGCGCTGCTGGCGGACGAAACCGACTTGCGAATCACCTGCGGCTGCCGCTTCTTCAGCACCACCACCGACGCCCCTGAGATCGCCGTCATGATCGTGTTGACCGCGATGTACACGCCCGAATGGAAGCTGTCGGCCTGCTGCCAGACGTTATCAACCCACCCGCCCGGCACGTCCCGATTTTGCAGGTTCACCCAGCGGAGGGCGGTTTCCCGGTCGGCCGTCGTGCCGGGGTCGTTCCGTCGCGGGGGCAGTCCGAGCAAGGCGTCGGTGCGGTTGCCGAAGCTGTCGGCCGAAATCGCGGGGAGTTTGCCCATGATGCGTGATTGTCACACGGCGGGCGGAACCGGCGTCAGTCGGGTATTCAACCACCGTGAGTTTGTGGTACTTGTTGCCGACTAGATTGATCCTCTTCTTTTGCATTCCGATCTCGCTCCTTGACCGCCCACGCTAGGCAAGCGGCTGACAGGTGTGACTCAGCCTCTTGGACGCCACCCCACCATCGGCGGTTCCGATTGATGATCCAATCGCCGGGAGGAAGTTCGTTGAAAAGGCAAGCCGGCAACTGCCAGTCATCGCGGGCGTTATCGTCGGCCAACTCGAATCCGAATCGCTCGCCTTGGTTGACAGTGAGATGCCGATGGGGGCGGACATCGGTAAGGAGAACGGTCACAACCGGGTGAGCGGCCACGACCGCCGGGCCGATGCCCTTCACGGTGTCGATGCACGAGCCGTTGTCCGCGATGCCGTGGGGCGAACACCCTTCGCCGGAACACCGCGGGCAGTGCCGACCGATCCAGTCGGACAGCGTGCATGTGACCGTGTGGATGAAACCACGCCGCACCGTCGCCCACACGTCGCACCCGCGGCCGTGCCTCGGGCGTTCCGGTTGCCACCCATTCGGCGGGTCGTTGCTGAACACCCCGGCCGCGTGCGGGGCGAACAGCAGTTCCCACCGACCCTTCAACCCGCCGCCCGCGTGGTCGGCACCGGCCAGGAGGAGGGTGGCGATTTGCCCGTCAATGCGGCACCCCTCGCACCCGCTCGACCAGTCGCCCATCGCACCGCCGCAATCGCCGGTGTGTGGCGGGTACGGGGCACACTGGAAACGGATCATCCGGGCGTGCGTGGGGTCCCCGTTCTCGTCGAGCCAGTCGGCCAGCACCAGCCGCCGCACGTCGTCCTCCGGCATGGCGATGATGCCGCGAAGTTGCGACTGATAGTCGGGATGGTCGGCGTAGTTGCTCACGAAATCGCCTCCCGCATGGCCGCGATTTGGTCAGCCACCTTGACCACCATACCCATCAGACCACCACCGACGCCGCTTGTCAGACTGCGGAAGCCGAGCGGCGCGTCACTGTTCAGAGAGAGCCACTTATTGGACCCTACGCCACACTCATCAATGGGCACAGTGGGCCTGTGGAACCAGCGGAACGCATCCCCCAATTTCGTTTCTTCGTTCTCGTCGCACCAATCTGCTATGACGCCGAACGGGGTGCGGTCGGCAAAATTCACCTCGCACGCCGACAACAGGTCACGGAATCGTTCCGGCCACAACGGGCGTGATTCCGTGACCTGAACCAACTGGAATAGCGAGACGGCCACACTCACGACCGCACCTCCACCGGCGTATCGGCTTCCGGCTCGGGTCTGGTGTACGTCGTCCCGCGTTGACTCAACCCGTACCGCGCGGCCATTTCATCGCCCTCGTAACCGTCAGCCAGTGGTGAATACCCGCCGAAGGAATCGCCCCGCGTCACGTCGTATGGCGATTCCTTCGGCTGATAGCACGCATGACATCGCTGGTACGCCGGCTGAATCACCTCGTTTTCGTCCACTGGCGCCCTGAACTCTCGCACCAGAACGACGCCACGCCCGCCACACGCTTCGCACACGTCAGTCATGTTCGCCACCTGAGTTAGACCGCAGTTTCGCACCATCTTCACCCACAGCCGTTCAGTGACGACGACAGGCTCAGCCCAATACTTCGTCCCATCAGGACGAGTGCCCGACCCGTCCGCGTCAACCGGCAGGTCGGGCCACTTGCATACGATATCGCCGGCCATGTTCGTCTCGAACCGATGGACCGTCGCCATGCCCTCATCACCGTCACCATCGAACTCCACGCGGTAGGCGGTCGGTATGGACGTGCCGTCTTCCTTCAGGCACTTGACCCCGCCGCAGTCGCCGTTGTTCACGTCCCACACTTTCATGACTTGCCCCTGAGTTAGACCAGCATCGCCCCGCTGCCGGCCATCTTGTTGTACATTCCCGCAGCGCTGTCAGCCTGATCGTCTTTTCTGCCTGTGGGGAATGACGCCAACTCCCGCCGAAACTCGTCCCGCCACTCGCCCGGCCCCAAGTACACGTTACCGGCTTCGACAGCGCTCGCCAGCGGTTCCGCCCGGATCACTTTGTTACCCGTCGCCGCCTCCACGCTCACCGCCACGCCCGCGTTCTGGATGCGCTGCCGAAGGTCTTTCGTGCGGTCCTTGCCGCCCACGCCCGCCTCTTGCTCGAACCACCACTTCACCCGACCGCCGTACTTCTCCTTGTCCGCCTTTGCCACCTTCTCCACCAGCACATCCCGCTGGCCGACCGAACAGCGGAAGCGGGCCACATCGAGGATGTAGGTGTTACCGCCCCGGATTCTCTTGCCGTCCTTGTCGCGGAGGGTCGGTTCCCTCAGCCCCAGCACGCCGACGGTGTAGTCCGGGTCGTTGCTCCCGTCGGCATCCGTGCCCGCCATGTCCCAATAGCGGATGAGCGTCCCAACGGTCGGCACCTCAGAGGCGAGTTTCCACCAGTCCCACTTGAACATCCCGCCGCCGCGTGGTTGCGGCCGGCCCTGCAACAGCGAAGCGAAGCCATACGCACCGAGTTCCGTCCGCTTCTCGTCCAGCCACTCCTTGCCCCGCAATTCCGGCCACAGCGGTTCGCCCGGTTGTCGCCCCAACGGGTCGCCGTCCAGGGCTTCGGCGGGGAGGTCCACCACATGCCACTTGCCCGCCTGCCCGTCGATCACACGCCCGCCCGGATCGTCCGAGTGGAACCGCGAGCCGGTCATCATCACCCAGGTGTGCGGCTCGGTGCGGGCGAGAAGGTCCGACGTGATCCAGTCCCAAAGTTGGTTGCGCTTGGCTTCCGACTCGGCGTCTTCCCGCGAGCCAATGGGGTCGTCGAGAATAATCCCGTCGGCGTTCACCGACGCCACCCCCGAACCGCTCCCCACCGCCTTCAGCCCGCCGCCCGCCAACGTCTCCCACTCCTCGGTGCCGCCCTTCTCCCGCGACAGTGGCACGCCACGCGACCGCAGCAACCGCCGCATTTCTCGGCTGAATTTGTTCGCCTGCTTGGTGTTGTAACTCCCGAGCAGCAGGCGAAACTTGGGGTTCCGTTCTAGCGTGTAGGCGCCATAGCCGATGGTATTGGAAGCACTCTTGCCGTGCCGGATCGGAATGCTGAAATACACCCGCTTCAGTTCGCCCGACGTGATCTTGTCGAGCGTTTCGTGCATCAGGCGGAAATGCCGGTAACCCCACCGGAATTCCGGCCGTGCCTTCTCGATCCACTCGCCGAAATGTGGCGTGACTTGCTTCACCGGCGGTGTGTAGTCGCCCGCCAACGCCTCCACCTCCGCCAGTTCTTCCGGCGTGAGGTGGGGCAACAGGTCGGCGGGGAAGGTGGTCATACTTCGATTGCCGGAACTTGCTGCTGAAATCCTGCCGCCGGTTTGTGCCCACCACCTCCGTACTGCTTCGCCACCTCGGACACGTCAACGCCACCTTCCCGCGCCCGCAGCGACCATATCCGCATCCCGTCGCCGCGGTCGAACCAGCACGCACCGAACGGCATTCCGACGGCCAGTTCACCCGCGATCTCGCTGATGAGAGTGGTGGCGTTCACTGCACGCACCTTGTAGCCACCGATGACAACTTCACGGGCCTTCTCGACGTGCTGTGCGACCACTTGGCTTTCGAGGCGAAGGATTGCGTTCCCTTCCGGCACCAGTGACGCGGGGTTCAGGTCGGCGAGCCGATCCCACTCCGCGTGTTCCATCGGGTACGTTCGCAATGCCGCGTTCACGGCCCGGCTGTCGGGCAGAGCGAAACGCCACAAGTCTCTGTCTTCGCTCCACCGCACCAGCCACGGCGGGTGGTCGCGGTCGTTCGAGTCGGTCATGTACTGGTCAATCATGATACTGCTGAATCGCTTGCCGTAGAACTCGTCCCAAACGTACTCCCACGCCAGCCGACCGCCACTCTTTTTCATATCAAACTTCACCGACAACCCCGGCAGGTTCAGCCCGCTCAACTCCGCTTCCGCAGTCTTGTGGTGGTCAAGCACCGTGATGCGGTTGCACACCTGCGCCATCGCCGCCAGTACGTCCCGCTTGTAGGAGAAGTCGGCGATGATGGTGTGAGTGCCGCTCAATTTCGAGTGGTGCGGCGGCTCGTCCCCGTACTGTGCCGGGATGAACTCGGCGTCGGGGAAAGCCTTGCGGAGAATCCATGCCGCGGCGAACCCGTCGAAGCACGATGCGTGGTAGATCACGAGCGTTTTCACGCGGTCACTCCCCCGGATATGGCTTTCGTGCGTCGAGGAAACTGGTGAACGCCTTGCACTTCGCCGGGTCGCCGCCGTTCGTCTCCGACCACTTGGCGAACGCCGTGAACCGGGTCATACCGAACCCCGGCGATGTGTTCCGGGTGTTCGCGGAGAAACCGCCGGACTATCGCGTTAACCTGTGCGTGGGTCACGTCTCACCCGCCGAATAAAGGTTTCCCGGTCAGCACCCACGCCACGCCGCCGACCAGCGCCGCGAGGATGAGAAAGAAGAAAGTGGCGACGACGGGGAAGCACACCCAGAACAGGACACGCACGAACCGCTCAAGTTTCACCTGATCCGCTTCCATCTCCTTCATCCGGTCGCGGGCTTGCTCCCACGTCTGTCGGCCGTTCTGGTGCATCGGCTTTGCCCTCGGGTAATGGTTCCGCCGGCTTCTCCGCTGCTGCCTGTTCCTGTGCCTTCAGTCTGCCATGAGCCGCGAGGAGAATCGCTTGGATGCGTTCCAGCCGTTCGGCCTCGGTCATGGGCGGTGCGGGCGGCTTGTCGGGGTCGGTGGGTGGGGGGTCTTTATCGTACAGGCCGAAGATTTTGCACAACTTTTCGAGCGCTTCCATCGGGGAGTGCATCTTGTATTCGACTTCGATTACGGCCGCTTTCTTCCGCCCCTTCCCTTTCGGCCCCATCTTCGCCTTCGCCACCTGGATTGCGGAGCGGGTGAGCGGGTCCATTTCGGTGAGTGGAACAGGCGTGTCGAACTGTCCCTTGCCGCCGGGGGTGAAGGCGTCCCGAATATCCGCGAAGGCGATGGCAACCAATCGATCCGTCAGCCGGCCGGGAGTGCAGTTCATCCGTTCCGCATATTCCTGTCGGGCAATTTCTAATTCGGCCAAAAAGTCGGGGGTTGTTACGATTTTCGACATTTCTTTTTTTGCGGTGCCGTAATTGGCTCCGGGGAATACTCGCAACCACGCTTGCACCCCGTTGAAGCGTGTAGCAACGTACTCCGCCGCCAGCAGTTTGAACTTGGCGTAGGTCTTGGGACGCCTGGTCGGGGTCGGCGTGGTGTCGCTCATGACTTGCCGGGGGAATTCCCAAGTTGTCGCACCCAACCCCACAATTCCGCCACGTCGCCCTCAACGGGGAGTGTGGCGGGGTCGGGGGACAGGGCGAGGGCGGTCCCGACTGGTGGGATGAGTCCGGCCCCACGGCACTTGCGGCACGTCCGGCCGGGGCAGTGGTGGCAGGGGACGGCCTGAGTGGTCAGTTTGAGGGCACGCAGCACGTCGGCCAGCGTGCCGGCGGGCCACCACACGGCACCTGCGGTCATGTCGGCCGTACTGAACAAGTGCCCGCCGTCGGGTGCGGTGAGCCGACGGAGCAGCTTAGCTTGCGGACTGGTGGCAGAGAGGATGCCGTCTAGCAGGCGGACGAACTCGCCGCCGATGCGGGCGGTCGCCTCGATTCGGGGGCGGTCGTCGGTCGGCGCTGGCGTCAAGGGTGTCGCCCGTGGGTTCAGCACATCCTAGCGGTTCGCGTCGGCCGTTGCCAGTGGGAGGGTTTTGCGTTTGGCTTCCGTGGAGGCCCGGCACAGGTCACGGATGGCGAGTTCGGCGGTGGAGAAAGTCTTCCAGTACAAGTGATCTTCCTCGCCGGGGGAATGCAATTCGTCAAACACGGCGCGGGGAAGTTCGGCTGCTTCTTCCCCATTCGGGTAGTAGGTACGGTCACAACCCCACATCCGACGTCGCTGGTTACTCATCGACGGCACCCGATCCGACGTCATTCTCAACGCATCGGCCAGTTCCGCCCGGCCGTCGGAGATGCGGCCGGTGCCGGAGCAGGTGGGGCAGTCAACTCGGTCGCAGTCGAGGCAGTCCGTCGTGCCGTCGCTGTAGTCGCTGTCCGGGTCGCCAACCCGACCAGCGCCGTGACAGTGGTAGCAATTCGGGTCGCCGATCAGCGACCCTTGCCCGTCGCACTCTTCGCAATCACGGTCAGGCGTGACGTTCTCCTCCAGCCAGTCCGCGAACGCCAACCGTGGAAGCGAGTCGTCGGGCCGCTCGCCGATGGTGTGCCAGAAGTCATCTTCGGTCGGCACTAGTGAACCTCGTCGAAGGACACACGCCACGAGTCGAACATGGTCAGCCGGCCTGGAGTGTGCGAATCTCATCGCACCCTCCGTGTCACTCCCGCGTCGTCGGCCGTGCGGTTGTGAAGCCGACTCAAGACTAGCCGATTGTCCCGGCGGGTCCGCCCGCCCCGTGTGTCAAAACCCCCACCCGCCCGCCGCTTCCCCACTTTGGGCGGGTGGGGCACGCCCTCCGGACGTGTGCCCATTACTTCTTGAGAGCCGTCCCGTTCAGCCAGTCGTTCAGTGTGGCTGGCTCGCACCCGAACTTGAAGCCCGGCATACCGCCGAACTTCTCGATCAGTTGTTTCACCCGCCCCACGTCAACCGTCTTCGTAGCCTTTGGCTCGCACTGCCGGTAATCCTTCCCTCGCAGGAAGGCGTAGGCGATGAGCGAAGACCGCTGCTCGCTGCGGACATCCCTCACCCGATGTTCTCGCAGGCTGAAGTACAGCCCGTCGTCGCGGTACTTCCCCCTCGCCTTTTCCGGATGCCCCACCAGCAGCGCCCGCCGCTCTTCCAGGCGGATGATCCTCGCCTCTTGCGCCAAACTCTTCACCTTCACCTTCAACGCCTTCACCTGATTTTTCATCTACGTCATGGCTGGAACTCCTGAACGCCCGACCGGATTGGCCGGGCGAATACTTGCGGCGGGATTTGAACCCGCAACCGACACTTTAGAGGTGTCTGCTCTAACCTGATTGAGCTACGCAAGCAGACCAAAAAGCCGTCACCCTACGGCCGGCGGCTTTCTCAGTTCGGCCAACAGCGCGTCGGCCGAGAATACTGCACGCTCAGCCGCTTCCGCTACATGGCGTTCACTCGTCAACTCATTGAGCCAAAACGGGTACACGGACAACGCGATCATTTCCCGCGTCACCCGCTCGAAGAGAACTGGCTCTCCGACAATCGGGTTCCCGGTCAGGTGCCGCCCATGCCAGATCGGGGGTTCGGCCGCTTGTGGCTCGGAGTCGATTTCTCGCCACCCCTGCGACCACGCCTCGGCCAGGCCTTCCAGCCGCGATTCCGGAGCGTTGTACGGGTTCGAGTCAAGCGGAAGTTCCGCTTCCCGTGCCGCTCGCCCCTGCCGCTCGCCCCTGCCGCTTCGCCGCCGCGAGCAGGTTGGTGTACGGGTCGCACGACGGGATGAATGTCGGCGGCTGGGTGGGAGTGCCGACCGCATCCGCCGACTCGCCGGCACCAGCACCCGCCATGAACTCGTCCTCGCTCCGTCCTTTCGGCCCGCTCGTCTGTGGCACTCCCTTCGGCGTGCCGTTGTAACCTTCCATCCACGCCCGTCGGCGGGCGTCACCGACGGGCCACGGAGGGGTGAATCCGGGTCCGGATTTGGCGTCCTGCACGCCCCGCCACCGGGCATATCCTATCGGATCTGTCCCGCCATCAGGCGGCAACGTTTCGGACACTGGATCTCTCCTTTGGTTGTGCCGGCCGCTCGACGGGAGCTTGCGCGGCTAGGTCTGTCAGGGTTGCCCGGTGCTTGCAGTCTGAATCTTGTTTGTGACCGCGTGCCCCGAGACAACTGCACCAGTACGCCACCCCTTCGGCGTCACACGCCACCCGGTAAATCCCAGGTCGTTCCGGCGTCGGGTCGGAGGTGAAGCACACGAACAGGTAGCCGGCCTGAGCCGGTCGCCCGTACTGGTCTCTGGGGAGGTTCCGCACGTCTAGCGACGGGTCGGAGCCGTCGAACTCTTGGACGTGATACGCTTCGTGATCGGTCTGCCGCCCTTTCTCCTGCAAAATGTCCACGTCACAAAGGCACGTCCGAACCGCATTCCCCGAGGCGTCGAACGAGAGAACGCCCGGCGCCTTGACGTAGTACAGGCGTTGACCAAGCCGCTTGTAAGTCTTGGTGGTGGGGAGAGTCCCCCACCACGTTGCGACGTGGTAGGCGAGCATGGGTCACACCTTGCGGTTGCGGCGTCGAACCATCGCGTCAGCATAATCGTAGGCCATCCGCGCGGCCCGCTCGTCTTCCGGGAGCGACTGCCCGTCGGCCGAGTGTGCGGCGATGATGCCGGCGATGGCGTGAGCCGCAAACAGGTCTCTGAGTTCGGTCAGGTCGGCCGCGTCTTCGGTCGTCTCGGTGACGGCGGCACTGACCACCTTCGGCAGGGCCAGCATGTCGGCCGCTTCCGCCTCGGTCTTGCTGATGACGTGCCCGCCGACCTTCTCCGCTAGCTGTTCTGCGCCATCCCTATCGGGGCCAAACCAATCGGCGGTTTCCGTGTCGTGAACCCACCCGCCAATCGTGCCTTGCCCGTCATCGCTCGCCCAGAACCGACCGTTCCCGTCCCACACCATGAACATCGGCGTTGTGTCTGCCACTGGTGAACCCTCCGCTCGGGCGGTTTGCCCGAGGTCCGGGAAGTGTACGTTAAACCGTCACGGGCATCAAGCCCGGTTGCGCTTCCTGTCGCGGGCCACCAGCGCCCGCAGCCCCGCGTTCACACTGCCGTACTTCGCCTGCAAGTGGGCCTCTTCCGACGGGTTCAGCCGCACCTTACACGCCTTCTGTTTTCCGCTCGGGTCAGCGACGGGCCGACCGCGTTTCGCCTGTTCAGACATTCGGCACCTCCGTCACCCTCTCGATCCGGCACCACTTCCACCCCCGGCCGCCCTGGATGGGGCCGACCACCCGATACCCGCGACCGGCCAGGCTTTCCCTGATCTGCTGGTCGCTGTCGGTGTGCAAAGGGACGTGCCCGTAGTCGATCAGCGTGCCCATGTCTCGCAGCACCCGCACCGAATAACTCAACCGCCCGTCGTCAGCCTGTACGATTTCGCGGACCATAATTCGGCCTCCGTGTGTGGCCTGTAGGATGAGGGGTGCCGGCCGCTCGTGTGGGCCGGCGAAGGCGGGGTGCGGGGTTAGCCGTTGTAGCCGTAGTCAGCGGGTGTGCGACTGGTGTCCACGACGGGGGTATCGCGGGCGTCACACTCGTCACTCAGGGCGACCACCAGTCGCCCGTCGGCCGTGCGGTATAGGTCGGCGTCCTGGCTCCGACCGCCGAGCGAATTCCCGCCGGTCAACGTCCGCAGGTGCCGGATGTAGGTCGCCTCGATCCGCCGGCCGCTCTCGATGATGGTCATGGATCTGTCTCGTGTGGTGTGTGGTGTGTCGGACGCGGGCGGGGTGGGTGCCCCGCCCTGGCGGTGGGCGGACTACGAGTACCAGATGCCCCGGCGTTTCGCTTCGGCCACGCACTGCCTGTACGTCCCGGCGTACACCACGATCCCGTAGCGGGCCGTGTCTCGCAGTTCTGCCTTGTTGCCCTGGCTCACCAGTTCGTAGGACCGCTTCAACATCAGCATTCTCATCGTCTTCTTCGTCGTGGTCATCTCAGTCCCTCGTGTGGTTGGCCCGACACATACATATATAGCCCACGCAATCACGGCGTCAACTGCCGGGCGACATTTTCGGGGGAATTATTTCGCCGTCGCCACGCTTCACGCACGCCGGGCACAGGTCGTGGCCGCTCGGGGTGACGGACCAACCCCACTTGCGGGCGACGTATTCGCGGGCCTCGCTCACGGTCATGGCCGGGGTGCCGGCGGTCGCCACGCAACCGTTGCAGGTGAGGGACATGCCGTTCAGGGGTTGGCCGGTGGGCTTGCGCTTTGCCATCACGACACCCCGGCGGCTTGTGCGGCTCGGCATTCGTGACGATACGCCTGCATGACCGCGAAGTGAATCCGCCCGCGTGCGTCCGGGTCGATGGGGTGAATCAGGTCGGCGAACCACTTGGCCGGGTCGTGGGACGTGGCCGGCGTCAACTTGATCCCACAGCGGTTGCAGTAGGACGCCCGCAGGTGGTTTTTCTCGCCGCAATCGTGGCACGGGGCGGATAGTCGCTTCGACGGCATCGCCACCATGAATTTGTCTCCGTTCAGCCCCGGATTCTGCCGCCGAAGCAACTTCACGTCATGCACGACAATCACGCCGTCTAGCACCAGATCGGCGAACGCGGCCACGGAATCGTTCGGATTGTGGTTCAGCTTGAGTTCGACGGAGATTTTCACTGGTGCCTCACGAGAACAATGGTGCAACTTGACGACATGCTACCCGATCAAGCGCGCTAGTTCTGGAACGTCATCCCGGCGAAGGTGAATTTCAGGTAGTGTCTCAGTTTGAAATGTCCGCGACGGCCGACACCCTTGCCCCCGTCGCCCAACTGGTGTAGCGTCGGGGTATGGCAAAGCAACCGAAGAAGCCCGCGAAGGCCACCAGCAAGCCGACCAAGACGCCGAAGGTGCGGAGCGACGTGAACACGCTCGCCGCTCGGATCGTGGCAGAGGCAACAGGTGAGGCGCCGAAGACGCCAGACCCGGACGCGGGCAAAGACCCGGCGGCGGTGTCGCTGGGGAGGAAGGGCGGCTTGAAGGGCGGGAAGGCGAGGGCCGCGAAGATGACCAAGAAAGAGAAAACCGCCGCCGCGAAGAAGGCGGCGGCGGTACGGTGGGGGAAAGTGTAATCACTCCGGCTGGTCGTCCGTCACTTCATCTTCCGGCGGGGTGTCGTCGTATTCACCAGGATGGGCTTCGTCTTCCATGTCCACGTCGAAGTTGAAACTCAGTTGGATCGACGCTCCGTGCTTGTTGTTGTCGTTGTAGGAGTCCATGTCGGTCTTCAGTTGCTTCACATCACCGCCAATCCCACGACGACGCTGCTGAAACGACATCTGCATGTGTTCCGGCGGGGCGTCTTCAACGTCCGCCCACAACACCAACTGCTCACTGCCCTGCTTGATGCGAACGGCGTGCTTGCGACGAACCTGTCGCCCTTGTTCGTCTTCGTAGGTTTCCTTTTGCGCTGCCCGGCCGAGTTCTTCGCAGAACAACTGGCGCTGCGTTTTCGCGGCCGGCTGCCACCGCTTGTTCTTCAGCGCCCAGAGGTACACGTCGGCTGGGTTCACCGGGGCATGACCGTGTTCCTCCATGTAGTCGTTCAAGATGCGTTGCATGTCGCAACTGCGAGATGCCCTCTTCGTCTTCATTTGAACACCTTCGGGTCGATGGATTGCCCCCACCCGTCGGTGACGGCGGCAGCAATCAGGTGATGACGGACCTTAACCAGTGATTCGCGGTGGGCGTGGTAGCCCACCTCTTTGCGGTGCTGAAGTTGCCCGACGATGATGCCAGGGTGCATTTTGATCCGGTTGGCGAACTGGTTGATTTTCTCCTTCGAGTAGAGTGGTTTCACCCGCAATATGAATGACTTCAATTCGCTAGATGGGACAAGCATTGCCGCCGCCTCCTCGTCGGCGCGGCGCTCTGCCAACGGTTTGTCTTCGGCGCTTTCGGTGTCACTTCCTCCGACATCAACATCGAGGGGCACTACGTCTCGGTGCGCGATGTGCCGCAACTCATGACCGAGCGTGAACCAGAACGAGTCGATGCGGTCGAACCGCGCCGACATGCCGATCACTGGTTTGTCCTCTGCAAGCCACGTCGCTACCCCGTCCACCTTGCCCCCAGCCAGCGGTTCCACCACCACGAAGCGGATGCCGTACTTCGCCAACACGGTTGGCACCTTCCGCACCTCCGCCGAATACGCCGCCAGCTTGCGGAGTTCAGACTGGCAAGCATCCACCTTGCCCTGATTGAACGCCGCCACAGGTAGGGCTGCGGCCACTTGTCGGATTCGGAAGAACCACGCCAGTTGTGCCGGGGTGAGGCCAGTAGTGGGGTTGGTCTTGCGCATCGCTCCTGTAGCTGGTTCTGAGTCGGTAAGGTGGAAGAACCGATTGACTTCGTCTTCTACAGCGATCAAATCGTCGGTGGCAGAAATCCACCCTCGCCGTTGCATCTCCTTCACCGGCGCGAGACTGAAAAGGTTCGACCGACGGCGGATCGGCTCGACATCCACCGGGTTCATCGCCAGCCGGTAAGCGGCTTCCAATTGCAACCACATCTCCGGTTCGTTGCCGAAGGCGGCAGAGAGGGCGTGTGCCACCTCAGCCGAAACCGCTTGTTTCCCCTGAATGATCTCGTTCACCCGTCCCAGAGGGCGATCAAGAACGCGAGCCAAGTCCTCCTGAGTCCAGCCACGAACCTTCAGTAGCTCGCGGATGAGTTCGCCGGGGGAGAGAACCCGGCGACCGTCACTGGTCATGTCAACTCCCGAAGAAGAGGATTCGCTGTTGAAGTGTACTCTGGCATGGTTTAGGCTGCAATTCCGTTTTTCCGGAAAATCGGAAACCGACGTGTCACATCCGTGACCGCTCTGGCAAAATATCAGTATGAACCGACTGCCCATCTCCGACCGTGTCGCCGTCCTTCGTTGCCTCACCGAAGGGTGTTCCTTGCGGTCCACCTCTCGCATGGTGGGCGTCTCGATCAACACGGTAACGAAGCTGCTCATCGACGCGGGCCTGGCGTGTGCCCGGTTCCAACACGACACCATGCGGAACCTCACCTGTCGTCGCCTTCAACTGGATGAGATTTGGGGCTTCGTGTACTGCAAGGATCGGAACGCCGAGACGGTGAAGAGTCCGCAACCGGGCATGGGTTCGATTTGGACGTGGGTTGCCATCGACGCCGAGACGAAGTTGATTCCCTCTTGGCTTGTCGGGTTGCGGGACGGGGAACATGCCCGTGAGTTCGTGTGCGACTTGGCCGAACGGTTGACGAACCGGGTACAAATCACGACGGACGGACTTCGAGCGTACATCGACGCGATGGAAGCGGGGTTCGGCGGGGAGGTGGATTGGGCCGTGCTGGTGAAGGTGTACGGCGAGACGGAATCGCACGAAGCCCGCTACTCCCCACCGGAGTGCATCGGGTGTCAGAAGATGGCGATGACGGGTGAGCCGAACGTGACGTTGCCGCGGATGCAGGCGGTCTAAGCATTCGTCGCCTTCCGCTTCGCCTTGCCCGTCGCCTCTTGTGCCCACGCCAATCCCAAATCGAGCGCCGCGAGGATGCGGACAGCCGTCCCCCATGTGGTGTCGGCATTGTTGCCTAACGCCCCTTGCAGGGTGCTTCGCCGCAGCCCCGTCATCGTGGACAACTGCCCGATACTCAGCCCGCGGGACGAGATCACGCCCACCAGCTTCGCCCGCACCGCCGGCCACTCGATAACGCTCATCCGCCGCCCCCGTGTACTGTGCCGCCATTGTGCCGGTTTAACGGCGGTATTTCAAGTGCCCTGCGGGTGGGCGGTCGCAGGTTGCCGGCCGGAACGACCACGATCACGCCGCCGATCAAAACGCCATGACTTCGCGGCCTGCCTCGCCCGACGATCTTCACCACCCCGACCGCCCCGTGAAACGGCCACAGGCGGGCAAACCGCTGAGCGTACCAGCACTGCACTTGCTGGCCCGCCTTCGGGTTGCTAATCACGCCGTCACCTTGCCTTTCGGGCGCCAGACGGTAAACTCCGTGTCGCCCGGTTCCAGTTTGACGGCATCCGAACCGCCCAACTCGAACCGCACCATCGGCGACTCTTGGTAATACTTTCCGCCGAAGTCGCCCGTGAACATCAGCCGGCGGACGCTCGTCACCTCTTCCTGGACGGACACGCCGCCGATACTGCTTTCGATAAAGTCGCCCGCCTTGAGTTCCCAGGCGGGTTTTCTCGCGCGGTAGTATCGCATGGTCGCCCTCGGGGTGGTGGTGTCGTCCGGGCGAAGTCTGGCACGCCGGCCTCTCACAAGGCGGACACGGCTGTCCTATTTTTCGTTCGCGCCGCACCCCACATGCCCGCCGTCGCCATTTTTCACGCGACCGTCACGATTCACCCGGATCACGCGACGAACCCCGACGGCACTCACCCCCAATTCGGCCGCGATCCGCACGGCCGAATGACCTTCCGCCCGAAGGCGAAACACGGCATCCACGCTGATCGTGAACCCGCGACGCGCCGCCGGCCCCGAACAGCGGTAGCCGCAATACTTCTGCTTGCTCCGTTTCGGATCGAACTCCGTCCGGCACACCTCACACGCCTTCGGCTTCAGCCGGTCGCCCTCGTGGAAGCACCGCCGGGAGCAGTATTTCGCCTGTCGCGCCTGGCGCGGGCGGAACGCCTTCCGGCAGTGCTGGCACTCCGCGTCGGCCAACACGCGAGCCGGTCCAGATGTGCCGGGAACCCAATCGCCAGACGCCTTCAACTTCTTGCGGATCAGGGAGACACCACGACCGACGATCCGGCCGATTGCCGCCACCTTCATGCCGCCCCGCCGCATGTCCGCCACCCGCCCCCAATCGACCGGGTGCGCCCACCGGTGCCGGCAGTCGAGCGAACAGCAGCGGGAGCGTCGGCACTTCGGGGTGTACAGTCGCCGGCACCCGTCACACGGGCGGTCGGGTAACAGGTCTTGCCGCCCCCGCTTCTCACGCCCGAGCCGGAACGACGGCACGCTGTTCGGGTTGGACGTCTGGCGGAACCCGTCCAAAATCGCCATCCCGGTTCGCGGGCAGTCGGCCATGAACTCGAACACGGTTCGCGCCCGTTCGCCGACGCCCATCACTTCGGCAATTTCCGGGTCGGGCACCCAAAACTCCCACGCCGGGTTAATCTCAACTGCCATCGTGATGACCTCCGTGATTCAGGCGTACCCGTTGTGAATGGTGCTTCTCGGGTTGTCGTCGTGCGTCGGATCGAGCGGTTCGTTCCACCCGCCCTCGATGGTGCCGCCCATGTAGACGCGGCGGCACTCCTGGCACGGCCGCGTCTCGCAGTGCCCGCACCACATGCAGTGCGGGGCTTCGCAGAACGCCGTCTTCGGCCGGTAGTCGTGGTGCCCGGCGTTGCATCGGGTGATGATCGTGGCACACCGCCCGGCGAACCAGTCCCAGGCGGCCGGCGTGATGACCACCTCGCCCGCCCTCTTCTTCTCGACATACTTGCGGTGCAGGGCGAGCGTGTAAAACGGGTTCTCGGCGTCCTCAACCGGGTGAAGGCTGAAGGTTTCGAGCCAGCGATAGAGGGCGATTTCGCGGGGTGTCATGACTTCGACCCGTGGCGTTTGATTCGGAGCGCGTCCGCAATTGCACCCGACGCCGCGTCCCACGCCCGCTGATCTTCGCCCATCGCCTTCCGAATCCTCTCCCACTCTTTCGCGTTCGGCGGCTCGTCTCGCTGCGCGAGGTTGTAGCACAGGTTCGCCATTCGTGTCGCCGCCATGTACCCGTTCACGGCAACTGAGTTTGTTTCCATTGGTGGCCCGTCACGTTGCGAGAATTGTTTCGATCTTTTCCTACTTGGATGCGAATGCCGCCAGTACCGATTCAGCGTCGGGGTGGAACTCAACTTGTGGCAGATGGTGGAATAGGTTTTCCCGGTGCCCGACCACGACGCACCGCTTCAGTTTTCCGAGTGCGTAGCCGAATTCGACGTGTCGCCCACCTCGGGAACCATCGCCCGTCGCTTCGGTGAAACTGATGACGCAATCCGCCGCGTCAACGTCTTCGAGGTCGATGACGGCGTACTTCTCGCGGTACTCGGGTGGCGCCGCGGAACTCTGGTCAGGGCGGGAAGCCCACTCCGTTTCGAGCCACCGCGAAACAACTCGGTGCCCTTGTGCCTCGATGCGGTCGCGGAACTGACACAGTTCCAGACGACGAGAGTATCGAGCGGCCAAATAAATCAGCACTGGTGCCCCTTCACGCTGAGAGTATGGATTCGATTTCAGTCCACCGCTCTGGAAACCACAAGTGCCACTCCTGACCCGCCGCCAAGAGAGCGTCACGCCACACCACTTGAGCGGGCTTCAGTTTCTCCTTCCGACTGCGTTTCAGTTCGGCGAAGATCACCCGCAAATTCTCGCCACGGACACGGCACATCGTCAAATCGGGGTAGCCTTTCTGCGAGCCGATGGAATTCAGAGGGTGATACACCAGCCAAGAATTCAGTTCCGCGAACCGAATCACGGCCCGCTGGAAGTCCCGCTCTTTAGGCTGAGGCAGTTTTCCCGGCCGGCTCGTCGTGGGCGTCGGGCGGGTTGTAGTCCCGGCTGCGGTCGCCGTCTTCGGGGGAGGGGTGCTTCCGCGGGCGACCACGCTTCCGCTTGGGAGTCCCGTCGGCGTTCGTGAGCGGCTTGTCACCGTCACCCCCGGCAGGGACAGGAGTTTCGCCACTTCCTTTTCCGTCAGTCGTGCTGTCGGCATCGAGGTTCACCCCCATTTCGCGGGCGAAATCTTCCTTGAGTCCGTTGTTCTCCCACTCGGCGAAAAAGTTCTTGTTCGCTTCCCGCAACCGCTCCCCACCCGCGTCCCCCAGGCCAACAATGTCCTCGTAGACGTAGTTCCGGCTCGGGTCGCTCTTCCACGGCTGCGTGAAGTCGTGCAGGTCGCCCACGGTGATGATCGGGTGGGCCTTGCTCGTGCCCTTGATCTTCCCCTCGGCGAGCTTCTTGATGTCCCCCGGCAGAGCGCCGTAGTGCGTCCACCGGCCAATCGGGAACAGCCGCCACAACTCGTTCTTCGCCCCGCTGCCGAACTGGTCGGCGAGGTGAGCGGATGGCGGCTTTTGCCCGCGGTACTTCTGGCGGTCGGGCGTGTGGGATTCGTGCGCGATGCGTGCCGCCTCGTACATTTGTTTCAGGTCTTTCGTTCGCTCCTTCGCGGCCGACAGTGCGGCGCGGGCGTCCTGAACTTGTTGGTACAGCCGCTCGCCCTCGGCCACGGTCGCCGCGTCGTATGCGGCCAGCGCTTCCGGCGTGTCGTACCGCACCTCGGCCGGCTTCTCCGCCGGTGTGGTCTTGGCCTTCGCTTCCGTCTCTCGCTTCGCCACGGTCTGCCCTCTGGGTGTTATCCGAACAGTTGCGGGGTGATGCCCGACATACGGCGAGCGCACAGGTTCACTTGCGATTGCCGGATGTCGCACCCGACGAACCGCCGCCCGTGCAGGAACGATGCGTGGCAGACAGTGCCCGAACCGCCGAACGGGTCGCAAACGACCCCGTCGGGCGGGCAAAACGACTTGACGAAAAACTCAGGCAAGTCGAGCGGGAAAGGCGCCTCGTTCTCGTACGCCAACCCGTTCCCCATCGCCCCGCCGCCCACCTTGCACTTGATGACATTCCCAGGGTTGGCGATGGCCGGCGGCACGTACTCTTCGCCCTCGTCTCGCTCGCCGTCGGGATTACTGGAATACATCTTCTTCGTGTTCTTTCGTCCGTCGCCGTTCTTCTTCAGCACATGCGACGGACGAACAAAAGCCTCGGTCGTGCCGTCCTTCTTCCGGTGTCCGCCTGACTTCTCCGAGCCGCCCCACTGCGTTCGTACCCTCCCGCCGACTCGATGGCTCATCTCGCCGCCCGGCGCCCACTTCGGCGGGTGCCCGCAAGCCGTGTTATCGCTCCATGGCAGTTTCCCCGCCCTCGTCACGCAAATGATCGGTTCCCAATCGTTCCGCAGCCAGTCCGGACCACCACTCCCAGGAATGCCGACGCGACTGAACACCACCGGCTTTCTCAGGTTAAACCCGGCACGGTGCAAATCGGCCGTGAGCAAGAACGGTGCGGGCAGATATCGGTAATCACGAGTCTGCCCCTCGCAGTTGACCGCGATCAAACCTTCCACCTTCCGGCTCGCCACGGTGAACAATTCCACCACCCACTTGACCCACTCTTCCAAATCACGCCCGGCGTCGATTCCGTAAGTGCGAGCGTGCAAGTAGGGTGGCGACGTGAACAGCAGGTCAATCGAGTCGTCGGGAAGCGAGCGGAGGAACGTCAAGGCGTCGGCCTTCTCGCACGCCCACCGGCGGGAGCCGGCCAGCACCTCACGAGTATTCAGGCTCAGTTGTTCCGCGCCGCCCATGATTTTCCCCCACGGCAGACTGTACGTTAAACCGTCGGCAACGGCAATTTATTCTCCTCGGCCAATTGGCACTCGCACACCTTGCCCCGCCCGGCGAGACGCCCCAGGACGGCCGAACACGCTGCCAAGCGTTCTGCGAGTTGCAAGTTGACCGCCTTCTGTGCGGCCAGTTCCGTCCGAAGGGCATCCCAGCCGCTCGCCACCTGTTCCACGCGGGCGAGGACGGCGGAATTCTCGGTGTCGAGCAACGCCTGTAGTCGCTCGTTCTCCGCCCGCAAGCGGCTCATCTCAATTTGCAGGTCGCACACGTCGGTCATTTCTGTTTTCTCCCGTCGCGGTAGCACCGCATGAGCGTGAGGAAGTGGTACACCGGGTCGGCGTTCAGCCGGTGCGCCTCGATCCAGTGCCCGCGAAGAACGCCTTGAACAGCCGGCCCGCGTCCCGGTCGCCGCACAGGATCAGTTGAGCGGATGAGTCCGGGCCGGTGATGATGTCGTCTTCGCCGTTCGTGATCTGCAATATCCGACGGCCAGTGTGTACGACCGGCGGAACATTTTTCCAAGGCCCGATTGCGTTGCTGTTCAGCGCCACGCACCCGTTCGGTTTGCCCCGCACTCCCAGTGTGAATTTCACCCGCTCGAACGCGGCCGGCAGGTCGAACGCGGAGTACGTCCGGGGCAGGCGGTCCAGGGCGCCCGGTGCCGCGTTCTTGAAATAGCTGAGTGCTGAGCGTGCCATGTTCAACCCTCCGTGTGCGTGCCGTCTTCCATCCTGACCGTTTTCACCTGCTCCACCCGGCAGAACGTCGGCCAAAGGTTGTGCTTGGTCATCCACTCCGCAACAGTCTTTTCAACGGCGTCGGTCAATTCGTTTCGCTGCTCTTGGCTCACGGCGTGATGGTCGAGGTAATCGGAACTGGTTTCCCCGCACTGCTCGTACACTCCCTCCGTGATTCGCTCGATGATGTCGTCGGCGTCGGGGGTGTTCAGTTCCACCTCTTCGCCTTCGCCGACGGTCATGACGACGTACCCGTCTTCGCCCATCGACTGCCGGGCTTCCGCCTCGGCGTCTTCGGCGGTGTCGAACGAACCGTAACTGTACGTCTCTGGGTTCGACCCGCGGGCCACCCAGAACTTGCCGACACCACTCGTCACATGCCCGTGTTCACTCGCTTTCATCGCCCGCCCTCCGCGTGTGTGTCCGGTCAGTACCCCTGTCGTTCCCGTTTCGCCGCCGCCTCTCTCGCGCCGGCGAGCGTGCGGTTCAGTTCGGCCAGTTGCTCGGCGGTCGGTGGTGCGTTCGACTGACCGGCCGCGATCAATTCCGCCCTCGCCTTCTGCACCGCCGGCCAACTCGGGTACAGCGATTCATACCCGCTGATGGTCATTTGCGGCCGTTTCGCCTGCACGCTGCTCTCCCGCATCAGCCGGCCCTTCTCGCACATGACGCAGCACACCGCGACGGTTCGCTTGGCGCCACGCTCGCCGTCCGTGTCCAACTTCGGCGGCAGCAATATCCCCCGCCAGCGGCCGTATTCGTCCAGGCCGGGGTGCGGCACGAGAATTACCCCGTCGCCCCAACACTCGGCACACACGCCGGCCGCGTAGCTCTCCGGTCGGGCCTGTGACGCCTTCCGTCGGCGAATTTCCCGCACGGCGGAAATGATTTGCCCACGCTGATCGCCCGGCCATGCCGATACGTCTTCGCGGGTGAGAAGGTACGCCGTCGCCTCCCGCAACTCGCCCTCGGTGTACAGGCGGGTGAACACCGGCCCCCATGAGAACACGGTTTTCGCCTTCTCGTCACCGAACCCGAACGCGACACAGTGAGCGATTGCCCACGAGTCGTACCACCTCTGCGAGTCGTTCACGGAAGTCCTCCGGTGCCGTTCGTGGCGTTCATTTCGGCGCGGATGCGCTTGGCTCGCTCCTCTTGGCTCTCGCCGGTTGTCTTTTGCGTTTTCGCGCCACCGCCGGAACCTTTGTCGTTAGTTCCGTTGAGCCAGTTGACGAGAAATTTCGCCATGCCGCCGACAGTCTTCCGCTTTTTCGGGTTGGCCTCGCACCAGCCGAGAGCCTTGCGGCACTCAGCCAACACGTCGATACCCGGATACAGCGAACGCCAGCGATCCAGTTGAGCGGCCGTGAGAGGCCAAGTGTCCCCACCTTCGCCCACTGTCGGGAATGTCAGAACAGGCGGCAGCGATGGTGGCTTGTCCACCTCGCTGCTTCTTACCGAACCCGTCCCCGTATCCGAATCCGACCCCGAATCCGAATACGGCGCAAACGCTGGCGTCTGTCCGCACCCGTTTTCATCTGCATTCACTTGCGCGGGCTTGTTTTCATCCGTGTGCAAGTGGGGTGTTCCGTCATCCCCACCGCTGGTATCCCACGTTTCCAAGCCTGTTGGCGGTGCCGGCCACTTCGATGTTGTCGCACGGGGGACTCCGAGTTTCCCGAACAGGATGTACTGCTTGCCCGCAACGGAGTAGAGAGCGATCAGACCGGCCTTCACGCACGCAGCGATCCAACGGGTAATGTCGGCCTCTCTCACTTTGTCGGTCTGCAAGGGGTACAACCGGCTCTTCAAGACTGCGGGTCGTCCGTCGAACCTGCCGAAGTCGTCAACCACGCTCATCAGGCGTCGGTAAAACACCTCCTCTTCCCACTTGAGGGAACAGACGGATTCACTGTCGAGAATGCCCTCCCTGAGTAATCGTGCCGGCATCAGGATACTCCTTTTGCTTGCACAAGGTCGTACCCCTGCGCGTCCAAGCCGGATTCCATGCCCGCCAAATTCACCTGCTTGCCGCTCGGCAGAGTTAAGACTGCGCCATTTTCCAGATGGTAGAAGTTCTCCATATCGAGAATGAAATTGATGTCCCTACAGTGGAAGCCGCGATCAGCCAAATTCCACCGTTCCAAATAAACGGCTTTGCCTGACCCAAAAGGGCCGTGCAAATTCCACATATACGACAGCGTTTCTGGGGTTACTTCTCCACCTGTCTCCTTGGCAACCTCCAAGAGGTCTTTGGCCGCGTCAAATTCGCCGTGCAATTGGGGGAGGAAATCTGCGGCCCCCTCAGCTTGGTCGATGTTTTCGAGAGGTAGAGGGTCATCCCAATCCGGGTAACAAAACCCAGCGACAGCCCGAGCGTACCCCAACAGGCGGTCAATGCTCAGGGTTCGAGTTCCGATCAGACTTAGCAGTTCCTGCTTGGATTCATGGAAGTGCTTGTGGCAGTCCTCGCACATGAACTTGGACGCTTCCATCACCTCCAGCCGCTTCTTCTGCCACTCCGGGCGCTTGTACTGCGCGAAAAAGTCGCTCACGCGAAGCACCTCCGAGTATGAACCCACGGGAAAGGTTATTCCGGGCGTCCGTTCAGCCAGATCGTTTCCGTCGGCGTCACCAGCAGCGCCGACCACTGGCACAACTCCACGAGCAACCGCACCGCCACCGTCTTCGCCCGCTCGGTCAACGCTTCCGGCGTCGTCGGGAATCGCGGGTAGTTCACGAACCCGACCACGAACCCAGCTTCCTCACCGCCGGTGTAAATGAACGTGGTCGGTTCCACCGTTACGCACAACCCGTCGTTCGGCGGGAACACCTCGCGGCGCAACACCTGCTTCGCTTGCTCGATGCTGCCCGCCATGTACAGGCGGACGGTGAACGTCGGCTCGGTCTGAACCTTCATGGGCTTCCTCAGTCGGTGCAGTAACCACCTTCGCAGGTGATGGCGTTATCAAAGTCGTCCGGCGGGATGAGATCGAGTTCGACGCGAGCGGCGATATTCAGCCCACGGTAACTACGATTCTGCTTGAACGTTTGCCCCGTCCTTTTTTCCCATCCCTCCCACCAATCCGTCGGGGCGTAACCGCGACGGATCAAGTCCACCAGCGCCGCTCGACGCTTCATGTAACACAGGTCGCAATTCCCTTCGTGGCTCTTGAGGGTCAATTTGAACGGCTGGCCGTCCCAGAACTTTGCCACGTCCTCCTTCGTGACGCCCGCCTCGTACAGCGGGAACACGCCACGCCCGCCATCGTTGCCCCATTCGTGGGCCGCTTTGACCCTCTGTTCCTCGTCAAATCGCAATCCCAACCGGCACTCGTAATTGTTCCGCTTGATCGGCCAAATGGACGACGCAACCCGTGAGGCCGTCCGAACCTTCAGATGACCGGTACAAATCCTCTGGACGCCGTTCGGCAACGCCCCAGGCTCGCCCTTCACATCCCGGCGGAACTTCTCCAACCCTTCGAGCAACTCCTGAAACGGCCTGCCGCTGGTGTCCGCCGTCTCAGGAGTCACAAAGCGAAACGTGTCCGTCCCAATCAACTCAGCCTTCTTCCACGACTCGTAACATGATTCCGCGTACTTGTACGCCTTGCGAACGGCTTCACGCTTCAAGTGCGACGGGGTTGGCGCGGCGTCGAACAGAAGATGCTGAGCGGTTTTCCGGGCCCGCACCTTCTTCTTGAAGAACGAGACCGGATGTTTCCGCAAACTGTGGTGGCGGTCGCACGCGACTTCCCACTTCACCCGCTTCGCCTCCAACTCGTCGGCCGTCGCCGGTATTCTGCAAAACTCGGCCATCAGTATCGTCACCTGCCACCGTCGCGACTGCTCGGCCAAGAACTCCAACGTCTTCGAGTTCTCATGCCCGGTGTTGGTGAACAGGCACGCCCCCTTGTCCGTGAGTGTGCCGCCGTTCGCTTGCAAGTGTCGCCACAGGTTGTACCCGCTCGTCTTGCCGCCACTGTTGGCAACGATGGTGTGGCCTGTGATGGCAAACGGGTTGTCGCTCATGAGGACTCCAATTGAACCCACGGGAAAGCGTAGGGAGTTCTGTTGCGACACGCAACCGCAATAACGGAAAAATCCGCCTCACATGATCTTTAGAATAGACCGTATGAGTAAGGCAGTGGCGCGGTTGATCGTGTGCCCGCCGTGCAGCCACCGCGTCACGGTCGAGCGGTTCACACCGATCCGCTCGGCGAGGTCGCTGGCGTACTTCACCCCGTTCGCGTCCATCAGGTCGCGTAGTTCCTGCGCGGACATCGCGGCCTTGCGTTTCGGCGCGGCGGTCATTTCTTTTGCTCCGTGGCTTTTGGCAGGCCGGCGAACATGATCGCCGCGTGTTCCTGGATGGTCATGGGCCGCGGCGCCCAGGTCGCCCAACAGCGTTCGCAGTTGCCGCAACTGTGGCAATTATTCCCACGCTCAAGCAGTTCGGCCAGCCGCGAATATTCGGCGGCATCGGTGGCATCGGTGGCGGTCATCGCGTCACCTGTGTTGAGTCTATGGTACGGGGTGCGGGCGTGGCTATCCGGCCGGCTGTGCTTTTGCCCACGCGAGGGCGGCGGTGCTGAGGGCAGTATTGGCGAGTTCTCGGGTGGCGTAAATGACCCAATCATCTTCGACACCGTATCGTTCTGGCCACGCATCACCAGCCGATTCGTAGCGGCCGTCTCGCAGCAAATCGAACACATCTGACGGCAGACACGCCCCGGTGTCGATTAGCCCATCTCGCCGCCGCACCCAACAAAACTCATCGCCGATGGGGTCGGCTTCACTGTCACTGATCCGGCACACCGCCACCGGATGCCGCGACACCACGGCGGGGCCAACTGCCGCGATCTTGCCCGTGCCGCTGCAGTGGTCGCAGTCGGTAGTTTCGTACCCACCCAGCCAACGACCCGTGTCGTCGAAATTCCGGGGGTCAACGTAGGCACCAGTGCCCTGGCACGCGGGGCAATCCCCACCACACCACCACCGCAGCGGCATTTCCACGCGATCCACGAACCCGCGGCGAAACTCCCACTCCGCTTCCGGCACCCAGGTCGAATTCGCCTGCCAGCCGACCGACAGCAGCGGGGCGCCGGCGAGCAGGGTCAGTTCGTGGTGTTCGAGCAGGTCGCGTTCACGCTTCCGCAGCGGCTCGGATGGGTCACGGTGTTCCCCCACCCACCGGCACCACCCGCATGATGCCGAGTGTTCCCGTGCTTGACGGGAGGAATTGAAGAACATCGCGGAACACGTCATCTCCGGTTCCGCCGGCACCTTCGCCAACTCCAATTGCACCTCGATGAAATCGGCCCGCTCCGTCTGCCCGCTCTCACGCAGGAAATCCGCGTACACCAGCCTCGGTAAGTCGTCATCTGGCGCCGCCAGCACCGCCGCGAGTAAGTGTCTCTCTTCGGCCACAGTTGCACCTCACGGGAGTTTCTCGTCGAACCGATCCGCGTGCCCACGGAACGCCCTGTCAACGAGTTTCGCCACCCGGAACGCCTCCAGCTTCGACCACCGCCACGGGTCGTCCGGCACGTCCACGCACGGCCCTTCGGCGTACATCTTCCTCTCCTTCACCGACGTGAGGACGATGAACCGCCCTCCCTCCATCTCGCCGCGAATGCGGTACTCCCGCTCGCCCATCGGGGGTTCCTCGGAGCAGGGTTACGCTTTCTTCAGCAGGCGGGCCGGCAGTCGCACCGACCGGCCGTCGGGTCCACGAACCGCGAACACCGCCGGCTCGCTCTCGCCGGTGAACACGACCACCGTGCCCGCCGGCCACGATAGCGGCTCGTGCAGGCCGAACACCTCCACATCTTCGGTCAGCACCAGCTTGGACGGGTAGCGATGGTCGGGGGACAGGCCACCGGCACGCCACTCGAATTTGTTCAGCCCCATCGCCGTTACTCCGTGGGAGGTTTGGGTGCAGCCGGTTCGCCACACCCGTACAACTCGCTCAGCCGTTCGCACTGTTCGACGGTCGGTCGCCGCCTGCCCGCTTCCCACTCCACAGGCTCAACGCGGTCGGGCAGGCCAAGTTGCCGCGCCACCTGCCCGACGGTCAACCCGCTCATCTTCCGCATCGCCGCGAGGTCAGCAGGAGAAGCGTCCTTCGGGTGCGTGTCGTACAGCCGCATAAACTCGTCGATCTTGCCCGCCTCCGCTTCCAGGTCGGCCCGCGGAATCTGGTGAGCGCATCGCGGGCACGGCGGACGGTCGGTAACGTGTCCGTGCCAGCCGAACCGCTTGCCGCACTTCGGACAACTGGCGTCCATCATCGCGTTCACGACTTCGCCTCCGTGGGAGGTTGTTCCTTCGCCGCCTGAATGACCGCCTCGGCACGCTTGGTGAGGCTCTTGGGCATCATCAGCCACGCGGAACCGCCCCGCATTCCTTGCAGCACGGCCACTGCTTCGGCCAGCGCCGCCGCAGTCTTGGCCTGCTTCTCCTCCGCCTCTCGCATCCGGTCGATCAGCTTCGCCCGCTCGTCCGCCGCCGCCATCAGGGACCGCTTCGCCGCTTCCCCGCCGTCGCTGGTCTTGCCGCTCATCGTCGTTCGCCTCCCGATTATTTGTTGGTGCCATCCGAAAATCTCCGTCAGTGCGATGCCTCGGCCTTTCTCACCGAACGCCGGGCGTACCCGCAGTTCCGGCATCCGTGCGTCAAGTCGTTGAGAAGGTTTCCTTCCCACACGGGAGATATTTTCCCGCACCCACATTGGCACCACCAGCGACGGCTAACGCTCGGGATGGCGATTTGTGGCGTCACCAGCCCCAGCACCACCCACGAGCCGAACTCACGGCCCGTCAAGTCTTCGAGCGGGAATTGTGTCCAATAGCAGTCGCGGCACTTTTCCGCTTGAACAGTTTTCGGTTTCCCGCATTCGGGGCACACTCGATTGGCAGGGCCATGTCCCGGCAGGTAGAGCCGATATCCCGGTTGCCCCACCGGAACCAGACCGTCGCACCCGCACTTGCACGGCAACGGCAAGTCGCTGGCAAGCTGGTGAATCCGCTGTCTCGTCACGCTCAACTCGTCGGCCACCACCTGCATCGTCGCCCCCTCTGCCATCCGCCGGGCGACGTGTTGCCGCCGTGCCTCTCTTGTCGCTTTGTCGGCCACAGTCGTGCCCTCGGTGTCAGTCAGGAATGCTGCTGTCGATGTACCGCTTCAACTCGGTCGCCAGTGCGGAAATTGCGTCCACACCCCACACGTCCGGCTTGTCCACCAACTCCTTGAACGTCAGTCGGTCGTGCTGCCGGGAAAGCCACTTGTCGAGCGGTTCCTTGAACTCCCGCTCGATCACCTTGCCGTGTTCCCGCAACACGTTCAGCACGTTCTGCCGCACGCCCACGGCGGCGGAATTCGGGTTGGCCTTGCTGGCGGCGGGGTCCTGTTGCGTCTGCCGGGCCTTGATGTCGTCGTTCCAGTCCTTCACCACGTCCACGGCGTAGGCGATGCCGGCCGCGTCCAACATGGCGAGGTCCGAAGCGTGCCCCGCCTTCTGGCACCACCGTGCTACTCGGTCGAACAAGTCACCCGGCCGGCACAGTCGCTTCGCCACCGCCGCCGCCTCGAACTGCTTCAGCCTCGCCACCAGTTCGGCCCCGGTCGTCGGCATCTTCGACTTCGGTTTCTCCGGCAGGGCGGGAGCGTTCCCCGAGGTCACCGGTTTACCCTCGGTCGTGATCGCCGGCGGCCGTGCCCACTGCGGCAGTTGCGGAAGTTGGCGGAACTGGCGGGAAGCCAGGTCGTAATCGCACCACACCGCCGGCAGTTCGTACAGGTAACGGCCAACGCCCCACTTGACCGCCGCCCGTTTGAGCGCGTCGGAGAACGCGGCTTTCAGCTTGTCCCCCACGTCCGGCTGTTCACTCGGGCTACCCACGTCCGTCTTCGTCACCCACTCGCCGGCCGTGCGAATCCGCAGGCGGCAGAGAACCGAACCGCCCGGCAGGATTTCGTAATCGTCCTGCCAGTTCCCCGGCCCGAGGATGTCGTCAAGCCAGGACTGTACGATTCGCGCGTCGATGTACGCCACGGCGAGCGCCCGATTACCCTTCACCGTCTGCGGCTTGAACTTCACCCACTCGGGCGGGAAGTAGTCAGCCAGTCGCGCCAGGGTGTCCGTTGCGGTGCCCGCGGGCGGTTGTGCCGGGCGACTCTCGGCGAGTGTCGCAGCAGAGGCCGGTACGCTCGTCGTGTTCATGCTCGATTACCTCCAGGTGGTTCAAGATGTTCCGGCCCACGTCGAGCCGCAGGGATTGAATTTTAACTGCAGAGCAGTGATTGCGGAGGAGCCACACCACCGCCTCAAACGGTTCGGCGAACCGCCGGCTTTCGCCGTCGATCATCAGCGTTACGGGCGACAATTCCCACCTCCGTTAGCTCCCAAATGTCGCCCGGATCGGCGTTCACCAGCCGGGCGAGCGCGTAGGCCACCACGGGGGACGGGAGCCGCTTCCCCCCGATCAGGGCGTTCAGGTACTGGCGAGACACCCCCAGCGTCTTAGCCATCGTCTGTTGCGTCGTCTTCGCTCTCGTCACCAGCAATTGCAACCGGGTCACGGTGCGTCACCTCGGGGAACTGGAAATCACTCACGCTCGTCACCAGCCCGGCCTTCCGTGCCGCCGTTTCGCTCGGGTGAGACTCCACCTGTTCGTACAGATTCCGCAGCAGTTCCACACGAGCGGAACGAACCGGGCACTCACTCTCGCCACTCAACCGCTTGTCCCGCGTGCCGCCGACGTGACTCGTCGCCCCACGGTTCCGCGCCCGGTCCTTGCACCGGTGGCACATGAACGGGCCGACTTCGGCCGGCATTTTCTGGAGCGCCACGTCGCAGGCGATGCACAGGCGATGCACCCGACCGGGCATCAAGCGGGGGAGCGGGCGATTCTTGCGGTTCTTCGGCTTGGCGTACACGCGGGGGATACTGCGGTCCACCAGCGGTTTCGCCGGCCGGCACTTGGAACACTCCCGCTTCCCGTCGGCGTCGAGCGGGCGGTTCGTCTGACCGCCACACCTGTCACATCGAACCGCTACCCGCGGAACCTCCGTCTTGACCGGGACGAGCATTCCGTTCACCTGCCGCGCCCGCCGCCCTGGAACGGCACGGGTGAACTTGCGGTTGTACTCCGCCTTCCGCTGCCGCTCGCTCTCGGCCCACTCGGGCGTTCCCGTTTTCTTCGGCGTCTTCACTTCGTCCTCCCCGGCTTCCGTGCCGGTGCGTTGGTGGTTTCGGGTTCGTCGTCCGCCTCGGTCGCCGCCGGCAGTGCGGGCACCGGGGCGAGCTTCGCCGCCAGCACCGCCAGACGCGGCGGTAACGGCTTGTCGTCGGCCGTCAGCTTCTCCACGGCATCGCCCACCCCTTCGAGGATGGCGGCTTCCGCTCCGGATCGCAGCCACTGAAAGAACTTGTTCAGCATCGGACTTACTCCACTGGTGTTGAGGTCGCGGCTTGCCCGGCCGCGGGTCGGGTTGCTACTTCTTCGGCCACATCGCCCACGCCAGGGCCACGAGCGACAGCACCGCCGCGAGCGACCACGACCACCAGAACAGCCGCGAATCCCGCCGCCGCTTCTCCCAGGCCGTCACGAGGTTGTGGTAGTCGCTCGCACAGTCCCAGCACATCCCGTCACGGCCGCAGTGGGCACAGTACAGGGGTTCAGGTTTCACAGGTCATCTCCGTAGGGGTTGAGGTCACTTCTGTTTCTTCGAGTAGGCAACAGCTTCGGGCAGGTGTTCGGCCCACTTCTTCACGTTCAGTTCGTGAACGACGCACTGCCGCGGCAGGCGGATCGGCCGCTTGGACGCGGCTTGCAGGACGGCCAGCGTCGGCCCTTCGTCCGCGAGCCTCGCCCACTCCGCGCCGATGTTGCTGTTCGCCACCACGCGGGCGCCGATCAGCACCAGATCGGCGCCGTTGGGGTACACCCACGCCACTTGCACGAGCGGGTAATACCCGGTCGGGAAGTACACGAGGTAGAGGCCGGGCGACATAACGAAATCTCCTTGAAAGAGGTGAAAATCACCACCACCATCACCACCACCACCACCAACACCACCACGCCCGCGGCAACGCTGGTGTGACCGGACAGCGCGGCCAGACCGAAACCCACGCCCAACCCGCGCATGGCAAACACGGTGCTGAACACCAGCAGCGCCCAACCTGTGGCCCGCAGCTGCTGGGTTGCCTGCGCGCTCAGCACACGACGTAATACGTCCCGCTGATGACGCTCCATCGCCAGTGCCAGGCAGGCGAACGCGGCCAGCGACAACACGAACAGAATGACGTGGA
>OFQY01000016.1_pt1 | contig 59313 bp, 64 predicted proteins | sample 1542991 | NCBI WGS metagenome assembly OFQY01 (sample SAMN07774224, study PRJEB24372) | wastewater metagenome | isolation source: Exp Tend VB 10WW | collected 2016-02 | reverse complement strand
AGGTAAAGACACCTACCCTTATCCAGGAAGATAATCCGCCTACCACTAGTAAGAAGGCTAGTATCGTAGATGAGTCAGGGTTGCCAACCTTCCCTTTAACAGTCAAAAAACTAGATAGCATGAAGCTTCTTGACGATAAAGACGACAAGGATCAATTCACGGAAATATACCGAGGCTAAGTACTACCAGAGAAAGGAAACCCATGAAGCTTACTTTCAATACCAAAGAGTTTAGACGTACTTTAGAAAAGTTTTATCATATATTTGATAGGAAGGCACTTATACCGGCGTTATCGTATATTCAGTTTGAAGCTGGTAAGGATGAATTAAAACTCACAGCAACAAATCTGGAAAATACCTTAATTATCACACAGAAGCAAACTATCCAAGATAGTGGCACAACATTAATTCATGGTAAAAAGCTACATGAATTAATTTCTAAGCTAGGAGATGAAGATTGCCTCTTAACAGAAGAGGATAATGGTTGCCGGTTGAAACTCAAGAGATCTAACTGGCATCTCCAAGGACAGCCTGCTGATAGCTTCCCGACTATTAAACCAGTTAATACTGAGCAGACCTTTGATATTAGTAGCTCTGATCTATTTGAGGGTTTAAGTAGGGCTATGGTCTGTGTTGATAAAGATAATTCAAAGGCACTTGAGAACTGTACGAATGGCATACATATTACTATCGAGGATAGTTATCTTCTGATAATCACAATGGATAATTATCGGCTATTTAAATTTAAGAGCTTTGTTGATACAAGTCTAGAGCTTAAACTTAATTTATCTACTAGAACAGTTAGAGCTTTACTAGCAATACTAAGTGATATGAAAGGTGAGATCATTAGAATTGGTGTAGACCAAGATAAATTCGTCTTACAAGCTGAAGGGCTACTCTTCACTGCTAACACGTATACTGGTAAATATCCAACCGTACATAGAATCTTCACGGATTATCTAGATCAGATAGGTGTTGACCCTAGTATCTTAATTAAAAGTTTAGCTCGGTTGAAGTTATTGGCAGAGCAGACTATTAGTATGGCTAATTTCTCAATTAGAGGCGATTGTGAGGATTTAGTTATAACCTTTAGTGTGAAGGATAATGGTACGGCAGAGGAACGTGTACCTATCATCGGCAGATATAGACCTGAGTTTAATATTGATGTAGGAATTAATCTAAATATATTAACTCAAGATCTTGCTAAAGAGCATGGCATGATGCTGATTGGCTTCCAATATAAGAAGCCAGAATATGCTGCGGCGGTTACAGCAGACTCACTTGTACCACTAGATAATTTAAGATATATCAGTTTTGTCCCCATGCTCGATCAGAATGATTACAGTTATAGTTGGCATGTAGGACCTGGGAGGGCTTAATTGAGATGTTGAAGAATTTACCCGATTCAGCAATTAGAGAGCTAGCTAAAGGCATTTATGAGAGCGATATATTCTCATCTATGGGATATTATGATGATCAAATAAATGTCCTATTCCCTACATTTAAATTAATAATACACAAACTCTCAGATAAAGAATGTAGGGAAGTTGGATCTCTATGGGCTTGGATGAAAGATCGTCGTATGGATAGTCATCCAGACGGTATACTGCTACCTTACGCAAGTGTAAATAGGCCAGGGTTGATTAACTTCTGGTTTCCTAAAGTGTACCTAATAACTAAAGATGATAGAGCTGTGCTACACCAGCTCTATTATGATTTATATAGTAAAAACCGTGGCTTTCGAGCCATCTAAACTATTAATAAGTGAGATAACTAATGTTTATACATTTGCAGATTAACTGTAATGAATCAATGTCGATTAATATCAACCAAATCACCTTTATTAAGCCATTAAATGAAGGTGCTGTACAGGGGATTATATTAACTACTATAAGCAATGCCCGGATTGCCTTAGAGGGTAAGTATGCTAGCAATTTCATAGCAGCATTAGAAGAGTGCGGCAAGATTTTATATATCAAAGAAGACTTCGCTGCTCAAGTAGCACTTAAAGCTTTAAAAGAACAATCCTTAGAAAATCAAGAGTAAACTAGAAACATTTCAACTTTAGGAGATTTTATAATGTCAGAAGAAATACAGAATGCCCAACCAAATAAGAACTTATTCGGCATAGATCTCAAAGGAGATCGTATTGCCGTAGCTAGAGAAGAGCTACAAGATAAACACCAAGTAGATACTGATAAATTTATCATAATGCCTACACAAGGACGTGAGGCTGCAAACAAAGGTATTGTAGTCGCTATAGGAGAGGGACGTATCCTAGAGTCTGGGGTCGTAATTCCACCTCCTTTTAATATTGGTGATATCGTAGTATTTGAAAAATATAGTCCTACTGAAATTCAGGTTAATGGTAATGATGTAGCTATCATCGGCACTGGATCAGTATTATGTACAATTGTGAAGTATGATGTAGCTGTGGATGCCATTAGATTATTAGAGGCTATAGATAAGAATAATTCTAAGTTAGCAGTAGGGGTATTAAAAAACTACTTTAGCAATAATCCTGGCGTATTCAATCATCTAATGGTTGATCTACATGATGATGCTGTAAAGGGTATGGCTGAAGAGGAGAGACAAGCTCAATCAGTACAATCATCAGAGCCAGATCTGCCAGTCTCTGATAATGATAGTAATATAGTATCACCTATCTACAACCCTGATAATAATGTGGTAAGGCTTACAGTGCCTAAACCTGGAGAGGTTATTCCTTTCCCTAGTCAGACTAACCCAAAGTTTAATACTGATGAGTACCCAAAGTATGATACTGATAATACTGATAATATGATCATCGAGGCTATTCCAGTAAATGAAGATAGTCAAATATGTAGTACCACTGAATCTAATGTAGTAGAGTGCCAACTAGAAATTAACTCTAGTAATGGATCAGTTATACATGCATACGCACCTGCTGAAGCTGAACCTACAGAGACTTGTAGACCAGAATTGCAAGATGCACCCTGGAGAGCTTTCGAGTCAGACTCGCCAATGCCTGAAATACAGACACCTGAAGTCCAGACTAACTCAACTGTAGATAGTCCTGACTACTCTTGTGTTTAATAGTTGAGCCTTGTATCGGCCTATGAAATATTCTATACTGACTTCAAAAATCTCTAGGAGTGTTTTATGGTCGATACAACTCAGATAAATCTACAGCCTACACGACATTACCATTCTTGTGGTAAGTGTGAAGGCTCTTATAACTGTTTATGTAATACTAAACAGAAACTATTCGGTCTTTGTAAGGGCTGTACAATTACAACCTTTAGAGACTACATCAATAAGAATGATCTAAAACCTGAGAATCGACTGACAACGAGTTCAGGATGGACATCACAATTAATAGAGAGTTTCGATAGTGATCAGCCGTATTATATTACCAGTGATGAATTAGTGTTTCTAGTAGAAGCTGATCCTAAATTCATGGTTACTGATCATCCTCTCTGTGAGTTATGTTATTGGGGATTTGGTTATGTGCCTATTAATATTAATGCTTTTAGTGACCCTATGCTGGCAAAGATCTGGTATGAATCAGATAACAGATTTAAATCTGAGGATGGCTGGCATTTTACTACCTGTGTTTGTGAGTTAAATAGAATGAGGGAGGAATCTGAGGCTGAAGGGTTTAGAGCTGAAGACTTCCAGTATAATGAGATTAACTCCTATTTAACCGCACTTACTAACGGCTTCGTTTAAGTCACATGAAAAAGAAAATATTGATAGATTCTACGTTAAATCGTAGAGTCTATCATATCCTATTGAAACAATTAGTTGATAACTGTAGTAGATGCAGGCATAATAGAGGTTGTAATAGGTGGCCAAGGATTACTAGATCCTGGAAGATCTACAGAAGAACTCACTATAAAATCAATAAAGTTTCTTTTAGGACACTGAACGTTAATGAAGAATACAGCACAGATACTAAAGATAGTACAGAAAGTATTATTTAAATTCTTATATAGTCGATATACTCCTGCATATTACCAGAGTCCAGTTGTCAGAGGTTTCATAAACTCTAATAATGAGCTTGAACTTAATAACCCTTATGATTTAAGCGATGTATTAGCAATAAACCTTGAAACTCATGTAGTAGGGTCAACTCATACCCTTATATTAAATGAGATAAAAACGAAGATTAAGAAAAAACTCAAGATAAAGCCCTCATTAGACCAGATATTAGATATACTAGAAAGCGGTGTAGATTTCTTTTATGAGAAGGCGATATTTAGATACATAATTTTCCTTAATAACTCTACAGGCATAGAATGCCCTGAGATTGCTCTATTTTTCAATGCTTCGATAATGTGCAGCAGGCTAGGTGAACAATGGCAATAAGTGGATCTAGTATTATTAAAATAGTAGATAAAAACAACGTAGTATTTAACGAGCTAACAATAGCCGATGTTTATAATACTTATAACACTCAAAGCAATTTAGAAGATCTTAAAGTGAGAGCCTTTGATATTAAAACTAAGACTTTTAAGCTAACTAAAGTAAGAGTCATCATTGATACAGGCATTAAACCGACAGATAATATATTTCTATCATCTGGCCAATCTTTAGCATTAAGCAAAGGTGAGAGTATCTATACAACTAAAGGTTGGCTATCTTTCGAGGAATTGAAAGCTTCAGATTATGACTCTCTAAGAGTTTACTGTAATGGCAAGGTAGCCGGTAATGGCTATTTCCTACAGCAGCACTGGCTCAAAGAGTGTATAGAACTTAGCTATACTACCGAGCAGATTGCTGAGATAGCTGAAACATCGAAGTCAGTTATAGAAAGATGGGCTTTCAATTATAAGTTAGTATTAAATAAAGGCAAAAAAAGAGTTTATGCGAATGAATCACACCCTTGGTTCACTAAGAAGTTATTTAAAATCCCTATCCCCCCTGATAGGGTATTTAATAAACTCCTACATCTACCTCTAGATATAGCCGTGCATTTAGCTAAAGTTGTTAAACTTGAAACTGGGCAGCCAACCCAGACCTATCTAATAGATATAATCAACGGCTATAACAATTTCACTGCTAATACAATGGCAGTATCCAATAAAGACTATTGAACACAGGAGAAGTATAATGCAGGAAGCTAAACAAGCAGTCAGCTCCTTGTTTGACGCTACATTGAGAGCTATAGAGCTATTCATTGCCTTACACCCACAAAAGCATCTCTTTGAGATTACATTCAGACACTATCATCCCAGTGAAGCTAAGAGTACAACTCAAGATAATATCTATGTACAAATTAATGGTAAGAAACCATTTCTAAATATTAACCTACCTTTCGATGGTAACGGAAGTTGCTCTTATATATTCTATGATAAAAGTTCTTCGATGGTAAATGATTATGGTGCTACCCCTGAAGTTAATTCCTATAATATCGTCAATCGAATGAACTGGCTTTGTCGGGAGACTGGACTTGCAGAATTAGAGATACCAATCGAGCAGTAGAGTTTAAAATATGAGGTTAAACATGTCAAGAAACCTCCTACCTTGGGTATGGATGGATACTACGAGAGCTAGGTATACGGAGTTAGTCGAGGGATTAACTCAGAATCCTGATACATGCAAGGGTTGTAAAGGTCATTGCACAGTAATCCATAGATTGATGCATGAGAATCTATTGCCCGAATATGACCACTGTATATTTCTTTATGTGAAGAATGGTCAATATAAAGGTTGGTACTTCAGTAAGGAAGTAAAAGAGGCTTATGTGGATATGCTCTCCCCAGAAGAGTCTCCTGAACATGGTTTAGGTTATAGGTGTCGAGAAAGAGAGTTTTATGATCTATTCGATGAGAGAATCATAGCTTGGTGTTATGCTGATATCCCTGAAATACCAAAGCATTAAGTCTTAGTTGATATCTTATTAAACGCAATATCCACCTAGCTTACTCTTGTCACTAGGTGGACGTTCAGTTAAAGTGAAATTTACTTCAACTTTAATAAGGTTTTTAATATGAATAAACTTGCCCTACTAAGTCTGCTATTTATCCTGCTATTCATTAATACAGCTACAGCCCAGTCAGTTGTACCAGCAAAAAGTATTGACCTGTTACGTCAAACCTCACCTGGAACTCCTAATACTAATTTCGACAGAGTATATACGGACTCTAGTGGTAGATTCCACCTAGTTAATAGCTTAGGGGTTGATACAATATATCAACCTGCTTTAACAGCAGGTCTTGGTATCAATATTACCGGTGTAACTATTTCTATTCCCCAGCCTATCGCAACTACAGACACCCCAACATTTGCTGGCTTACAGATCAGTGGTAGTACTCTCACTATTAACGGCTCTAGCAACAAGGCTATACTCAGTGCTACTGGTCTGACAGCCGATAGAACTTATACCTTTCCAGATGGTAGCGGGAAGCTGATCAGACTCACAGATCTAAGTGCTGGCACAGGGATCACTTATGATAACGTAACGGGTGTAATAGCAGCGACAGGTGGTGGAGGTGGCGGAGGTTCAATCACACTGCCCTATAATGATAGCAATGCTACGAATGCTGGTTATACATTTACTATCACTAATAGCCATACTGGTACAGTAGTAGATCAGACTGAGGGTAGTATTAAAGGTGTAGCGACTGGCACTGGTGTAGGTGTTCTAGGTTATAATAATAGTGATAGTGGTGTTGGGGTTTTAGGTAAAGGTGTCGGAGCAAGCTTTAGAGCCTTATGGGGTATCGCTGGAGGTGCTAGCAGTTTTGCTGTATATGCAGATGGCGATGTAACCCTTAATGGTTCAATCTATGGGAGTGGTGATAGTACACCTACTAGTACACATCTATTAATTGGTGATGGTAGTAAATTCGTTCATCATGCTATCAGTGGCGATGCTACAATGACTAATACTGGAGCTATAACGGTAACTAGCCTTGGGAGCAAGGCTGTATCTCTAGCTAACTCATTCACAACATCTGGCAACTTCGCCCTCACACTCACCCAGACTGGTACAACTAATGTCACCCTTCCTACTTCTGGCACTCTTCAGAATGCTTCTGGTACAGTGACTAACTTCTCTGGTTCATTAGTAGGAGATGTAACCGGGACTCAAGGGGCTACAGTAGTAGGTAGTATTGGCGGTAAGTCAGTCGTGCTAGCTAACTCCCTGACAACCTCTGGCAACTTCGCCCTCACACTCACCCAGACTGGTACAACTAATGTCACCCTTCCTACTTCTGGTACTCTTCAGAATGCCTCTGGCACAGTAACTAACTTCTCAGGTAGCTTAGTAGGAGATGTCACTGGTACTCAGGGGGCTACCTCGGTAGCTACGGTAGGTGGGGCAAGTGCTGCTAATATAGCTGATGCTGTCACTAAAAGGCATATACAGAATACTGATACCGGAACAACCTCAGCAACATTTATCATTAATAGTGGGGCAAGTGCTGGCATAATAGATACATCTCTACTAACTACTAGCAGAACCTTCAAGCTTCCCGATCTGGCAAGCTCTCCAACTCTTCTCACTACAGGTTCAAGTGCAGGCGCATTTCCTACCCTGAATCAAAATACTACAGGAACTGCGGTTGCATTTACAGGATCACTAGTAGGAGATGTCACTGGTACTCAGGGGGCTACCTCGGTAGCTACGGTAGGTGGGGCAAGTGCTGCTAATATAGCCGATGCTGTTACTAAGAGACACTCACAAAACACTGATACCGGTACAACCTCAGCAACATTTATTGTAAATAGCGGAGCAAGCTCTGCTACTCTCGATACCTCACTCTTAACAACTAGTAGAACTTTTAAATTCCCAGATCTAGCAAGTTCTCCAACGATCCTCACTACAGGTTCAAGTGCAGGTTCATTCCCTACTCTGAATCAGAATACAACAGGAACTTCAGCATCTTTCACAGGATCATTAGTAGGGGACGTGATAGGAACTCAGGGAGCTACAGTAGTAGGTAGTATCGGAGGCAAAGCTGTAGTGCTAGCTAACTCCTTCACAACCTCTGGTAACTTCACTTTAACCTTAACTCAGACCGGCACAACCAACGTAACCCTCCCCACTTCTGGTACGTTGCAGAATGCTTCTGGTACAGTAGCCAATTTCTCTGGTAGCCTAGTAGGAGATATTACTGGTACTCAAGGGGCAACAGTCGTAAGTACAGTAGGAGGTGTAGCAGCTAGCACAATTGCGACTGCCACAGGAGCTAGCCATACACAGAATACTGATACCGGCACAACCTCGGCAACCTTTATAATTAATAGTGCGGGTAGTAAGGCAACTCTAGATACCTCACTTTTAACAGCTAATAGAACTTTCAAATTCCCAGATCTAGCTAGTTCACCTACTATCCTAACTACAGGCTCGAATGCTGGGAGTTTCCCAACTTTCAATCAAGATACAACAGGTAGTGCTGCTTCATTTACTGGAAGTTTAATAGGTGATGTAACCGGGACTCAGGGGGCTACAGTAGTAGGTAGTATCGGAGGCAAAGCTGTAGTGCTAGCTAACTCCTTCACAACCTCTGGTAACTTCACTTTAACCTTAACTCAGACCGGCACAACCAACGTAACCCTCCCCACTTCTGGTACGTTGCAGAATGCGTCTGGTACAGTAGCCAACTTTTCAGGTAGCTTAGTAGGAGATGTGAGTGGTACACAGGGAGCTACCAGTGTTGATAAGGTGAAAGGTATCACTCTAGGCACTATGCTAGCTACAGCAGGCTATATTCCAGTAGGCTCAGGGACAACGATTGCTAGTGTAGCCATGAGTGGTGATGCTACCTTGAGCAGTGCTGGGGCTTTAACAGTAGCCAGTATAGGAGGTAAGAGTGTATCTCTAGCTAACTCCCTCACAACCTCTGGTAACTTCGCTCTTACCTTAACTCAAACAGGTACAACCAATGTAACCCTCCCTACTTCCGGCACTTTACTAGCCTCTACAGGTTCAGGTGGCAGCTTAACAGGGGTTGTTTACTCAGTAAATGGTTCAAGTGGAGCTATCACTAATATAGCAGCCACAAATACAGCAAATACCTTTGCAGAGCAGATTCAGACATTTAGACAGAATGGTATAGCTACAACTCAGACCGATGGGATTGTATTAAGCAATCTTACGGCTGGTACTGGGGGAGTCAATAATCAATATTCTCCAAATCTGCACTTTCTTAGTCATGGCTACAACTCTGGTGATAAAGCTTATGATTTTAGAATATATACAAAGCCTAGTGGTACAACTCTTAATGAGCTAACGATAGATACTCAAGATGCTGGCGGAGGTTACACTAATAGGTTTAAGTTTGATAATAGTGGCAATTTAACGATTAGTAATAATCTAACTGTTGTCGGTACAGTTGGCAGCTCGACTACGGCTAATATTGATAGTGCAGTAAGTTTGAAGCATACTCAAAATACTGATACTGGTACAACTGGAAGCACCTTCACAGTACAATCTGGAGGTAGCCAATTAATACTCAGTTCTACAGGCTTAACCGGAAATAGAACGATAGCTTTCCCGGATGCTTCAGTAACCTTAGCTAGTTTAACAGGTACAGAAACTTTAACTAATAAGACCTTAACATCTCCTACTTTAACAACTCCAGCATTAGGAGTTGCTACAGCTACCAGTATTAATAAACTTACAATTACTGCACCTGCAACTAGTGCTACTTTGAATATAGCTAACGGTAAAACTTTGGCTAGTAATAATACCTTAACCTTTGCCGGTACTGACTCTACTACTATAACCTTCCAAGGGACAGATACCTATGTAGGTTTAGCTACTACTGACACCTTAACTAATAAAACTCTCACTGCCCCTAAATTTGCTAATGCAGGATTTATAGCCGATGCCAATGGAGTATCTCTACTTACCTTTACTACAACTGCTAGTGCTGTAAATCAGGTAACACTAGCTAATGCTGCAACTACTGGCAATCCTACCTTTACAGCTAGTGGTACAGATAGCGATGTTGGTATTAATTTTACCCCCAAAGGTGTTGGTTCAATAAAGATCACTAGTGGAGTTACGACAGGTACAGGCACAAGCTCTGGTGTTAGTATAGCATCATCAACTGTAACAAGTGGAGCAGTTGTTGATCTAGCTAGCACATCTACAGGTGCAGCTTCAAATACTCAGAAGGTACTCAATATTGCCACAAGTGGGGCTAATAGCACAACCACTCAGACGACCTATGGAGCATATATAAGCAACACACATACTGGTACAAGTTCTACTAATATAGCTGAATATCTTACAGCTACAGGTGGAATTACCAACTATAGCTTATATTCAGATGGAGATATCTATATTAATGGTGGTATTAAAGGTGCAGGGAATACTGCTCCAACGACTACCAATATTCTAATCGGTGATGGCACAAAGTTTGTCACTCATGCTATTAGTGGCGATGGCACAATGAGTAATGCTGGGGCTTTAACAGTAGCCAGTATCGGAGGTAAGAGTGTCTCTCTAGCTAACTCTCTCACAACTTCTGGTAACTTTGCTCTTACACTTACCCAAACTGGTACGACTAACGTCACACTGCCTACTTCCGGGACATTATTAGCCTCTACAGGGTCAGGTGGCAGCTTAACAGGGGTTGTTTACTCATTTGCTGGTAGGTCTGGGGCTGTAACAGCTACTTCTGGAGATTATACAGCAGCACAGGTCACTAATGCTGCTGATATTACAGCAGCTAATACTTTCACTGAACAGATACAGACCTTCAGACAAAATAATATCACTACTACAGTCACAGACGGCATGGTACTTAGTAATACTACTGCGGGTACTAGTGGGGTTAGAAATCAATATTCTCCTGCTCAACATTATATTGCACATCATTATAATGGAGCAGATAAGCTTGATGATTTCAGGGTATATCTCAAGCCCACTATTGATACGGCAGTCGCTAAGTTAGTATGGGAATATCAATATGCTAGTGGTGGATATACTCAAGGTATGAGTCTCGATAACTCCGGTAATTTAGTTGTAGGTGGCTCTACTATCACTATAGGCTCTAATGCTATTACATTAGGTGGGGCTTTGACCACATCTGGAGCTAATGCTTTAACTTTTACTACAGCAGGTACAACCAATGTTACCCTCCCCACCTCTGGTACTCTACAGAATGCTAGTGGTACAGTAGCCAACTTTTCAGGTAGCTTAGTAGGGGACGTGAGTGGTACACAGGGAGCTACAAGTGTTGATAAGGTAAAGGGCATCACCCTGGGTACTATGTTGGCCACAGCAGGCTACATACCAGTAGGTTCAGGGACTACGATTGCTAGTGTAGCCGTGAGTGGTGATGCTACCTTGAGCAGTGCTGGGGCTTTAACAGTGGCCAGTATAGGAGGCAAGAGTGTCTCTCTAGCTAACTCCCTCACAACCTCTGGTAACTTCGCTCTCACCTTAACTCAGACTGGTACAACTAATGTTACCCTTCCCACCTCTGGCACTTTACTAACAACTACAGGTGATGGTAGTGGCTTAAGTAATATTGTAAGCTCGGTAAATACTCGTACAGGTGCAGTGACTGGGCTAGCAGATATCTTGGATAAACAAGGTAATAGCAGCTTTACAACTGGGGATGGTACAGAGCAGACAGCCTATACCTATTCATTAGCGGCCAATAGCCTGAGTTCAACTGGAGCATTGAGAGTTAAATTCCAGATGGGTATCAAGAAGGTTAGTTCATCTACCTCAACATTTGTGATCAAGATGAAATTTGGCGGTACGACAGTCTTCACGTCTCCTGCTCTGGCAGTAGTTACAAATACCTACACCTGGAATGGGGAGTTCTATATTGGCAACCAGGGGGCAACGAATGCCAATGGCTCAGTAGCCACATTAATCAGTACTGCGGCCACAGACTCAGCAACGGCCTCGGCAGCAACGATATATTCAGCACAACTGAACGGCATGACAGTCGATTGCACATCTTCTCAGAACGTAGTAATCACAGTCACAGAGACATTAGGTAGCACCCACAGCCAGTTTCGTCTAAGTAATTGCTTTGTAGAGGTTCTAAAGTAGGCCGTCAGATAGTCTGAGCTAAGTACTTGATATCCTTAACTGGCAAGGTTAAAATGATATCAAACAGTTCAAAGGAGAACATGAATGTCACGTTTATTTTACATTGTATGCAGTGTAGTATTATCTTTTTGTATATTAGGGAGTATCGTACAAGCTCAACAGCCTAAGCGAACATCTCAGGATACTAGTCAAGGTATAGAAAAGGCTGTTAATCTTAATCCCCGAATAACTCAAAATTCAGGCTTCAGTGGTGTACTGCCTGGTGATGAACCGGATAAACCTGCTCAAAACTCAAAGAAACCTGAGTTTACATCGGCTGAACTAGAAAAGTTCATTACTACTCTAAAAGCTAAAGAAGAAGCTAAACTGAAAGCAGACTCAGTAATTGAGGAAGCTAATAAGAAGATTCAAGCAGCAATAAAGCAAGCAGAGTTAGATGCTGCTCCATCACTTGAGATTTTCCATAAAACAGAAGCTGACTTTAATGTTATCTACTGGGAATACATTAAGGTTCATTCTGTAGATTACAGGAAGTGGATATTACAGTTAGATGAGAATAAAAAACCAATCTGGGTTGATGCCGATACGTTGCCCAAAGCTGATCCGACTAAAAGTAAATAGTTAAGAGCTTGAAGCCATCAGACTTTTAAGGTATACTCAGATTAATTATTCAATTCTAAGGAGTCCTTTTCATGGGAAAAATAAATTCAGGGACAGGTAATCAAGGCCATATCAATGATGTACATGCACAGTTCAGTGCCAAGGAAGCAGAGCTAATGAACTTAGTCTTAGCTAATGTAGACAAAACTAGCCCTCTTTTTGCACAATTCCAGACTCAGCTAAGTACAGCAATGACTACTTTGCTACAATGCCCAGTTAAATAGCCTTAGCATCCTGCGATTTAACTATTGAAGGGAGGGTTAAACCTCCCTTACTAATTAAAACTCCTGAATACCTAATAGATAACACTCTCTGCATCTTGCCTCATACAAATCAGCAGTACCCACCTTAATTGTATCTTTATAGTTATTCGGCGTGTAATAAGTATAAGTAGCTAATTTACCACACTTCACACAGATAGCATGTAGCTTAGTAACTTCTTCAGCAAGAGATAGTAGATCACCCATTGCTCCGAAAGGCTTACGATTACTATCGAGATCCAAGCCTGCGATGATTATTCTTTTACCAAGATCAGATAAGTCGGAAACTACTGGCACTATTACTCTATCAAAGAATTGAGCCTCATCAATAGCAATAACCTCTACTACATTCTCTAGGCCATATTGTTTTATATAATTCAAGATTGCAATGCTACTTTTCACAGGAATAGCTTCTTGGTAGGTCTGATTATGGGATACAACCTTAGAATTATCATATCTACTATCTAGTTCATGTTTGAAAACTAACACTGATTGATTAGCTAGTTTAACTCGTTTAATCCTTCTTATTAATTCCTCGGTTTTACCACTAAACATACTACCACAGATCACTTCTATAGAGCCTTGAGGCTGGTTGTTAAGCATTATATTGCACCTTGATTCAGATTCTGTTAGACTGCTATTTTAACATAAAACGGGAGATAATCGCATGGATTTCGATGCTTTCTTAGCCGAAAAGATGTATAAGGCATACTCAGCTTTTACTAATAACAAGAATTTCATGGGCAATGAGATGCCAAAATGGGTAGATCTTCCTGACTCAATTCGAGGAGCATGGAAAGCTAGTGCCATCGAAGCCCAACAAATCATTAAACCATTAGTATCTAATACTTAAAGATTAGATTAAGGAGCATAGATTATGCCTATATTAAGTACACCAATGCCTAATGCTATCGGTACTCCTAATAACCCCAGTGAACGTACAGCCCTGAAAGGTAATGATCCCCTAGATCTAATCCCTGAAGATCAAGAGATTATATGCGCTTGCCTTAATAGTTTACTGACTGATTCTTTGATATTTAAAAATAACTTATTAATAGCTCACTGGAATGTTACAGGACCTAGTTTTGGCAGTTTACACCAAATGTTTGATGAGATGACCTATGTAGCAAATTTCCATATAGATAATCTAGCTGAAAGAATCAAAACCTTAGAAGGCACGATTACAGCTATGAGTATGGCTTATAGCAATCAAGCTACTATCTCATCTCTACCTGAATTTCGGTTAAGCTGGCAGGAATACGTGAGTTCTATAATATCTGATCTAGAACATCTAAATGAAAGAATAACTTCAACAGGTGGTATCTACGATATAATTCAGTCTACTGATGACCAAGTTACTATGACAATGTTGATAGAAATAGCGGCTAGCTATCAGAAAAATAGCTGGAAGCTTAAATCTTATCTTGACGGCACTCAAGATATAAACCTAGCTAGTTAATATTAAACCGAGAACCATTATGGTAAATAACCCTAATATTAAAAAACATATATCGGCATGCCTACTGCTGGTATTTTTATTTTACATCATCGCCTTTGCTCAGAGTGCTATTGTCGGCACTTATATGGACTTTCAAGAGCAGAGTTCTACCCCAACTACGGGACAGATCTCTGGATTTAGCCGTGCCTTTATTGATACTAGTGGCAATATAAAGGTGAGGCGATATAATGGCACGGTAACTACAGTAGGAGGAGTCTCTCTGCCTTATACTGGCAGTAATAGCAGCACTGGAAGCTATGTCTTTGGTGTAACTAATAGTCACTCAACTACAGCCGTAGATAATACTGAGGGTGCTATTACTGGGGTTGCTAATAATTTAGGGGTAGGACTGTTTGGGCAAACTGCTGGGGGTACTGGTGTATTAGGGTATGGTACAAGTAGTGGGGCTAAAGGTATTTGGGGGTATGCTCTCTATGATAGCTCTGCTTATGCTGGATGGTTTGATGGTAGAGTGAAAATTAATGGGCAGTTAGATACAACTACTACTACTAATCTAGGTGGGGCGGTTAATGTAACTGGTACAACTACACTGGCAACGAGCTTGAATGGCTACTTGTACGCAACAAATGGTGTGGTGAGTACGCCACATACTGGTACACCTACTGTAACATTAGGTAGTGATTTAACGGCAGGTGGTTATAATTTAGCCAGTGTTAGTTTGCTCAGTGGATCTACTGATCTGCACGGGTTTATCGTGGTTAATCCGGGAGCTGGTATAGCTCAAATTGAGACTATTACAGTTAATAGTCTACCTAGCGTAAATGATACGCTGAGAGTCTTTCGGTCTATTAGCGGCGGTACTATTACCTTTACCTTTACTGCTGGCGCTAGTAGCGGCACTAGTATACATATTGAGGCTGATACTACTACACAGGCCGCTACTATTGCGACGCGATTAAACGCAAATGCGATCAGTTCAGAATTTACTGCAACTAGTCTTAACAATGTGGTGACAATTACACGCAATCCATCAGATGTGAACGGCAATGGATACGGCGGCATAACTATATCTTCTCAAACAGTAGGGACGACATTAACATTTGCTATAACAACGCCGGGATTGCCTATCAATACCACTCTTGCTAGTATGAATCTAGCTACATTTACATTTAATCAAGCGTTTGCATCTATCCCGTTTGCTAAATCGACTGTAGTAACGGCTATAACTCCTACTGTAACCGCTATGTCGTTATTGGGCGTAAATATACAGCCAGGACTCGTTGGAGTTAATACGCAAACTAGTCTATCTACTAGTGGATTTACGTTATATAAAGATAATACCAATCGTATTATTTCTAGCAAATCTTTTGTTATATACTACGAATTAACCCCTTAACCACCATGCTCCCCTACTCCTCGCTCTCACAATGCCTTAGCTTCATAGGCAAGCTGGCTATAATAAGGATCGAAGCTGCCTGATCTACTTGACTATTTAAGCTCTATCAGGTATTCTATAGGCAATAGAAACTTGTACGATTAAAAGCAATCTTGGTCTTGACTTAACTAAGTTTGCTTTTTTCTTTAATTATGTCTATATTTATTCTATGAATAACCCCCGCTATAAAGTCCGTATTAATGATAATATATTAAAATCATCTAAAGCTCAAATCAGAGTAAAATCCTCTGATTTACATGAATCTCATACTGGCGTAGTAGCAGGTATCTGTAGTCTGTTTGATAAATATAAACATCCTTATACAGAAACAGATGCTAGCAAAAACTTCTCTATGAAGGGTAAATTTATAAAAGATAAGCCCGGTGCTGTTAAAAAAGGTTGGCCAGATATTACATCTATATATCCTGATGGCTCTGGGAGGCTCTGGGCTATCGAGGTTAAGGTAGGCAAGGATTCATTAAGAGATGACCAAGTTCTCGTCTTAGGGCATCTTAAACAATTAGGGGCTATGATAACCATAGCCCACTCAAGTACTGATATTAAAAACATCCTAGATATGTTTAAGCAGAAACGTCCTTAACTTCAGTTCTGAGCCTATTTAGATACCTCGAAGGCGTATAGCCAATTAAAGTATTTTGATCAGGTCTAAAGTACTCGAAAGCTGATCGTCTAATCTTCGGATTCATATACCAATCCTTACCATATTTTCTTCTACTAAAGATAAAACTTTTCTGTATAGGAGATAGGAACGTTGAGGTCTGTAAAATGAGTCCTACTTCTTTATCTGTCATGTCTTCAGTTAAATCATGACCAAACTCAACCGTAGCAACTACTGAAGATAGATATGACCTGAGTAATCTAAGTATATTATGAAAGTCTACTAGAAACTCATCTGGAATCTCACTTCGATATTTAGTGATAGCCTCATCACTTGGATTCTCCAATAATAGCTGCCATATCTTTAATGGTGTAATATTACTAACTACTCGATGTATCCTAAGATATTCAGCTCCTTTGATCTTAGTACGATAACCACTTAAAGGATAATGTACGATAAAGCCCTCCTGATTCTTATCTAGTGACTCAGCTACCTTACAGATTTCATTTATACTATTGAAATGCAGGAAGGTTCTCGGTCTAGTTACATCAATACAAGCTGAGTACATGCGTAGCTCAATAGGAGATAGCTCTCTGCCAGTTGCCTCATAGCCACCTAGTAGGACTACTCCTTCAAAATCATAATCGACTACTATCTTATTTTGTGGGTAGATAATCTCAAATAAATAGGTATGAGTGATATCAAGAAGGTCTGGAGCTTTGGCATAGAATGAGATGTAATTCTGACCCCAATCAGCTTGAGGGGAATAGAAAGCCCCTTTAGTGGCCATCCTCCACTCACCTTGATAGTAGTAGAATATACCTAGTGAGCCATCCATCTTCTCATGCACGGTAAATGGCTCATCAGGTAAAGAAGTGGAGATTTGCCCATAATTGAAAAACTTAGGGAAGGGGGTTGCTATAACCTTCTGATTAACTTCATCGATAATTAGACCTCTAGCTAGTAGGGTATAGGTATCCCAGTTCCCTACTTTAACGCAATCCTCAGTATAATGGTACATAACAAGATCAGGCAGAGCCTTATCTGTAATTCTTCTAACTAACTTATTGCCAACTGCTAATTCTAAATTAAGATAAAGCTCGTTAAAGGGTATAGTTCTAGCTGGATGTAAGTACATTAATTAATCCTTTGCATACTCAGACTCTAGTCGATCTACTTTATTTCTTAGCACTGCTGTAGCTTCTACTATTTGTTGGTTTAGCCGTCTAATCATCACACGTTGATTGTTATTGCTATTATCATCAAGCTTAGGGTAGTACCTATCAAAATATGCTTTTACTATATTTAACTCAGCTAAATCTTTAGCTTCCTTAGCCGTATTTATTATCGTAAGGCTTGATATATACACCCCATTACCAGGCTGTCCAGGTTCTCTGAGAGGCTTGATAGGCTGTAGTGGGATTAACTCACACTTTTGTTGAGTCTCATCTTGCCACTTGATGTCAACATTCAATATAGAAAGTATCTTAAGTAGCTCCTCATCTTTGTAAGGGCAGCCGTTTTCTAAGCCTCTAATTCTAGAGAGGGGTATACCTGAGATGTCTGATAGTTTAATCTGTGAAATCCCTTTAGATCGACGGGATTTATAGATCTGCATTGGTAGTGTTAGCATGATTCCTCCTATTGCCAATCTGGTAGTTTATTAGGTATAAAAGCATCTACATCAATATCATTAGATGGTTTCTCATCTTTTGATAATAACGACAAGCTTTCGTTTAGTGATTCTGCAACTGTTTCCGAGATTGTATCTATAAGACCTTTCAGCTTGTTAATAGCTTCTGGGGTTTGTTCTTCAACTTTATTTAGAGAAACTATAGAGTTACGTGGCAATCTTTCTCTAGATAATCTAATTAATCGTAGAAACGCCTGATTATCTGCCATAACTTAACTAGCTCCTATCAAGCTTATCTGGATTCTCTGAAGAACATAGCCTACACGTAGCATGATACTGACCAGGATGTACTTTACAGCTTCTTAATATCATGTCTTCTAGGGTTTCTAATTGATGAATTTTAGCATTAACCCCCATTATTGCCAGAGTATTAGTTTTCTCTATCGTGTTAATAGCAGTATAGACCATATCAAACCAAGTCTCAGTTTCCTTGACAGTTAAGTTCTGAAAGAGAGTTAAAGGCTGATTATCATCAGAGACTGCCTCTGGATGTAGGTTAGTAATGTAGATACGATATAGCTCTTGAGCTAATCTATATTTCTCTGTTTGGGTTAATTCTATTTTACCTATTGGCATATTTTCCTTTTATAATTGATTCCGTCTACAGATTGAGAGCTATACATCTCGGCAACTAAAATTATACTAACAAGTTTAGAGACTCCCGGATCTGAGTCCCATCGAGAATCCACATCATGTTCAGCATTATTGTAAGCTTCTTGAGCGTTTTCTCCTTCAGACCATATCCAACTTGTCGTAATTTCTTTTTTCTCAATTTTATAGATTGGCATTATTCCTCCTTGTAAGTACATACAGCACAACTAGATACTGGGCATTTAATTACTTGCGAGTTATCAGTAATTGCAATAGCCTGCTTTTTAAGTTTAGGTTTATTGGATATATATGTCAGCATTAGCACATCTAGTATATCTCCATATTTCATGCCTACCATATTTTGCTCACAGGCAAAGTCGTCAATTTTTTTGATTACAGTCTTATCAGTTGAAAGGATGTGGTTTAGTAAGATCTCAGCTAAGAGTACAATCATAGTCTCACTTGGTTCAGTGGACTCCCACCCAGATTTCAATAACTGATGCTGTACCTCTTTTTTTGTCTAACCCCATAGTACCGAGGAAGTTGAAAAGTCTATCTGCTAGGTTTACTATAAAAGGATCTGGCTTTAAGTCTGAGCTGTCATTAGTAACTGCTCGTTTACTCAGGGTTAAATCACTCATTTAGTTTCCCCTAAATTGCATCTAGTACTGCAATTAAAGATTTAGCTATATGATAAGCTAGGTTGACGGGTACGGCATTACCTATCTGAGTATATTGACAAGCTAGGCTGCCATAGAATAAATAGTCATCAGGAAAGGTCTGAATCCGAGCATACTCCCTAATTGTTAAGGGTCGGGTTTTGTCGGGATGGCAACATTCTGTTTGATTTTGAGCAGGAGAGCAGGTTAAGGTAGGGGAAGGCTTATCCCATGACAATCTCCTAGCCATCCCTGTGCGGCCACCTGTAGAGTTATAAGAGCCTTTCATATAAGATTTCTGTATCTCTACTGGTAGAGATCTCCAGTTACCTCCCGGAGGTACAAGGTCTAATACCTTAGTCTTATTAAACGAGTATCTAGTTCCGTTAGTAAGCTCATGTTCTGGTATAGGAGTATTACATAGAGCTTCTCTTAAAGTGATCGTATGGCTCTGTTTCTCTGGTATACGATATTCCACATCTATGTCCTGTCTAACTCCGACGATTACTAATCTTTTCCGAGCTTGAGGAACATCGTAATGCTGGGCATTTAATATGTTGACATATGATACATAGCCTGCTGCTCCCAGTTGATCCCTAATGATATCGAGGGTTTGGCCTTTATTATGATAAATTAAACCGGGAACATTCTCACAGACTAACAACTTAGGATTAATAGTCTTGATAGCATTTAAATACCCATAGAAAGCATTGCTACGGCTATCTTTCAATCCTAGCCCTTTACCCGCAGTACTAAAGGGCTGACAAGGAAAACCACCTGAGATGATATCAATATCGTTATTCTTAAAACTATTGAAGTCGTAATCATTAATATCAGCATGTATAACAGGGGTATCCATGTTATGGCGAAGTGTCTGGCAACAATAAATATCATGATCTATTAATGCTATATGTTTAATTCCAGCATTATGGAAACCTAGAGCCATTCCACCGCCCCCCGCAAAAAGCTCTAAGGCTGAATAAGAACCAGGCATAGATTCTTTTAGAATTTTATAGTTTGATATCAATGTAATCTCCTGATTATTAGTCAACGACTGTCAGCTAAAGCAGCCAGTCCCCTTTGGAGGTCTATATGGATCTTTATTATATCCACTCTCTACCGAGCAGTCAAGTTGAAAAATCTAATTTAATATATAAATCAATAGTTTACAGTTGCTACTAGCCTTGCTCTTGGTTATATTAAAACCATATAATTTATGAGGTAATACCTAGCATGGCTAAACCGAGATTAATGGAAATAGAAGCAGAAGAGAATTTCCTAGTAGAGTTTAAAGACCCTAATACTCTATTAGAGCATCCGATGAATCATAAAATTCATAATGATAAGCAACTTGAGGGTATAGATTATTCAATTGGTAAATTCAAGTGGCTATCCTGCCCTATTTGGAACAAAAGGTCTAATAGAATATTAGATGGTCATGGACGTAGAAAAGTAGCTATCGAAAAAGGGCTACAATCTATCCCAGTTAGAGTGGTAGATGTTAGTGATGAGGAAGAGCTTGAGATACTAGCTATCTTTGATCAGATCGGAGAGATGAGAGGCATTGACGATAAGAAGCTAACTCAACTATTATCTAGTGTAGCTGCTAATATTAAGAAGCAACCTGAAAATGATTTATCATTGGAAGCCTTCTACAGTGCCGATCAATTAAAAGCTGTTGAGTTATTTGACCTAAAAGCCTTTCTCAAAGAACCACCTACAGATAAGATTGAACCTACTGGAGATGGAGCTGAAGCTCCAGAAGATAACAGTTGGCAGTTATCAGGTAAGCAGGAAACCAGTGATGAGCTAGTGGAGTTTGTAGTAGTTATGTCGGAGTCTATGAAGCATAAAATATTCAATAAACTGAAACAGATCCAAAGAGAGAATAGCTATGAAACCATAGCTCAAGCTTTGTATGTCTCATTAGGGTTTTAATAGGAGTAGAACATGGGTGAAGTCTATAATTTAATTAAGTCTAAAGTCATCAGAACTTTCAATGATTGGGAGTCTCATGATCGGTATATAGATAACAATGATGAGAGCTTCAACGAGCCTCAATCTGCTTATGTGCAGTTTCAGACCTACTGTAGACTTAGCCCAAATGATCGAAGTATCAGCCGAGTTTCAGAGGTATTAAAACAAGACTTCGAGACTACTAAAAAGTTATCTATACGATGGCGATGGATTGCTAGAGTTCTCTATTATGATGCTGCTGAAGTAGAAAAGAAGAACCAGCTTAAAGCTCAGAAGCATGAAGCTGAATTAGCTAAACTCACTGAGTCTAGAAAAGAAGCTGCTTCTTTAGAATATACTCTCGGAGTTACCCTACTACAGAAAATAATGCCAGTTGTCGGCAACTTAAATCAAGATATCGAAAATATTATAGAGCTTAACAATTCATTGCCTGTAGATAAATTACCAGCTATGACCAGATTAGCTATGGATTTAATTAATCATGGGTTAGCTCATAAAGGTCATGCTTTATCACTTGATGAGATTGCCGGTGATATTCAGGCTATTAAGACAGGGAAACGATAATCGAAGCCCATGATTAAACCTGGATCTACTACTAGTTATAAAAAAGTGAAGGGATATAGATACTTTAGAGAGGTCTATGTTGATTCACCTATACGGCAATTTTATCAAGAGAAAGCCGTCGAGAATATACACTCAGTAGTAGACGGTAAATGGTATAAGTATCAAGAAGATCCCACATCATTTATGATTGACGTATTAGATTGTGGGCTGACCACAGATATGGTTAAGATCTGTGAGAGTGTTCGAGATAATGTGACGACAATAGTTAAATCGAGTAATTCTGTCGGGAAGTCGTTTGTAGCCGCTAGAATAGCCTTATGGTTCTTTTTATGTCACCCTGACTCTCAAGTTTATACCACCTGTTCAGGTAATATTGATCGACTTAAGAAGATTCTATGGGGAGAGATTGGGCAAACTGTCAATAAGCACTTTAATATATTTGAGCCTTATACTAGAACCACTTTAAATATAATGCGACATAAGAAGTCCTTTATCACTGGACTTCCGGTAAACCAGTCTGGCTCTAGTGAAGTTAGAGAAAATAAGTTCTCAGGGATGCACGCCCCATATATGCTATTTATTATAGATGAGGGTGACGGTGTTCCAGAAGAGGTATATAAAGGCATCGAGTCTTGTATGTCTGGTGGTATTAAAATTAGGTTACTAGTTTTATTTAATCCCCGAAAACAAGCGGGTATTTTATATAAAAAAGAGCAAAAAGGTCAAGCTAATTTTATTACTGTAAGTGCCTTTAATCACCCTAATGTAATTAGTGGTCAAGATTTAATCCCTGGTGCGGTAACTCGACAAATCACCTTGGAACGTATCAACACAATGACTCGGCCATTACTGGAGAATGAGCAGTTATCAGCCGATACATTTGAAGTACCTGATCACCTACTTAATATCCCAGTCTATAACCCTCAAGGTGAAGAGGTCTTTCCTGGTATTACTTCTAAATATCGCAAGATTGAAGAGCCTTCATTCTCGACTATGGTACTAGGTGAGTATCCATCACAGAATATCAAACAGTTAATAAGTAGGGAATGGATAGATAGAGCCAGAGCTAATTATGATCTTTACATGAAAAATGCTTTAGGCCGACTATCGGATACTGTTGAAAAGATTGGCAGTAATGTAGAACATGCCTTAGCCAAGAAGAACGGGGAGAATCCTGTCTTTGGTCTTGATGTGGCCACTGAAGGCGATGATAGCAATGTTTTAATTATTAAATACGGCAATCTTGTGACAACTCCAATACAGTGGGCAGGAGTTGATCCTCTAGTAACAGCCGAGAAAGCCTATGAGGAGTTATCAACTTTCTCCGTAGAGGCTGGTTGTGTCGATGGTAATGGTGTTGGTACTAGTGTTGCCCCATCATTAGTGAGAATGGGCATTAAGGCACTACCTATAATGGTCACAAATAAGCCAGATCGAGGCTTAGATATTGGTACGTTCAATAAAATGAGAGATCAGGTTTATTGGCAAGTTCGAGAGTTCTTAAGATCCCCTGATGCTATGCTGCCACCTGATGAGTTATTAAAAGAAGAGTTATTAGCCCCCAGTTATAATACTGATAATGGTTCTATTCAGGTATCTCATAAATTAGAGATGAAATCTATTTTAGGTCGTTCCCCAGATAGACTCGATGCTTTAGCTATGTGTTTAGTTAATGCTAATAATAATAGGTATCTTAATTTCTATGGTAGTTGCCAGATTGCGATAATAGAAAAAGGTAAAATAATTATTCAAGGCAAGTCTTATGAATTAAAAAATGTTCTTGAGGCTGGGTTTATCGGCTACACAGAAAATCAAGGGCTAACATTTTTACGTGTTTGGGTATTAAAAGATGACAATATAATATTAATTGTCGATGCTTACCGTACTAGTGAGACAATGCCTGAACCTTTTATCAGAAAAGTACAGGAAACCCATCTAAAAAGGAAGTTGAATTATATCGGAATCTACAAAGATTCATTTAATATTCTGAAAACTACTTGGCACTATCAAGACGATCTGTTATATAGTAATAAACAGGCCGGATTACCTGAGTTGCAAGTGCTTAATAGTGAATTAAGAGGTAATAGTCGGGATGTTAGGCAGGGTGCTATTAAAGATTTAATACTAAGGCATCAATTAGCAGCAACCGCTAACGTAATGAATAATATGCCGGTGTGGAGACAATTTGCAAGCTTAGACCTCACACCATCAGATAGCAGAGATGCTCTAGCATGTGCCTTAGCTAGTATATCAAAGCAGATATCTTAATTGTTATGGATAGTACTAGCAAAATCAACTGCACTAGTTTGCAGCTAGCACAGTTGATAAGTATTTAAGAACTAAGATAACCCAGTTCTTGTTTTCTGTTTAAAGTTTCAAGCCTCTTGCGCAAACAAGAGAAGCCGTCTGAAGTTGTCGTTTTCATAGTAATCATAGTCCCAGAATTAGTCAAGTAGATAATGCCAGGACTAGCAGCTAGGTAGCTGTAGAGCTAAGTAAGAAGTAGGTCATTTTGGCAGAACTGAAAAGTATTACAGCTTGGCTTAGTCCTGCAACTAATGAGCTGTACAGTAAGCAACAACTGAAGCCACTTAACTCCGTTAAACGTGGGTTAATTAAGGTTTTAGGCAAAGCTTATGATACTCTAGCAGGTCCTGATCTTCAGGTTACTTCTGCTATTTCTCGTCCATACGACTACGACACTAGGGTAGGTTCAGCTAAAGCCTCCCCAACAATAGATAGATATAATCGACTTTTTTATGAGCCTGCTGAATACCGGGCTTTAATATCACAGCTCCAGAATCTATTAACTGATCACCCTATATTACGAGCAGGTGTCAATAAGTTTGCTAAAGGTGCAGTTAGTGCAGACTTTACAGTAGTGGTTAAGTCAGCCCCTGGTGGGGAATATCAACGCCGTCAAGCTCAACAGTCGATCAATTCTCTTAAAAAGAGATTAAAACTTAAGAGCATGTTGCCACAAATATCTTTTAACTTAGTGGCCTTTGGTAATGATTATTTGCAACCTGTAATGAACCTACAAAGGAAGATTACCCAAGTTGCTAGTATGCCTATCGCCTCAATGATTAGGCTCTCTGATGATAGAGATGAGTTTATTGATGATACTCGCCACTTTGTGCAGATCGATACGGCTACGACACAAGAAGGACACCCCTTTGCTAAAGGTCAAATCCTTCATGCTAGACATAATCATACCCCTGGTCATAGATATGGTTTAAGTGACTTGTTCTCTTGTCGTGGTACAGCTAAAGACTCGATTGATGCTCTACGGTCACTCTTACCAAGACGACTAGCTAATCAGCCTTTTAGGATCTTTGATATAGATCCACTGAACACCGGTTCTATCACTGATAGCCAGTTTAAAGAGTTTATAGCTGAGACTTCTCGGAAGGTTGCCATGCTTCAAGGTGATGAGTACTCACCATTTGAAGATGCTTTTGTTAATGGTGTCAAGGTTGAGGTTAAAGGTGGTGATCCACAACTCGGTACAGTTGATGATATCGAGATGCTACTTGATGCCACACTTTCGGTTTTAGGTGTATCTCGGCAGTTACTTGGCTCAGGTGTGAACGTCAACCGAGATATCTTAGATGAGCAACGAGAGGAGATGTATCTAGCTCAGAGTCAGCTAGCTACTACGACTATCTGTGATCAGGTTCTAATGCCTCTATTTGAGCTTCAGTTAGCTCTAGATGGCATGAGTGAAGCAGACCTAGCCGATTTAGTGATTGAGATAGAGTTTGGTCAATCTCTGCCCTATACGGTCTTACAGAAGAGAATCGAGAATGCTCGTAAGGATTATATTTTGGGTGGTATATCAAGTGATACATACGTAAGACTCTGCTCGACTTACTATGGCTTTGATAATGTCGAGATTGAGAAAGAGAAGATTCAACAGGATCTTATTAATAAAGCTCGACTCAACCCCAACTTCACAGCCGCCGCTAGTGGTGGTACTGAGCAGGATTACGGCAAGGGCATATCAGCACCCCCTGATGCCTCACAGAGCAATGGTACTAATGCCAAAGGTGGCAAAGGTGTACCGGCTGGGCAATTCGGTCGAGGGGCAAATAATGTTGGCAGTGGTGGTAATAAAGGGGCAGGCAGACCAGAAGATAAAGTCCCTTCTCTAAATAATCTCCTCAGAGATTCTTATAGTTCTGAACAAGAGTTTGACGAGCATTTAGAGGATATCTACCAGTCCTATGCTGGCAATGATGATATCTATGATTTCAATGAAGAGAACCATCCTATCTATAACTTAACACAAGATTTAGATGAGTTCTTAGAAGTTTAGGAGTAATAATGGCTACTTTTATCAATAAAGATAAAAACAATGAAGCCAACCAAGTTCAACACTTGGTTGATTATGCTCCTATCTTAGCAACGATTTTAGTTACACAGGCTGATGTTCAAAATCTTAATGATCGTGAATATACAGCCGAGTCAATGGCAAGAGCTATTGATGATATCCAAGAGGATGTGCGTCTTGGATTTATCGTTGGTTACGATGACCATCCTGATCCGGTGTTTACAGCTCAAGGTGAGGCAGTTGGATATAACCAATGGCAGAATCCTGCACTATTTAAAGTTATTAAACTTTGGTTCGATGCTCTAACAAAGCAAGTTTGGGCTGATGTCGAGTTCTTCGATACAAAGTTAGGACTTAAGTATAGTGAGGATATACGCAGAGGCAAGGAGTTTAAGGTTTCTTTAAGAGCTATTGGTGAGTGTGAATCTATTAATGGTAAACAAGTATGTGAGCTTAAAAAAGTTCAAGGTGTTGACCGTGTTGATACACCCGCATTACCTACTGCGGGAGTTTATTCTTATAAAGAACTCACTGATAAATTAAATAAATTAACGAATATTGGTGGTCATCATCAGCATTCAAAAATTATATCAATTACTGATAATTTAGGTAACAAGTTTGAGAGATTGAAGCACATTAATGACACACATCAATGTGGTTCTAATTGCAACTGTGATCCTTGCCAAAGCAGTAGGTTCACTAAGGTTAAAGTTAGTGATAATTTTCAACTTAAAAACGGAGAAGTTAATATGACTTGGGAACAAATTGTTCAACTATTGCAAAACAATGGTGTAGCCCCGGAGGTGATTGATCAGATTGCGGCAGGTATGCAATCTGCACCCCAGGACAATCCTGCTGAAGAGGCTGCTGAAGGTGAGATGGATGAGCCTGAGATGCAAGATGCACCACAATATGATGATGTTTCTGGTGAGCCTACCTCTGCACCAGATCTAGCAACCCCTAATCGTCCTGTCCCTACTGTTAAAGGCACTAATTCCGGTAACAGTGGTATGGGTGATGAGGCTGAAGATACTTCTGATGAGCTTGAGGAGCAGTATACAACTGTTGAAGATCCAACTATCCAACATAGCATGGAGCTTCCTGTTAAGCCCGTACAGGCTTATCAAGATGCTAAAGGGGCAATGAAGCCTGGTGCTAAAAAGCCTGCTAGTAAATTGCCTCCTACTATGATGAATGCCAGTGATCTTAAGACTCCCAACTCTGCTAATAAGAGTGCTACTGCACCTACTAAATTACCTATGGGAGCGTCTAAGATGAGTGGTAAAAACCTAAAAGATAGTCAGTCTCAAGCTATTAACTTAGCTATGCAGCTATTACGTACAGTCGCAGTGCCTACTCAGACACAAGGCTATACAGTAGCAGATAGTTATCAAGCTCCAGTACGTATGACTCAGCCTGTTCAACGTCAACAACCTGTTCAACGTCAACAGCCTGTTCAGCCCCGTGCTAATACTCAGCCTACTAACTATGGTATGCCTGCTGGTCTTCAGAAAGAACTAACAGACATGATCCATGAGAGAGCTATCACAAGAAGTAATCAGCTAATCTCTAAGACCTTAGATCGTGCTATCACTGATGGCAAATTGAACGGCTTAGACTTAACTGAATTACCTGCCGATGCCTTGAAACGTATCAAGAGTCAAGTGTTAGTTGATGGTTGTGATCTTAATACAGCAGTAGCTAATTTCCAATTTGCAGCTCAAGTATTGATTGATAATAAGGCTAACTTTACGCCTATGATCTCTTCTTTACCTAATCTACAGATTGCTGGTAAAACTGTCGAGATTATTGCTGACTCTGCTACCTGGAAAGGTTATGAGGATAAACTCAATAAAGCTGTTCAGAAGGTTCGAGATAAGAGTCGTGGTACTAGCAAGTCTGAGATTGATATGTACGCCAAAATCAATCAACCTTTCCTTGATCAAGTTTTTGAGCATTGGGATCAACAGAATGGTGGGCTTGTCAACAAATGGGTTAATGAGCAAAAACGTGCCGTTAAGTCTGGGGCATTAACAGACGCTGCGGTATTGATCACTAATAATGATCTACGTAATCAGCCTATCATCTCTAGAGTTATTATTCGCCAGATTTTCCAACGCTTGATAGCCCTACAGTTTGTTCAAGGTTTAGGACCAGGTGAGGCTTTAGGTAAGCCAGGTCCAGGTGGAGATCCCTTTGGTGCGGAGTTTAAGATTCCTTTCCAATGCTATAATCCACCTTCTCATAATAAGTATCGTTATGTAGCAGATGATAAGCCAATTCCTCAAGCTACTGCTCATATTGGTTACGAGAGTTTTGGTACTAAACAAAGGGCTTTAGGCTTCTCTATCTCTGATAATCTACGAAGAGGTATTCGTGATGGTGCAGTAGGTATTGACCCTGTAGCTTTGATGATTGACGCAGTAACACAAGACATCGCCCGTGCAATCGACTCTCAGATCCTTGAAGAGCATCAACGTACTTGTGATGAGTATCAATGCGTCAAGATTACAGCAGCTCTAGTTGTTAAGAATCCTGGTGTCACTACGGCTTATAATGCTGGTACTAATGTTAGCATTACCTATGATGGTGCGACTGTCTACTATCCTAATGCGGTGTTTATTGCCCGTGCCGAGGCTGGTGGTACAGGTGGTGTGCCTATCGTTGAGCCAAGAGATGCTCCTTATCTAGATGCTCCTGGTGCAACTCAAGCTCAGACTCTCTACGATATTGCGGTGACGTTTGCCTCTACTACACAAGTACGTGGTGTATTAGATTCCAGCAATAACGTAGTTAAAGCTGATCCTGATGATGCTACACCTACTTATGCCGTAGACTTTGAAAGAGGTTACTTCATCTTCTTAGCAGGTTCTGGTGCTGATAACACATTGATGCCTACCTTAACCTACTACTACGCTACTAACTACTACAACTTCAAGTTGACTGTAGATTCTGGTGTGTTGCCTTCTGACTATTACAATAGTCTCTTGAATAACATCACTAAGATTAGCGGTATTATGAATAACACTCGTTATCGTCTGCCTAATATTTGTCTCTTCCCAACCTCAATTGGTATGTCTACGGTAGCGATTGCCTCCTTGTTCTACAAGAAGAATCAACCTATTGATACCATCTTGAACAAGGGCTTCGCTGAGACTGATATTATGGGCATGCACAATAATGCCATCCTTGCACAGACTAACGGTACTATGAAAGCTGGTGATCGACGTGCCATCCTGTTTGAGCGTTATATGGTTGGCTACGGTCTGCAATCTCCTGCTGTTATCAAAGGACCATACTATGTTGGTTATGCTCCTTCTGGTGGTGGTCAAGTGCAGATGATGGCTGCTGAACAATGGGGTCTGACAGTACGTGACGTAGTTGGTACTCCTCTTCCCCGTGATGCTAGCTTAAATGTTATCAATCACCCCGGTACAACAATTCGTTTTACTGGCTCTGTCAACTACTAAGCTCTAGGTGGTTAGCTTCCAATGAGGCTAACCACCCTCTCTTTCTATTTTACTATATTATTAAGTTTCTTATTTTTAGAGGTAGATATGGCAGTTATATGGATAGGTAACACAATGCACATTCGAGGAGAAGGCACACCTAATGGTTGCCCAACTCCTGATGTCGAGATAGCCCCAACTACTGAGGCTACTAACAGTGAAAGCTCAGTTGATACTAAAGATGCTACTACAGGTGGTGTAGTCTTATCTCATAGTATAGCTAGCATGAATACTCAAGATTTTGCTACACAGGTCATGAAAGACACTGATTCTAAAGTTAAACGTAGTCCCGGTAGACCTAAAGCTCAAGCATTGCCACAAGCTCAAGATAAAGCTGAGTTCCAGAATGAAGCAGAACCAGATTGGCAGTTAGGCTTTGATCAGATTAACCAGTCAATTCCAGAAGATATTGACGAGTAATATTAAGGCTAATTAAAGGATCTATATGGCTATAACCTCTAGAGTACTCGTCACAGCAGCTAATAAGAACACGGCTGATTCCGGTGTGCCCACTGGTATTCAGATAGTGCCTGGTAATGCTGATTATAGCACTGATGTAGCCATTAATGTTCTACTTGATCATGTAGGTGATGTAGCTACAGTAATCATTTGGTACTACAACGAATTATTATCTCAGTGGGGTATCTTAGCAACTATGGCTATACCTAGTAGCAGTAACCCGAATTATTTCGTGCCATTTATAGTACGTACTAAGGGTCAAACTATCGGCATTACAGTAGGTAGTTTTACTGGTTCTGGTCACATAGCAATCACTGCCCTAATGTTAGGGTCTACTATTAGTCGCAATCAATAGCTTAAAGGATTAGAGATGTCAATACTTACGAGAACTCGGACTTCTACAGTTAATCAGACTGCTGTTGATAGTGGCGCACCTAAAGATTATCAAATCTTAGAGGGCAACCCTGCTTATAATGATGGCGTGGTGATAGATGTGCAGTTGTCTGATCCTACTGCTACAGGAGTTGTAAGGGTATGGATCTATGATGAGGTATTAGCTATCTGGGGAATATTAATGGATTTAGTTTTCCCTGGTAGTGCTAATCCTAATTATCTAATTCCTTTTGCTGTTAAGACTTTTGGTCAGAGGATAGCTATTACAGTGCCGACCTTTGCAGGTCCTGGCAATTTCAATGTAACGGCAGCATTAGTTTCTAAATTACTAACCGGCAATATCAACTATAGTATTGGCTCTCCCACAGTCGGCGGGACTACCATAGAAGTTATTACAGGTACATTTACAGCCGGGGTTGATTATATTGATAAGACTATCACTGATGGTACACATAAAGTTGTGGCAGCCTCTTCTTTTACAGTTGCTGGTATTGTAGATCCACTAGCATCTACTTCAGCCGCCATTATTTCAGATACCGTCTTAAGAGTCTACTCCAGTGCTGGCGTAGCCGAGACTGGTCGTACCTTTGTAGTTATCTTAGCTCCTAATCCATTAGGGTAAGGGTAAATTATGCCTGATTATCGACAGACTTTTATAGATACAGTGAGAGATAACTACTTCACCAGAAACCCTGATGATGGCACGATCATTGACAATGCTATTGGTAAATGTGCAGACCGTGCCTTATTAGAGATATCTCGTAGGAAGCCCCGTAAAGACATATCTGGTGTGGGGACATTTACAACTGGAGATAAACTAGTTGTACTCCCAGATAATTTCATGTCAGCTAGTTTCAGTGAATTATATTATGTGCTAACTGGTAATAGGCCACTTTCAGGTAATGCTGCTTATTTTGGCGCTTTGTCTATATTCGATAGTGAGATATCGGCCACTGATAATCCTCCCCAATATCCAGCAAGATATAGGAATAATGCAGGTCCTAATGTACCGATCAGATTAACTACCAATGATACTGGAGCTTATTGCTTATTAATGCAGAGTACTAGTAGCTTCACAGGTACTAGAGATTTACTTTATGAGGGGTTTTATGAATTAACCTCAACTAAATATACCTTACCCAGAGTATTTCAAGATATTTTCTTAAATGCCACAATTGGCTACATGATATTAATGTTAGATCAAGATATCTTGAATAAATCTGAAATAAAACGTGCCTTTGGGTTTGGTAAATCTTATCAACAATTAGCACAGTTTTACCTTAATTCATTAAAGCAGATGTCACCGTTAGGATTTAGGACATAAGATGACTCTACAGTTAGGCTATTGCACAGTACAAGATGTAGCAAATATGTTGCCCGGTATTAAGATCGGGTTGACTTCAGATATTACGACTGAAGCTGTAGAAACATTAATTGAATCTAGAGCTAGTAAGATTATTGCTCAAAGAAATCAAAGGCGTAGAGGTAGTGGTGGTTATCAATTCCCTGATTTAGATGTCAGCACACCTACTACAAATCGGCAGTTGATATTATTTCTATTAAATCTAGAAGAGCCAGTAGCTAGAATTTTATTACGCAGAACAGGTGAGCTATCTCCAGCAGCTCAGATAATTGCTGATCAATTTATCCAGAGTGCTGATTATATGTTTAATCGGTATCTAACAAATGAGTTTGACTATGCCTTCTTGAATGTATTAACCACTACGCCGATAACTACTATAGATAAGGCATCAAAGGTGATCCCAGGCTTAGTCCTTAGCTCTACTAGTCGGCCAACTGATACGACAGTGCAGAAATTAGTTAATGCAGAAACGGCTGTCTTATATGCACTTACAGCATTGAAGGGTTATAACAAAAGAGCAACTACTCCATATACCCCTCAGACACAGCCACAGATATCACTTATGGAGCGATTAATATTAAAGCGTTGCTATTCACACTTATTGAGAATTAGAGCTGAAACGACAGCCGCCGTATTAAATGTACAGGCCAACCTAGCCTCACAAGATGCTGAAGAGGATCTCAGTAAGTTTGCAAACAGTGTATATACCTCAACTTTCACCAATTAATAGGGAGCAGAGAAGATGACTTACTACTACATGATTATCACTAAAGCCGATAAAATACCCCTATTTGAAGGTGTGGTAGGTATCAGTGCAGCCGATTATACAGCCGCATATAACTGGGTTGTAACCTATGGTCAAGGTTATGATGCTGCTACTACGAGCATATATTTAAGATTAGTAGATACTAGTGAAGCTGGAGTAAGGGGTATAGCGACCAAGACAGGTGTCGGAGAGCCTACTGATGCCACCATTGCAGCCGGCGCAGATGGCAGCCTTAATGCTAAAGTTAAGCTCCTAACCAGTCAGATTGATCAGTTAATAAAAGATCTAGGTCCTTATACTGCGGTTCAGTATCAGGTAGTATCTGTAAGCACTACAGCAGTTGAACTTAAAGGTAGTACTACACGTTTAGCCTCTCGACAGAAACTAGTAGTATTAAATCAAGACGGTTCAATCACTCTATATGTAGGCAAGTCTACAGTTAGCTCGACATCATTCCTTAAATCACTTCCGGCTGCTTCTTTGCCTTACGAAGAAAAGTTCGGCGATATCCCGATTTATGGTGTTGTAGCTAGTGGCACAATTAACGTGCTTGTCGTAGAACTTGGCTATGTGTAATTAGGTGATTTATGGGAGAGAGTTTCCTTAACGTAGAGATAACTAGTAGTTTAGGTGATATTGAAAGACAGTTACAATATCTAAGTCTCCCTGAAGAAGTTATCCTTTCTAGGATACAAGAAAGAGTAGCAGAGACTGTATCGAGAGGCTCTCAAGAGCAGATAGCCTCTGAAGGTGTTAGAGGTGGCGGAAAATATGACCCTCTAAAAGAGTCAACAGTTAGAAGGAAAGGCTCATCTGTTTTATTGATAGATACTAGTCAACTTCTAACTGATATCACTTCAGCCCAGTTTTTCGTTGAAGTTAAAGCTCAAACCCTAGAGGTAACACTAGATAATCCTTATGCAGGATTTCTACAGACTGGAACTCGAAATATGGTAGCTCGGCCTCCTGTACAATTAACAGAAAAAGATATGGAAGATATTGAGCTAGATGTATTGCACGCTATATTTGACGATGAATAGGAATATTTATGAGTTCAACTTGGACACTATCCGATAGCTGGGTTAATGGTAAATATGAGAAGTGCTTATTCTTAATACCTAGCCGTAAGCTTATCGTTGAGAATGCCAAAAGATTAATCCTAGAAAATCAAACTAAGATTATCGCTGAAATACTTAATGAGGATGGCACGGTTTTGACTGAGTTCGATCCTCTGTGTATAAATTACGGGATACCTCCTAGAGAGATTCAATCTCCGGCAATTTATATAAATGTTCTGACTAAGGGCAATATAGTTCAATCTAATATACCTTTTAGTAAGCTAACATTAAAAATCTATATAATCCCAGGTGCGCACGGGGATAACTACAATGATACTTATATTGTTGGTTTAGGCTACTTAAGTTTCCTTGAAAGACTCGTCCGTACTATGCCTATGAAAGAACTAGTATATGGTTGGCGTGGCTCTACAAGCTTCACCCAACTCCCTGAGATTAGATTAGATGAAACGTCTGATACTGGCACAATAGTTACCTCGGTATCTGAAAGCTCAGTTGCGGAAACAACGATGAACTTACTATTAGCTTATAACCAGAATAACTAGTTATTCAGTTATCAGCTAATACGAGTTCCTATTATATAAATTTTGATAAAGGAGCAATTTAAATGACATCTCCAAATTATATTCAAGAGCAGTTTCGAGCCGATGCTAATCAACTATTTGGTGGTCAGTTATCAAGAATAGGCTTCGTAGAAGGTGGTATTCCACTACCCTCTACTCCCGGTTACTTCCCTGTTCATGGTATCTCTCTGAATGGTTTAGCAGCAAAAGCGTCTCCAACTGCACGTCGATTTACAGGTGGCAAGAGTACTGTTAGTTCAGTCTCTGCTGTAGCCTATGCTCGAACAGCTAAAGTAGCTCTTAATACCCTAACTGATGGGGTTAGCTTCTTACGTGTTGGCAAGAAGAAATATATATTCGTAGCAGCTTCACCGGTAGGTGATCAGATTCTAATTGGGGTATCTGTTAATGCTACTGCTACTAATATAGCAGCTAAATTAACTACTGATGCAGCGACAATCGGCATAGCAACTGCTGTAGCCAGTACTGATACAGTTACGATCACTGGTCTATCTGATGGTACTAACTTCATCTGCTATACTGATGATCCTACTAAGATTATAGTTACGGTCACAGTTACGGGTAGTGCTGCTGTTGCGGCTGTGACGGCTGCTAAGGCTGTTGCAACTCTAAAATTCCAAGGCACACGACATAGTACTGGTACAATCAATGAGACTCTAATTGTCTTAATCATCAACAATCAACCTATCGAGTGTCGTTTCCAGTCTACCGTTCAGACTGATGATGATACTAATAGTGATCTTGCTGATATGCACTATCTAACATTTGATGCTGCGTTTGCCCAAAGCCCAATGCCAATTGGTAGTCGTGTACTAGCTAATGGTGCTGTAACGGCGGCTGATATTGCGGCTGGTTTAGTTGCTTTCTTTGGCAGTATTCAAGCCTTCTCATTAAGTGGTGATACAATCACCATAACCGTACCTACAGCCGGTGCTGCGGGTAATAACATTGCTCTACAGACACAAGTATTACCATCCTTGCCTTCACCTTTAATTAGTGTTGATCCTAAAGGTAAAGCTCAAGGTGACTTCTTACTTCGTGATGGTGGCGCACAAGACGGCTTCAACTTAGTCTTAGCCCCTGTAACTCAGGATGTTAATGCTAGTAACTTTAAGGGTCGTTTTACTCGTATCACAACTGGATACACTGCTGAAGTGAAATTCAAGCTCTTCCAAGATCTTGAGACTCTCTATCAGAAGTTGGCTATTAATAGCTCACAGGTTAGTAATGATGCTTTCAATGATCTATTACTATTTGGTGGTACTTCAGTTCCAGAAGAGTTTGGTCTAATTTTAACCACACAATCTAAACAGGTTGTTGGTGCTTATGATACCTTAGTGTTCTATAGTAGTTTAGCTGGGTCTACAACTATTAACCGTGCTAAGAACCAAGTCCAAGGTCTAGATATCAGTTTCTCAGCGAACAGCTTTGATCGTGACGTTGACTCCTTTGGCTACCTATCTCAAGTACGTTCTCTATAATCTAGTGATACCACCTCAGACGTGGTATCATTGCCTTATATATTTCACATAGTAAGGGAAGTCATAGTCAATGCTTACACCAGATCAAGTACGAGAAACTTACGTTAAGTATGGTCCAGTATGGCTATGGCTTTCCCCTAGAGTTGATACTACCCCTGGTAGTTCTAGTTTTGGTAGGGTGAAACTAGCTCGTAGTGGCAATGATCCCTTAGGTCTATTGCCAAACAGAGTAGCTCGACCAGCCCAGATGATCCCAAACTCCTATAATGGTACATATCTTGGTTATGTAGATGATGGTGTAACTGAGAAGTTCAGTCTTCAGTATGAGCCAGTTCCTGTAGCTCAATCTATTATTCCTTATGGTGTTAGAATCTCAAAAGATGAATCCACTATAACAGCTCGATTAGCTCTTAATAATATTCCTTATATTAGAAACATCTTTTTGCCTCCAGGCAATCGAGGTAATGCTACCTTTAGCTGGGGAGGTGAGACTAGTGTGCCGCTATTTTCACTGCTATTAATAATCCAGAACTATTCAGATCCAACTGATGAGATTTATGAGTGCCATCTTTACAATAGAGGCTACTTCGAGCCTAGTCAGTTAGTCTATGGCCGACAGTTCAATTATCTGGAGATGACCTATCATTCAATCTCTGCCCTTGATGGTGATACCGGCTGCCTCTTACCTCCTGGTTCAAGAACAGCTAGTGGTTGGTATACCAGGGTAGGCACAGATGGAGTAAACTCCCTGGTAATGCCTGAGAATCCTAGTATGGATCTCAATCAGGATAGTTTAGCCGCTATTTTCCCTGCTTACAACTTCTACGGTAATCTCTAGATTCCGATGTAACAGGTTGACTATGCAGTAGCTTCTATGTAAAGATAGAAGTGTGCTAATATATTCTAATACAACATAAGGGTATAAGATGACCAATTATTTAGGTGAATTAATCAGAGCATTAAGACTAGAGCGAGGTTTAACACAGAAACAGCTAGGAGCATTATTAGGTTTCAGTAAGGCTGCAATCTCATTATATGAACAGCCAGCCATAAACAGAAAGCCTGAGACTCTTAAGAATATAGCTAGAGTGCTTCAGGTAGATGTTAATAAATTACATGAAGCATTAGCAAAAGATCAGCTTGACGATTTAAAGAGAAAACAATTAAAACGTAAACACTCGACCAGACAGTTAATGCCTACAAATTATTTCGGTATTGCCATTACTGTAGCTAGGATTAAGCGACATATTGGCACGACTGAAATGTGTAAGTCTCTTGGTATACATAGTTCTAGTTTATATAGGCTAGAGAATGGTGAAAGATTATCTCATTTGCATCGTGATATATTAATCGAAAGATTAGTTACTATCCTACCAGGCTTAAATAAACAAGATTTAATCAATTACTACGATACAGATCGGGAAAATGCCGCTACAGTTAAAGCTATGACTGGCTCACCTACTAGTCGTCAATGTAAATTAGGTACACAATTAAAGGCTAAACGTAAACGACTAAAGCTAAAGACTGAGGCACTTATTACTCTGGCTAAGAAGCAGGGTTCAACCCTCACAGTGCAATTATATCGAGATTTAGAGCTAGGCAAGAGTACTAGATTATTTCCTAAAGATGCTACAGTTCTAGCTAATATACTAAATTTCGAGTCTGGTGATTATCTGATAGCTTTATGGGATCATGATAAAATTAAAAACTCTCCATCAGCTATGACTAGACGTTTAGGGAGTCTAAAAAGAATAGACTCAGCACTCGAATTAAGCTAGTATAAATCTCAAGTAGTTTGATTTTTACTGCATTTTACTCCAATTAAACTCGCCCACGACATCGTGGGCTTTTTCTCATTCCACATAAGTTATCTAATTAGTTTTCAATCTATTTACGATCAGTTATACTCAGGGCTAAATCCTAGAACTTTAGCATAAAGGTATACTGATGTCTGATAATAACCTCAAGATAATTATAGATTTAGAGAATAAAGGCAAAGGTGATGCTGCTGATATCACTAAGGCTTTAGATGATATTCAGAAGGCTGCTATAAATGTTGGTACAGCAGGAGTTTCTACCACGAAAAGCCTTGATCAGCTCAGTCCTGCCTTTGCTCAAGTCACAGAAGCAGCCTCTAAATTAGATAAAATTTTAGGTTCTGACTTCCTTGGCAGTGGCAGTGCCATTGATAGTATTAATGCTAAGTTTAAGGATCTAAAGTCAATCTCTGATGAGGCTCTCAGAGATCTAGCTCCTAAAATCCAAGAGGCTCGAATTGCTTTTGATGAGTTCAAGAAGACAGGCAATGATGCAAATCTCTTCGCTAAACTACAAGAGATCAATAAATCTCTTGATTTCACTAAAACTACCCAATCATTAGATGCCTTCAAGTCTAAGCTCCCTGGCCTTGGAGATGGCCTAGAGAAGATTTTTGGCACTGAACAAGCTGGTAAGTTTGCTCAGAGTGTTGAGAGTGCCACTAGCTCATTAGGGGGGCTAGCTGGTGTAGCAGGACCTGCTGCATTGGCAGTAGCTGGTGTAGAGGCTGCCTATGAAGCACTTAAGAGTATTATATCTGAAGTTAAGGCTGGCATTGAAAGTATTGCTGAGAATAATCGCAAGATCATAGATATATCTAATGCTACAGGTGCATCTAGAGAATCTATTGCCACATTAGGTCGGGAGTATGAGAAGTTAGGTAAGAGTGTTGATGATGTCAGATTAGGTCTAGGTAAGTTTGAAGGCTTCATTTCTAAGGCACTAAAAGATCCATCCTCTGAAGCTGCTATTCAAGCTAAACAACTAGGTATTAATCTTGAGGCTCTAGCTAATACAGCTCAACCTGTAGACCTAGCTCTCAGACAAGTAGCTACTAGTACTAAAGGTGTAACTCATAATATTGAAGAGTCAGGTGCTGCTGTAGCAGCATTCGGTCAAAGAGCCTTTGTACCAGCTTTAAAGGCATTAAAGGACTTTGATGAGAAGCTTAAGGAAACCCAAGAGAAGGGAATCTTATTAACCCCTGAACAGTCAGAAAATGCCAGCAAGTTTACAGCTTTAATTAATACAATAGCTAGTGATATCCAAGGGCTAGTGACACAAACCCTTGCCCCATTATTCCCTATAATTAACGAAGGACTCACTACAGTTGAGGGAGCATTAGGGAGGTTAGATAAAGAGAGCGTGCATAGGCTTACTGAAGGGCTTTCTACTATAGGAGATCTAATCGTTAGACTATTACCCGGTGTCATTGGTATCGGAAATACTGCACTAAATATCATCGGTAGAGTATCTGAAACTTTCTCATTCCTAGTAAGCACTTTAATCACTGGACCTCTTGATATTCTCAAAACGGCACTTATCGGTAGCACTGAGGATGTTAAAGTATTAGGTGATACGGCAGAGCAAGCTGCCCCTAAATTTGATAAGCTCGGTCGTTCTATAGCTGAATTTCAGAATAGCCTTAAAAATACTAAGACAGAACAAGAGAATGCTACTAAACTCTTAAAGATAGAATTAGATAAACAGATACTAGCTGCTGAAGATGCAGCCAGATCTGGTTTGATCACTAGTGCTGAAGCTAGTAAAAGGAAAGTCCAATATGAAGAAGAATATACTAGTAAGGTTCTAGATAATGCTGAGAGACAGAGGCAGTCTTTTGATCTTCTGAAGAATACCGAGGAGTTCAGTCTAACACAGAAAATCACTAAAGCCCAAGAAGCTAGCAAGGCCGCAGTTGAAGCCCTAGAAAAAGAGTCCCTTGCCTCACAAGGGATAATAGTTAAAAAAGAAAGACTATTCAACGAGTACCTTGATTTCCAGAAGCAGGGTTATGCTGATACTGAAGAGAGACTTAAAAACTTTACTGAGAAAGATGAGATCGACTATAGAGCTGCCCTAGATCGTAAGACCAATGCTAAGAGGTTTGCGACAGCCGAGGAGAAGCAGGCTGAATTTAACGATAATGCCGACAGAGCTAAGATACTTAAGCAGTATGAAATTGATGAGAAAGCCTCCCTTGAACGGGATCTAGCTGAATATAAGAAGACTTTAGAGGAGAAACGAAAAGCCTTTATCGAAGCCGATCCAGGAGAGAAGGTAGGAGGTAAAGGGGCAGCTTTAAGAGCAGTAGAAATCAAGGCCAATGAAGATTTACGGAAATCGGAAGAGGAGTTAGCACAGTTCAAGAAGGCTATTAATATCAAAGAGGTAGTCGATCTTAATACCTTAACGGAGACTCAGAAAAAGCTCAGACAGGAAGCTTTTAGTGTAGTAGAAGCCACTGATAAAGCTGAACTGGCTAGTGATAAGAATAAATCTGATCAGAAAATAGCTTCTGCTAATGAAGCTAAGGAAGCTGAAGTTGCTGCCATTAAGGTTACTGATAACTTAGCTCTTCAATCAGCCGTTAGTGCTAAGAAGCAGTTTGCCGACAAGAAGATTACTGCTATTGAGTTAGCTGCTGAACTTCGTAAGATTGAGATCGATAAACTTAATAATGAAATATCTGATCATGAGAAGGGTTTAGAAGATCTCAGGAAGACTGGGAATCTAGAGAAAGCCTTACAAGCAGATAAAGAAGCCCAGATTAGAACTTTACGGGCTAATGTTGTTGATCTAACTCAGAAGGATAAAGATGCAACCCGTGCAGTTGAGCTTCAAAAAGATTTAGCTGCTATAGAAACTACTATACAAGCTGAGAAGTTAGGTGTAGAGGCTAGCAAGAGAGATCTCAAAGAGAAGGCTATTATTCAGGGTAGTTCTCTTGATATTGAGAAGCAGCGAATTGATTTAGCTAATCAAGCTATTAAGGAAGCTCGTTTAGCTACTGATGAACTCAGGGCTTCATTGGAAGCTAAAGAAAAGACCCTAGCTGCCGACTTAGCCTCTGGCAAGACACTCGATCAGGAAGTTACTTTATTAAAAGAGATTCGACAGTTACGCTCTGATATTAAGGATAAGGTTGTCGATGAAGAGAAAGCTCTTAAAGATAAGCAGAATGCCTCCCTTGCAGCTACTACAGCTAGCATTGATGCCTTTGATGCTGAAAATCAAGGTGCTTTAGCAGCTACTCAATCAGTAGCAAATAATGCCCAAGCTGCTGGGTTACTAGGAGAGAAGCTGAAAGAGATAGCTGATGCCTTCAAGGTAACTTTTGACCCTAAGAACTTCGACCCTAAATCTATTGCCACAGCTAGAGAAGAGCTACAGAAGTATCAGCAAGCCTTGCAAGAGACTGAAGATACCATGCTTAAGGTAGTAGGCTTTGGTGATGTTCTGCTCAATGCTCAGAAAGTTCAGATTGAAGGTTCGATAGAGGAGTTGACTAAGAGGATAGCAGAAGCTGATCGAGCAGCCTTTGTAGATGCTGCTCAGAAGGCAGCCGCCGCAGCCCTAGCTATCAGACAGAAAGAGGTAGATGGGTTAGTAACCTTAGTAGAGAGTTCTCTAGATAAAGAAGCACAGCTCGAACGTAAGCATGATAGAGCAGTACGTGATATTAAAGCCGAAGCGTATAAAGATGCCGTGAATGAGGCAGTAGCCTTAAGTCAGGCAGTAGCGACAGAAGCCCAGAAGGAGCAAGATCTTAAGAAGCAGTTTGCCGAGGAAGATGCTAAAGCCCGGAAGCAAGAGGAGCAAGATGTCATTCGTAGCAAGCAAACCACTCTTGATGCTTTAGCTAATCTCGAATCTGCTAATAGATCTAAGAATCTCAAAGGTGAATCTGATGCTATAGTAACTATCTCTAAAGAACGTAAGAAACTAGCTGATCTTGAAAAAGAGTTAGCTAGTGAAACTGATCCTACTGGTAATAAGCAGAAGGCACTCAAAGATCAGATAGATGCTGAGAAAGCTCTTATTGATGGTGCTACGACAGCCGAGGCACAGAGGAAGCAAAGAGAGAAAGATAAAGCTAGTGAGTTAGCAAAAGCCGAGGCTGACTTTAAATCTAAAATCACAAAAGATACCACTAAAGAACAGCTTGAATTAGCCCAAAAAGAGCTAGATGCTACTAAACAAAATATAGACGACAAGTACTCAGCTCAAGAGGATTACGAGAATAAGCTGCTTGATCTCCAGAAGAATGGGGATGCAGAAGGTATCAAAGAATTACAAGAAAACTATGCTAAGAGTCAGGAAGAGCTTAAGAATCATTTAGCAGAACAGAAACAGCAATTTCAGACTGATTTTGATTTCCAGAAAACATTAAGAGATCAAGCTACTGCTGAACAGAAGACTGCACGGGATAAGCAATTAACAGACTTGCAATCCTCACTGAAAGATCAGCTTGATGCTATCAAGAAGCAGTATGATGATCAAGTGACAGCTCTAAATGATAAGCTGGAGAAAGAGAAGAAATCCTTCTTTGAAGCTCAGAAGAAGATTGATGATGCCCTTAAAACGGCTATAGCTAGCTCTGATACTGATATACAAGCTCTATTCAGTAATATTGCTAAGGGTAGCAAACTCAGTAGTGATGCCTTAAATACCTTACTAACATCCTTAAAAGCCCTACAAGACCAAGCTAAAGCTGGTGTTAATGTACCTGGTGGTGGTGAAGGGGCAGGTGGGGCTGGAGGCACTGGTGGGACTGGAGCAGGGGCTGGTGGTGGTGGACTACTTAACGGTGCAGGTGGTGGCACTGGTGGTGGCGGAGGTGGTGTAGGTGTTGGGGCTAGTGGCAGTCCTTCAGGAGGTACACCTGGTGGAGGAACACCTGGTGGAGGAACACCTGGTGGAGGAACACCTAGTGGAGGGGATACTGGATCTGGAGGCAATACTTTACCTAGTGGTATCGGAGCAACTAAAGCCGGTGATCGTGGCAGTGGAGGTAGGAGTAAATCTGGCGGCACAGGTGAGCAGTCTGCTAGTACCGATAAGAAGAGGGTCTCTTTCCCTTTAAGTCCTAAGTCTAGCCGTGATGGTATATGTGATGATTTATCTAGCCTAACTAGCTTCCTCGGTAAACTAGGTAAGCCTGCACCAGGATTTATAGGTCCAACGAACGAGAAATCGAAGGCTTTCTATGCAGATTTTCAGGGATATCTACAGTCTAGTCTAAGTTCAATCGACATCCTATATAGATCGGGTGACGTTGGACCTGATGGCTTTGGTCGTACAGAAGGCACTACTACAGTTGCAACTGTTAATGGTAAGTCCTATGGTAGTTCTGTCCAAGGTATTGCAGGTAATCTAACTGGATACTTACAGAATGATGATCAGGTTGGATATGAAAGAAATCTAGCTTATTATTCCACCTTGATATTAAACGCGCCCACTAGAAAGAGTTTACTAGAGGCAGATGGCGGAGATGGGGGTGGAGGTTCACTTGATAAGGGAGGTAACTCTACTGGTGGGATAGGAGGTGCTACTCAAGGTACAGGTGGGGGTGATTTTAATGGTGGTACAACTAGCCGGACAGTAGTAACTGGTGGCACAGGTTCAACTGGGGCAACAAAAGGTGGGGCAGGAGATGGAGGGGCAGCTACTCCAGTTAATGATAATGATGGTAATGCCGTAGCCCGCGCACATGCTGCACAAGGGTTTAGTGCAGATGCCTTTGGCGATGATCCTAATGCTGCTGGTTTCAAAACTCCTAGTAATAGAGAAAAGGCTGGGGGGACATCAGGATCTGGCACAGGTGGCAACGATCCATCTTTAGGTTCACCCGGTCAGAATGCTGGGGCTGGTAGAGATGGTGGAGTTTCAACTAGTTCATCTGGATCTACAACTGGTTCTGGAGGGGCTGGCGCTACATCTTCTGATCCTGCTGACCAGATTATTGATGCCTATAAGAAGTATCTAGCTGGTACGTTACCGGCTCAAGCTGTCAAAGATACTATTAATTTCATTTATGATAAAGGTCAGATCAAGGTTGGTACAGCTCAATCTCTATTATTATTATTACAGGGTGCTGTATTAAATAAGACCAGCCTTGGTGATTTCAGTAAGGCTGTAAGTGATCTCATAGCTAGAGATAAACAGCAAGGTTCAGGCGTGCCAGCAGGTGGTGGTGGGGATTCATCAGGCTCTGGTGCTGGTGTCAGTGCTACGGCTAATAGTGGTGGCCTCCGAGGTCCTTCAGTAGGAGGGGGAGGCAGTGCTGCCACGTCAGCAGGTGGCGGTAATGGTGGTCAAACTATTAATTTATATTTTACTATTAATGGTGGTGGTGATGATGTATTTGCTAAGAAGGTAGCCAGTGAAGCTGTTAAGCAATTGAAATCGGCACAGACAGCTACAGCACAAAGACAGCTTGGAGGGCTAGCAGTAATATGATAAGTGCAGGCAAGAGAAAAGTGTCAAAGTATAATGACCCTGATTTAACTAGACAGCAGAGAATGGTAGCCTTAGAGCAAGCCATTGAGAAGCAGGTAGCTTATATCGAAAAGCTGAAGAATATCAGACGGCTAAGGCTGATGAAGTACCATGATTATTTAGCTTCTAGTCATTGGCAGAAGATGAAAGCTAGGGTTAGAAAGATACATCAAGTCTGCCAAGTTTGTAAGACTTCAGATAAGCTTCAGGTACATCATAGGACTTATGCTGCTCTAGGTAATGAGAACATAGAAGATCTATATTTATTATGTGACAACTGTCATCATGGGCTACATGAACGATTAAAAGCTAAATAGCCATTGACAAGTTATCCATCTTCCATTAGATTTGAAGTTAAGTCTAACTAGATTAGAGAGCAATTTTCCTTGAGTATTCCTTTCATTGCCTGCTAGTTAGCAGTTTTAAGAAGGTGTATTATGTCATCTGATAGATTACAACAAGAAATTAATATATTAGTGAGCAAAGCTGAGATGGTTATTATTAATCAGATGCTAGTGATTGCTAAAGCTCAGAATCCTAATATACACTCTAAGGCAGGGATGGTAAGACATGCCCTTAATGTAGTCTACGGCAAGAGATTAGGCTATCAGCTAGCTATTCCTGTCTGGGGTGGTGGGGCTAAGACGGCTCAAGATAGACTTAATGAGTATGCTAAGACTGATAGGGTTAATAATAAGAAGACCTTAAATAAATATCTAAAGAAGCAAGATAAGGATACTGGCTTAGTCCTGGATTCTGCTGGGCTTGAAGAGATAGTTACAGATACAGAGTTAAGTAGCATCGTCAAAGATCTCAACGAGAACAGCCGTATTAATCAACTAGCTAAAGAACTAGATAACCTTACTAAGATTTAGATTTTCTCAATAGTAGCTCGGACATTGCGCCCATAGCTTAACGGCTATGGGTTTTTTCTTATAGCTAAGTATTCTGCGACGACAAGTTGACTCCGTTTCCTTTTAGTGTTAATATTTCATCCAGTAATATAATTCAATATAAAATAATACTGAGGTAATCATGTCTAAGTCTACTATAAATGAAGAATCAGCTAAGGCTGAATATGTTCAAGAAGAGAATAAGCGACTGCTCGATAGGTCTATCAAGGTGCTAAACTTCTACAAGCACAGAAATAGGTCTAATTGGCAAACCCAAGAAAATACTATAGGGACACTCAGATCTGCTAGACTCACTAACGCATCACAGGTGATAGATAGCTTCACTACAGATGACGAGGTACTTTCTGTATGGCCAGAGGATGTCCTACCTCCATCTAAAGATGCTACCATAGCCGAGTTTTCAGTCCAGATGCTTTATATGACAGCCTTTGAAGTTATAGCCATAGCACACTACTATATTAGTTCCTATAAAGATAAATATCAGGATATTAATAACGTACACATCAGTGAAGGGAAAGATCCGGATGGTGATTACACTGGCTCATTTCGGGTATCTTATGTAGATACACACGTTGACATGACTATCGGCTATTATGAGATGGGTAGAGATGCTCCATTAATTCTTAACTATAACGCTACCTTACCAGCAGAGCTAATCCTAGCTAGAGTTGAGTCTTTACTGCATCAAAAGGCTGTGAAGCTACTATTCAGTAATTTAACCTCATCAAGACCAGAGGCACAGTAATGTACTATATCGATAGCTACTTTAATATACCTCAGAGCCTAAAGACTCTGAATGTTCAAGAGGTATTCACCAATCGAGGTCTTGAGCTTGAGTTCACAATTAGCTCTCAAGGCACTTGGCAGGATACAGATAAGAAGGGACAGCCTTACTACCACATAGAAGATGTGCTTTTAAGCCCAGACAGCATAGAGTCCCTACACGATCTGCTTGGCAAGTACTTAGAGAGGAATCAAGTGAGATCTCAAATTGAGAATGAAAAGGAGGCTCATGGTATCCTCACGAAATAAGACCTTAACACTCTCAGATGTTGAGAAGTTTGAGTACTCACAGAACCTTAGAGTCCTAGATAGAGTAACTCTAGATACTAATATCATAATCAATCAGGATTGCCGAGAGGCTTTGAGTTATATACCCCATGAAAGTGCTAATCTCATCATTGTCGATCCACCTTATAACTTAGATAAGGTTTACGGGTCAGAAAAGTTTAGTCGCAGATCATCTGATGAGTATAAAGACTTTATTAGAAGCTGGATCTGCATACTAATTAATATACTAACCCCTACAGGTAGTTTGTATATTTGTGGGGAATGGTCATGCATTAGTGATATTCAGTATGTATTAGCTCCCCACTTATGGCTTCAGAATCGTATCACCTGGGAAAGAGAGAAGGGCAGGGGAGCAAAGCACAACTGGAAGAATAACTCTGAGGATATACTCTTCTATACTAGGCATCATAATAAATACACCTTCAATGTTAATGCCGTAAAGATTAAACGACCAGTAATTGCTCCATATAAACAGGATGGCCAAGCTAAAGATTGGCAAGATTCAGAGGATGGTAAATATAGGCTTACCTACCCATCTAATATTTGGACTGATCTCACTGTGCCTTACTGGTCGATGCCTGAGAATACCCATCATCCTACTCAGAAGCCGGAGAAGCTCATAGCTCGTATAATACTAGCTAGCTCTAATCCAGGAGATGTAGTACTTGATCCATTTCTCGGTTCAGGCACAACAGCAGTAGTAGCTAAAAAGTTAGGCCGTAAATATATTGGTATTGAGAGTGATATCAATTGGTGTCAGGTAGCTAATAAGAGACTTGCATTAGCCGATACAGATAAATCGATCCAAGGCTATAAAGATGGTGTATTCCTGCACCGTAACATGAAAGGATAGTTACTTAATATGTCGGATTTAACTCCAGAAAGACCGGGTATAACACTAGAAATTAAGATGCTAGAAGAAGGTTGGACATATCTAGCCTTCTGTCAATCTACGTCAATACCTATAAAATATCTCAGGCAACTCATAGATGGGGAGATGCCTATAGATAAGGCTATAGATGATAGCCTATGTAAGGTCTTCAAACAGCCCATTGGCACTTGGCTTACAATTCAAACTGAATACTTAGCTTATGAGGTCGATAAATTTGATGGTCAATCTATTGAGGTTAATAGTAAGCCGGTTAAGCCTGTTGAAACTATTAGTACTAAAAGCATTCAATGCCACTGTAAGTTAATACGAATAGACCAAAGGCAACACAACCATCCTTGGTCTTGCATAGAGGCTCTTAAGATTAAACACACACAACTAGAGGATAAGATTCTCAGTTTAAATAAAAAGATCTTGGCCTTAAAAGGCTTAATATAAGGAGATGTAATAATGTTCCACACAATATCAGAAGTAATAGAATTTGATATTTTAGATAAATGCAGAGTACAGAAGATTTCCATCTCTCCTACTTCAGCTAATCAGATCCTAGAATATAATAAACTTTCTCTACAAAGACCTATTAATACTAAAAAGGTTACTGATTTAGCCAGAGAAATGGAGGCTAAGAGGTTTGAGCCTTGGACTCAAGTGATAGTAGGCCATATAGGTAGGGATATTTATCTAATTGATGGCCAGCATCGACTCTCAGCTATTGCACAATCTGGCCTAGCACAAGATATGATAGTAGTTCATAGACAATTTAATACTTATGATGAGATTGCCCAAACATATCGGCACGTAGACATCCCTCTAGTTAGAAAGCCTTCTGACTTCTTACGTATAAGAGGTACTAGTCAGCTAACCGCTACACAGCAAAATGCTTTAAGTGCTGCTGTACGTTGTATTAAGGCATTTGCTAGAGAAGTACCCGCACATTATAGCAATTCTAAGCTTCCAGTTGATGAGCTAATAGCCCTAGTTGATAAATGGGAGGCTCAAGCCCTGCAATATTTCTCAGTTGTACGTAGTCAGGAACACTGCCGAGTTCACGGTAGGCTTGATGGTGCGCCGGTTTTATCAGTTGCCTTAATTACATACTTCATCGATCCAGTTAGAGCTAATAAATTCTGGACTAGTGTAGTTACAGGAGAAGGTAATATAGATAGCCCCACTAGGGTATATAGAGAGTTTCTACTTGCTCACCCTATCCTACACAGTGGGAGTGCGCAATATGTGAATGCCAAAGATAATTACTTTTTCACAGGCATAGCATGTTGCAATGCTTTCTATAAAGAGAAACCTCTCCGTAATATTAAGATTAAACATCTAAAAGAAAAAATGGTTATTGCTGGATGTAAAAATCTAGAGGTTCTACATGACTAGAGAAGAATATGAGAAATTAATAGATGAAGGCTATCCTGATGATCTGATTCAGGCTATAGCTAATGGTCGATCAAATCATATAGACTTTTTGACTTACATAAACTGAAAGCTCAAAATTTCAATATCAATTCCTGTATGAGGTGATGATGAAGGCAAAACAGCAAGTTAACTTATCTCTATTTGTAGATTACAAAGATTCCCTAAAGCTAATACGCAATTATCTAGCTGGTCAATTTATTGGCGCTACTCGCGATGAAACTCTCTTAAAGGAAGTTGTGAAGTGCCTATTTTGTAAGCTTCACATCAAAAGCAAGTCTGTTAAATCACCAATGGATAACTTAGAAATTTCTAAGTTATATAGGCAAACCTTCGCAGAAATTAGAAATCTATTACCTTCTATATTCTCAACCCAAGAGGAGCTACTTCTCGATCCTAAAAGTATAGCCTTTATAGATGAGCAGTTTAATAACCTTCAACTCAATGAATGGAGTCGTGATCCTATAGGAGATGTCTATGAAGTTTTTATAGGTTCAAGCATTAGAGGTCAAGAGGGACAATTTTTTACTCCTCTTAATGCCGTAGAACTATTAATTTCTATTATATCACCTCAGCCTGGGGAAACCATTATTGACCCTGCTTGTGGAGCAGGTGGTTTTTTAAGTTCAGCCGCTCGTCATCTTCTATCGCTAGGTGTAACACCTCAAGAACTTTCTAAGTATATATTTGGGATTGATAAGGATCAATACTTGGTAAAGCTAGCTTCTACTCGTCTTTCAATGGTTACTTTCAATAATGTAAATATTTGTTGCGCTGATTCACTCGCTTGGACAGTTGAATCTCCCTTGAAAGAACGTCTTGGAACATTTGACATTGTTTTAGCTAACCCTCCCTTTGGTTCTCGCATTGTCGCCGCCTCTCCTCAAGCGCAAGCCTCCTTTGATCTGGGCTACAAATGGACAATTAATAAAAAAAATGGTGAATTTGACAAAACGTCAGAACTTTTACCTTCTGTTCCACCACAAGTTTTGTTTGTTGAACGGTGTTTGTCTCTTGTTCGTCCTGGAGGACGCATTGGTCTAATTGTGCCAGAAAGCTTGATATCCAGTAAAATTTATAGCTATGTTGTAAATTATATTAGACAGAATGCGCACTTACAGGCTGTTATAGGTATGCCTGAATCATTATTTAAAACATCTGGTAAAAGCGGTACTCACACTAAAACCTGTTTATTGGTAATGCAAAAACTCAGCGAAAAAGTATCCATACAGAAACCTCACACTCTGTTTATGGCGGAAGCCAAGTGGTGTGGGCATGATAGTCGAGGGCGTCAGAGTGGGATTGATGAGCTTCCAGAAATTGCAGAAAAATATCAACAGTATACAAAGGGAAAGCTTAAAGAACACAGCCATTTAAGCTATGAAGTTTCTTTAGGCCAGATTTCTGCAAATATTCTTGCTCCACGATACTATAACCCTGACGTAAATGAGGAGCTTATTAGTCTAAAAACAACGCACAATTTGATAAAACTCGGAAACCTAATTGCTTCTGGTATCATTGAAAAAACAACTGGAGATGAAGTCGGCAAGCTAGCCTATGGTGCTGGCAATATTCCTTTTGTTAGAACATCAGATATTTCAAACTGGGAAATAAAAGTAGATCCTAAACAAGGAGTAAGTGAAGAAGTATTTCAATCTCTTACTCGCAAACAAGATGTGCGTGAAGGTGATATTCTAATGGTCAAAGATGGCACATACCTAATAGGTACATGTGCTTTTGTAACAAAATATGATACCAAAATTGTTTTTCAGAGCCACCTCTACAAGCTGCGGGTAACAGACCCTACTAAATTCTCTCCCTATATACTGTTAGCTGCCCTTAGCTCTGCTCCTGTCCGTAAACAGATTAAAGCAAAATGCTTTACCCAAGATATTATTGATTCATTAGGCAATAGAATTTTGGAACTTATTTTACCAATTCCAAAAGATGAAGCCCTTGTAGAAAGAATTACTCAAATAGTAAAAAAATCCATTGAAGATAGAATTGAGGCTCGCGAACTCGCAAGAAAAGCATGCATTGAATTAATTGGCACAGAAAAAGATTTTGCTGATTGTGACGATATTTACTTGTGATCTATAGTACTACTATCAATATTACCAGTAATATTTTGTTTTTCCTGTTTTTTCTCTAATTTCATTCTATCAGCTAGGTAGTTTTATCGAATACAAGGCCAAGACAGCAGGGGTTGAAGTGGTTAAGGTCAACCCTAAAAACACTTCCAGAGAATGCTCTCGTTGCCATTATATTGATAAGAAAAATAGAGGCTCTCAAGCTGAGTTCCTCTGTCTTAATTGTGGCTATACTGATAACGCTGACCGTAATGCTGCTAAGGTTATTGCACAAAGGGCTTCAGTCAATAAGCCTATTGTAGTCCGCCCCCAAGCTGCTCCCTGTTCAAGTTCCTGGAATTACAAGCCGTCTGCTTTAGCTGACGGTAGTTGACATGTTAAACGACAAAGACAAGACTTTTTTCATAAGCAATCACTAGAACTAGTGAAGAACTTTGATGCCATCGTGTTTGAAGATCTCAGAATAGAGAACATGCTAAAGAATCATCATTTAGCTAAATCTATTGCGGATGCAAGCTGGGGGACTTTTCAAGCTATTACCAAAGCCAAAGCTGAAAACGCTGGGCGTAAGTATTTGGAAGTCTCTCCCATGTTTAGCAGCCAGGAATGTAGCAAGTGTCAGGACAGAGTGAGGAAATCCCTCTCCCACAGAGTACATAGCTGTATTGCTTGTGGCTATATCGCCGATAGAGACACTTGTGCTGCGGAAGTAATAGAACAAAGGGGTCGGATAGCCCCCTTGGGGATAGTGGATAGCCGCTAAACGAACCAAGAATCCCACGTCTAAAGACGTGGGAGTGTCAAAGGATAGAGCTAGCCAAAGATAAGGCTATCAGTTAGGTAGATAAAGGCTCTCTCTCTTAAGTATCAGACAGGGAAGCTCCTCCTATGTTTAGCCCTTTAGAATCTACCGAAATAATACATCGATTTAGAATAGTATAATCACCAGTGTAGCTCTAGCAGAATAGATCGCACCTATATTCTCGTTCTAGGTTAAGGTAGAACTCTGAGCTACAGCCGAATAGTTCACTGAGCTTGTTGGCTATAGTTGTATCAATCATCAGATGACTATTAAGCAGTTGCTTAATATCAATTAAGGGCATCTCTAGGATCTTGGCTAAATCAGTATCACTTAGCCCTAGTTCTCTCATCTCTTCTTTGATTATTAGCCCTGGTGATACGGGTGTATGTGGCCTCATTGATAACTCCTTAAAATATTAAATAGATTATATTATTATACGGTTCTGGGTAGTCATGTCAATTAATCACCTGCAAGGTAACGTTGACTTATCGGGATATGGATGCTATTCTTTCTTAGAAGAACTAAGTTGAAGTCAAAATAAAAGCTAACTTGAAAATCCTAACATTTCCCCAAAAGGAATCTATTATTTTTCTGGAGGATATATGCCGATTATCATTAGAACATTTCATTCAGCAGATGAAATCTTCGATCAATTAGTTAATGGGATAGATGTATCAAGTCTAATTATAAGCTTATACTTTAGCTTAAATACAGCGCAAGATACTATCAACTTTATTACAGCTATTACTACCTATAGAGAGGTGGCTAAGTCTATTGCCCAAGGCGATTACAAGGATGAGGTTCAAGGTTTAAGACAGGCAAGGCTAGTAGATTGTAAATTAATTATAATGGGATTACTTAGGAAGATTGAGGGATCGGCTGAGAATACTCAGCAACTGGAGGCTTAGATGTGTGATATACCAATACTTCAAGACTCTTCAAAGCATAAAGCCCGTAAAGAGCATAGATGCTCTAATTGCCATAGAACTATTAAACCGGGCAATCGGTATACTCGACACTTCTTTATAATGCAGCGCGGTGATAAGCCTGATATATACAAGCTATGTAATAGCTGTGAATATATAAAGAATTATATATTCGCCTATACAGATACGGATTGCCTAGAGTTTGATAATATTATTGATACGGTCAGAGATCTTATTCGTGTCTACCCTAGAATGAGAACAGATGCTAGGCTGCAACAATATGTCGGCAGGATGTCATACTTCAGAGACTTAAGCTGGGAGAAGCGTCAACAAAAGATTAAGCATATTAAAAACCACCTATCAGTATCGAACACTATTTCAGGTATCGAGGCAATCAATGGCTAATAAAAAATACGATATCATAGTATCACTAGACTTTAAACAGATATTAGAGGCTATACAAGGTCTTGCTTATAACCAAATCTATCGTAGTCTAACGATACGACTTAGTCTGTACGATAAACATGTAGACTTCCAGGAGTTAAGTGAGGCTTATAATAGAACCTTGAATATCTGTAGAGATGAGATGAGTAGCTCTCAAGATAGAGAGAAGGCTTATCAAGAGGGACTGCAAATTAAAAGGAAACTCAAGAAGCTATTAAAGGTACTATTATAGTATGGCATTTATTAAGAATATACCCTCTAAGGTGAATATTAATAATGTACCTTTCAAATTTCAAGAGCTAGTATTATTCGGTAATACAGATAGCAAGAGAGTAATTGATAGCCAACTACTGCACTACTTATTAGGGATAGCTGACTCTCAGACTAATACAGGTGACTACCCCTACTATACCACAGTAGCTATTCGTGGTAATGAATTCCAGAAGACCTTATTTCTTTGTATAAATAAACTATGGTATAGAGCTGGGATTATCAAAGGCCATAGACCTGATTATAATCTTTATGAGGCTTGCTATGATATTTGTCGGGCTAGATATCGGACTGCTAAATCATTAGCCGACCTAAGACAGCGTTGGCAATATGGTTATAATTGGATTCTATATACTAAAGTTGAGCAATCAATATGATATTTAAATTAGATGAGACTAATAAACTACAGCCACCTTTATATGCACCAGTAGAGAAGGGTAAGTTTACTCGACTGATAAGCCATGCATTATTATATTATCTAGCTAGCTATAAGCACACTGGGCAAGTAGGGATTAGGAGAGATAATGGTGTCCTATATGTATTTTTACATATTAATGATCAGGATATATACTGTATAGGATGGACATGCGACTTCAACTGTTACTTCGATCTCTATAATAAGAATCAATCAGAGAAACATACTAGAGAAGAACAAAGTGAGTTAATTATGGCTACTAAATTAGCCTATTACCATAGGAGGGGAGTTAATGTTAATAGATATTTTATGGGCAATTATAGCACTACTCGTCGGAATTGTAACGATTACTTTAGTTATTCTGGGGGGATCTCTAATGCTCCAGGATCTGAATACTCAGTACGAAGCCTTTCGGGAGAGTTTACTCAATAAGATACAGGCTAGAGGCTATGAAACTACTATAGATGATATAGACTGCATAGTAAGCTGGATTATAATCTTCTCTGTATTACTAACTGTTATAATATCTCTAGCTTTAGGTATCAGATCATACGAGAGATATGTAAGCCCTCAAACAATTAACCCAGTGGTCATAGTACCAAGATAGGAGAGATAAAAGTATGATGAAGCTAGTTTTAAGTCAAGCATTAAGAGAAGATACTAGGAAGGTGATCTATGCCGATAAACATGAAGCTTTAATCTTATTTATGAAGTCGGTAGAGAAGCCTAAAGTTACAGTTAAGACCGAGCTTACGGGTTTAATATATAGGAGGTATTATCAGCCAGCTATAAAAGAAGATGAATATATAGTAGAGAATATCGAGGAACTCAAACTACAAGCAGAAGCTATAGAATTAGGGCTTAAACTTAAGAAATTAATTAGCGGCAAGTATGCGGATAGGTGTGGTTTTACGGTTGATAAATTCAGGGAGTTCTATGATAAATTATGGGAGTCAAGAGTATTCGATACTACTCTAGAAACCTGGAGCATAGCACATTTAGTTGATTCTAATATTACTAACTCATTAGAGATGAGGCAGCTACTAGATAAAAATAACATCGAAGTAGTATACCCAGAAGTACTAGATCCTAAAGCACCTTATTTTAAGACTGTTATTTGGGGTTCTGGTTATACTAGAAGAGCTGAAGCCCCATTGCTAGCACCTGTAAATCTAGCATTCTCAGATAAAGAGTTCGAGTATCGAGGCAAGCTCCGTACAAAGCCAAGTGGTAATAAAGCTGTAAGCCATCGCATCTTCCAGGTAGATATTGAGGATGATATTAAAGACATGATTATCAAGTTAGCAATCAAGACTCAAGCTAAATATAAAAAGGCTCGAATTGAATATTTAACTAACTACTTTCGTGCGAAAGGACTACTAGATGAGTAAAAAGAAAGAGAAACGATTAACAGATAATGAACTCGATAAAGAGGTGGCTAGCTATAAACCTAAGCCATTAACTAAAGATTTAACCTATGGCTGCTATCTTAAGAAGGTCTTTCCTAGAGCTACTGCTCTCTCTGATAGTTGCTATAGTTATAAGAACTATCTTATCAGGCTTCTACGAGAAGCTATTTTTATCGAGGTTATGGGTGATACTAGATATGGCAAGCATGTGCCAGTTATTCAGCTTCATTTAGATTATGAGTTTAATAATCATACGTTATTGATTCAACAAGAGGTTGACTATAAAGATATTGAATCTGTTAAACTTACTATAAATAAGTTCATAGAAGCCTCCCAGGGTCATGGCATTAACTTTAATTACACTAATGTTCTTAATGCTCTAGAACAAAAGTCTAAGAAACTTGCAGCTTAACTTTATTGCATATAGGAGGATTTTATGAGTAGAAATAATAAAAGACCTAACGTACACGATCCTATAGCAGTAGCAGGATACATGTATAAGCTAGAAGAAGAGAATTCTCTATTAAAAAACGATCTACAATACTCCTTATATCTTCTATTAGAGAAATATACAGCCGGTATTGGGCACGGATGGGAGGATGGATTAAAAGAGTCAGAAGTAGATGACATGATTATTTGTCAGTTGTTTAATCATGAGTTAGACCCTAACCTATCAGAAAATAGGAATAGAATAAAGAGGTTGAAATTAAAGTTTCGAGACAGGGCTATTTAAACTATCAATATACTTTGCAGTAAATCAATAGACTAAAAAGGAGGGTAGCAATGTTAAGTATCATGGATAAATATAATATGGAGCAATTATTTATCATACATCGTAATCTTAATAAGCTCCATGATAGATTAGGTCGATTTAACTATGCGGATAAAAATGGCATGAAGCATAACTCGTTATTGAAAGAACATAGAGCAACTCAGGAGGATCTAAAACAAAAGAAATGGCTAACTTGGCTACCTGGTAAAAGAGAAAGAGTTGAACCCTTTCTATTAAAATTAATCGAAGGCTATCAAGCTCTATATTGTCAAGTTGATCGTCGGCTTAGGTTATGTCAAGAAGAAGGCAATCTCCTATATCGAATGCTAGAAGAGCAAGGTAGATGCCTCAGAGCCTTAGATTATATCCAAGAACAAATAGAAGATATCAAGTGTTTATTTAATGACTATATACCCTATGCAGCTTATGGGGTTAGTTGTATATATTTATTCATAGAGGCTCACGGCTATAAGGATTATCTAGCTAATATCATAGATATAGTATTAGGCTCGAATAAGTATGTGAGGCAGACTTATAGGAGACAGCACCGGCATCTCTATAAATTTTATAATTTAAGCACACATATTTAAGGCTTAATATTTTAGGCATGTGAAAAATCCTAAATTTCCCCCAAAAGGAATTACTTTATTTTCTAGGAAAATACTAGATGAGAACATACGACTGTGATATACATGGGAGGTCAGCCCTTGAAGACTGCCGCTATGACATACCTATACTTAGTGTCAACTACCGTCAGCTAAAGCAGACGGCTTGTGAAGAAGCTACTTAGCTAATTAACCAGCCCATGTTGACCAGATTAAGCTAGGAAGAACGTTTCTTAGCTACGTTGTCAGTAAAGTTAAAGAACGTACCTTAGAATGCGTTGCCAGTTCTAAGCTCTACAATTCAGGAATTAAACATAGTGAGGGTATAACTAAGTGTTCCTGGAATATGCTGACCGACAACATTATCGTGATACGACTTCTTGTTATGTGTTATAATAGTGGCTTAAGACCACATACAAGAAAGGGTTACTATGAACAAACAACATCAAAGACGAAAAGGTAGTATTACGTATCATCTTCAGGTGAAATATAGCTTAATGAAACGTAGAGCTATAAGAAAGCAAATGACTATATGCAGTCAAGAAGAGTTTATGGCTTTTGGTTTAGCAGATATGCACTTAAAAGAGTTAATATCTATATGGATAGACTCCGGTTTTCAACGAAAGCTTTCTCCATCTATTGATCGTATAGATAACACTAAAGGCTATACTCTTGAGAATATGCAGTTTATAACGCATAGTCAGAACGTTTCTAAGGGTAACAGAGAAGCACCCAGATCTGGCGCTATGGCTCAGGCAGCCAATAAAAAAAAGATCAGGCTCATTAAGGAAAATCAGGAACTAATATTCGAGTCAGGAAAAAGCGCGTGTGATTTTCTTGAACTTGACAGAACTAGAGTATCGAGAGCAATAAAAAACAAGCATAGACTTAAGGGTTATAAAGTCTGTTATGTTTAACATTACTAAGGCGAAGTCTACCATCAAAGATATTAGCTATAAATGCTGCAAACTATTATTTCATTGTGATGGCTATTCTTATGCTTAACAAAAAAACAAGGCTTATCGCACAAGTGCGATTCCAAATTCCCCTGGCAGCTAAAGCAGCCAGTCCCCTTTAGAGGTTTAAATGGATGAATTAGCTAAAGCACATAAGAAGTATAAAATATATCAGGCAGTAACTAAAAGAAAGCTACATAAGCTAGCAACGAATCTTGGAGCTGTACTGTATGAGCGTATGATGGATAGATATAGAAGTCCTAGTGATATGGCTCAACAGACTGATTGTCCATATACTACTATCATGCAAGTGCTTGGTAGTCCTTCTAGAGCATCTCTGGAGGATATCCACTCCTTCTGTAGAGCCTTACAGTTTGATATTCTAAAGATAGTATTAACTGATACTACTATACCTAAATCATCATATTCATATAAGTGCAAGAATATTAGAGCAACTAAGAATAATATATAGGAGCAGGGTAGGGAAGTCAGGGAAGGGAAGGGCAGGGCAGGGCATGGCAGGGAACTAAGCTAAATAATATAGACCGAGCTGAGTCTCGGTCTTTTGCTTTTAGGGCTTCATTATTTTAGCCATGTTGAAAATCCTAGATTTCGCCCAAAAGAATGCTTTTATTTTCCAGGTAAATATTAATATGATATACTCAAGTCAATGTGTAAAAGCAGGTTGGCCATCAATCTTATTTCAGTAAGATTGATGGCCAAGAATCCTGTGATAGAACTATACGATAAGATGTAGTCGTATACTATCTCAGCTACAATATAATATCAAGTCAAATAGGCTAAAGCCTATGGAGATAGTTATGAGTTTAGATATAATGATATTTAATTTTGATGAGCAAGAGATCCGTAGTGTAGTAAATGAATCTGGGGAAACATGGTTCATTGCCAGGGATATACTAAAAGCTCTGGACTATGATGTGAGTCAGATCGGAAGAGTTCTATCAAATAAGTTAGAAGAGGATGAGAGAGGCACGACATCCATGTCGTATGCTGATGGTAACAAGACTTTTGCTACTATCAATGAATCAGGGATGTATGCCCTCATCTTTGCATCTCAAAAAGATAAGGCTAAAGTATTCAGGAAATGGGTTACTTCTGTAATGTTGCCTTCTATTAGAAAGACTGGTAGCTATAGTATTCCAGCTTTACCAAATAGCTGTAATAATATATTAGATAGATATAAAGAGATTAATGCCTTAATTGAGTTCAGAGAATCCATCCCTGAAGCTCGACGTAAGTTGTGTGATGCTATAGTATTCCCTGAGTTTAATATTCCTATGCCTATGAGAACTAGCCTATTCGATAAAGAAACCTTCCCAGAGCTAGCTAAAGATATAGATAGGTTTAATGAAGACTTATCTACTAAGAAGCTTCTAACTGCTACCAACTTAGCGGCCATCTATGGCGTGGATTCCCCTCAGAAAATGAATAAGGTTCTAGCTAATAAGGGACTTCAATATAGAGATGCTAAGACTAGAATCTGGTTACCTACTAAGCTAGGATTAGAACATGGAAAGTTCTTAGATAAATCAGCTCTTCCTAATATTGATAATTCAATTAGGGTATGGAGGTGGATGAGATCAGTTATAGATATGATTAGTTAGTATGAGTTTATTGTACCTTGAAGCCTCTTTATAGTTACTATAAGGAGGCTTCATTATTTTATCTATCTTGAAAATCCTAGATTTTGCCCAAAAGAATGCTTTTATTTTCCCAGCTAAAAGCCTTCAATATTTTAGCGGACTCAAAAATCCTGAGATTTACCCTAAAGAAATTACTTTATTTTACTGGATAATATTGCTTTGTAGTTATGAACTTAAGATCCACCCTAAACAATAGATCACTAAATACTTATGCATGTTAAAGCCGATGATCAGGGAAGATTTAAATTTAATATCTTATTTAATATAAATTAAACTGCATTAATATAGTGACGTAAACCAAGTACATACAATAATATAGTGATACTTAATCGTAGAACCAAGATAATTAATCCTTATAACAACTATTAATACATATTCATATTATTGTATTATAGATGTTATTCTATAGCACAATTTGTAGATTATATTTTTCATTAATTCTGTCTAGATCTGATATG
>OFQY01000015.1_pt1 | contig 60014 bp, 85 predicted proteins | sample 1542991 | NCBI WGS metagenome assembly OFQY01 (sample SAMN07774224, study PRJEB24372) | wastewater metagenome | isolation source: Exp Tend VB 10WW | collected 2016-02 | reverse complement strand
TCCGATCTTTACGACAAGTGTGCGTCTCGACGTAGTTCTTGACCCACACTGGCGGCCTGGTAATCCTTCACCACACCATGAAGCCTTACTTATGCACGTAAAAGAGCAAGACCGTGAGCTACAGCGGCTCAAGGCTCTAGAGAAAGAGTTGCTAGATAACGTTCAGCTTCCCGCCGAAGACTTGCTCGTCCCTGAGCCTGAGCGTGTAGTTAAGCGAGTTGCTACCAAAGTTCCACAACCCAAGAAGAAGGTGTGATGGCTACTGCCAAAGAAATAGCGGCTGATATCAACAGCCAGCTTGGATCGGAAGTTGTACGGCTAGGTTCCGATCCGATGTTCACCGTAACGCGGCTAGCCACTGGCGTCCTACCATTAGATCATCTGCTAGATGGTGGTCTGCCGTATGGGCGGATCACTGAGGTCTTTGGGGACTACTCGACCTTGAAGAGCTATTGGGGGTACAAGGCTCTAGCTGCTGCACAGGCCACAGGCGGTATCCCCATGCTCATCGACACCGAGCACTCATGGGACCCCGAATGGGCGGCTCAGCTAGGCGTGAGCACCCATGAGGACGACATTGTTATCAGTCGTCCCGAGAACGGCGAGGCTGCCATCGACGCCATTGAGACGGTGCTTCGTAGGCACGACTGCCCGTTCATCATGTGGGACTCCATCGCTGCTACGTTGCCCAAGGCTGAATACCTCAAGTCGGCCAGCGATACCGTCCAGCCTGCCCGTCAGGCCGAGATGATGAGTCGTGGGTTACGGAAGATCAACACGGCCAACAGCAAGACGGCGATCCTCTGTGTGAACCAAACGAGGCTCAACGTCGGCCAGATGTTCGGAAACCCCGAGACGACTCCTGGCGGCAAAGCACTTCCCTTCTATGCCTCCTACCGGTTGGCGCTACGGAAGGGAGAGCGGATTCGGGACAAGAAGACCAAGCAGCTTCTAGCCATCAGGATCAACGCAACCGTCGAGAAGTTCAAGCTGTCCACCGCAGCTTCTAAGCAGGCCAGCTTCCTCTTCGATCTAGAGACGGGGACCGTAGACGACGGCGACTTCCTCCTAGCCATCGGGCAGGAGAACGGGACCGTCATTCGTACCTCTAACGTCATGTGGAAACTGGCGTGGGGCCAACCAGTAAAGGGGAAGGACGCATTTCGAGAGAGCCTGACGACGGACGACCGGCGGTGGATTCTCGACCCGAACTCCCGTGGAGTAAAACGAGTCGGCAAGAAGAAGGCCGTAAAAGTGAGAAAGCGACTGCCAAGCGCTTAGGGGCACGACTAGTCCCTATGTCCGGTGCAGGTCGGTCCAAGGGCGACGCTTCGGACGAGGACACCCTGTACGAGTTCAAGGATGCAAACAAGACCTTCCAGTTGAAGGCGGTAGACCTAGACAAGATATTCCGATACGCAGTACGACAAGGGAAGGTGCCTGTGTTCAACATAGAGTTCGCAAACGGGTTAGTGCTAGAGGGGGTGGTGTATCGTGGCAACCCCCACAAAGCCCTCAAAGACGGCCCCGGCGAGGCTTAAGAAGCTAGTCCTCAACGCTCAGCCTCAGCAGGGGCTACTAATCACCCCGAGGCTCGATAGCTACCTGCTGTCGCACACCGATGGCTTTGCATTCCCACCCAAGATTGCAGAGGTAGGCAAGGCGCTCCTGAGCGACACTCCACGCAACCGTGTGGCGTCGTTCTCGGCTTCGGCTAGGGGTAGGTGCATCCGAGAGCAGGTGTACCAGTACATCGGCGCACCAGGCGTCAGCACCTTTGACCAGCAGACCATCAACATCTTCCGTGACGGGCACGTTAGGCACCTTCGCTGGCAGCTAACGCTCCTACATGCTGGAATCCTGAGCAACATCGAAGTCAAGGTGAACAGACCAGAGATTCCGCTACTCGGATCACTAGACGGTGTGGGGTCCATACCTCTTAACCATCCTCTTTACGATGCGTCCAAGCGACGTGTGGAGTTTGGGTGGGAACTCAAAGGTGTCAACAACTACACCTGGCGCACTGCTGTCCAGTACGGCAAGGGGCCACTAGAACAGCACTTGCTACAGGTTCACTCGTACATGTGGGCGACCGGTCTAGAGGTCTTCTCCATTGTCTACGAACACAAAGAGACGAATGACTGGCGAGAGTGGGTCATTACTCGGGACGACAAGATCATGCAGCTTGTCAGGATGGAGCTAACTGCACTACAGAATGCAGCCTCCAAGAAGAAGCTGCCTCCGCAACTCCATGCGTGTGAGAAGCAGGAGGGTCCGTTTGCTAGGTGCCCGTACAAAGACGTTTGCCACAAGAATGCGAAAGAAGGAACGACGTGGGTGAAGGTAGCAGTACCAGCAAGAAGCTCAAAGTCAAGCGGTCAGCCATCAAAGGTAAAGGTAAGGGTCAAAGTGCCTCAGTCGTACAAGGAACGGAAACAGCAGACCGAAACGGCAAAGGAAGCAGCAGCGGCAAAGCGTCGAGTGGCAACCAAGGTGCCAAAGCCCAAGCGACAGCCCAAGCCTCGTCCATAAAGCTCTTCGGGTTCCCGTCGCTCGACCTCACCCTGCAATCCATGAGGGCTGAGATTGATGATGCCGTGGACGTGCTCTTGGGCAGGTCGCCATCACCCATCACCAACAAGACGACGTTGGAACTCATGGAGGTAGCTGAGGCTTACCACGGTCGAGCTTGCGAGATGCAGATTCAACTGATGAGGATGGAAGCTGAGGGAGTGATCCCCAAGAACTCCAAGGCGTACAAGTTCCGCACCGGAGAGCTTCGTACCTTCATCCAACTGTGCTCCAAAGCCATCGACCTCGGGTCCCGCAGGCTCACAGAAGAGTCGTTGAAGTTTGAAATGTCCCGTAGGGCTGATGAGTTGGGGCTGGCTCCGTGACACGAGAAAGAACTGGTAGTACAGTGCGCCACACCATGAACGTCGTTGGCCTTGACCTCTCTACGAAGAAGCTAGCCATTGTTGGCGACTTTGCAGGGACGTACAGATATGCCTCTATCACCTTGGGACAGAAGTTGCCTGAGAGCACAGAGGAAGCCCGTCAGACTGTCCGCCAGTGGCTGAGGCGTGTCACGTCTTCTAATGTGTGCCATGCCTATGTCGAGCAACCAGTGGTAGGTGTAGGCGGTGTACAGACGACGCTCAAGCAGAGCTACATCAACGGTGCAGTCCAAGCGGCACTCGTAGCAGAGGGTTACATCGTTCACCCGTTGGTTAGCAACAGCCATTGGAAGAAGGAAGTAATCGGAAGCGGTCGTGCTAGCAAAGAGGAAATCACTGATTGGGTCCGAACCAACTGGAAGGGTTTGTACCGCACCATCGGTGACGACCAAGACGTGATGGATGCGGCGTGCATCCTTATCTATGGACTCAGTGAGCTTCGTCGTACAGCGTGAAGCATGGATGGAGCGAGGGTCCTGCAAAGGCAACCCCTTGCTCTTCTTTGGCACATACGACTACGACGATCCTGACTACGACCAGCGGAGAGAGCCTGGCCTTCGGGCTAGGGTGCAGGAAGCCAAGACGGTTTGTCATGGCTGCCCCGTTGAGGCGGATTGCCTTGATTGGGCACTACGTACCGAGCTAGAGCACGGAGTAGCCGGTGGATTGACCGGTACCGAGAGAATCAAGATCATCAAGCGATCAAAGGCACAGCAACGGAGGCTGAGCAATGGCAACAGCTAAGGCAAAGACCAACGACAACATTCTCGCTAAGGCGATTGAGGAAGTCCCTCTCAGTCGGCTGAAGCCCTACCGGAAGAACCCACGGCGAGGCAACATCGAAGCCATTGCTGGCTCCCTTGAAGCCAATGGTCAGTACCGGCCTCTCGTAGTGCAGAAGAGCACCAACGAAATCCTTGCCGGTAACCACACCTACTACGCCGCCAAGCACTTGCAGTGGAAGAGCATCGGCATCGTCTACGTCGAAGTGGACGACGAGCGGGCTAAGGCCATCGTCCTTGCCGACAACAAGACGGCTGACCTCGGTACCTACGACGACACGGTGTTGGCGGAACTCCTTGCAAGCATCAGCGAGGAAGACCTGCCTAGCACCGGTTTCGTTGCCGAAGAGGTTGACCAACTGCTAGCCAACATTCAGGCTGGCGAATCTACTGACTTCGACGCCTTGGCTCAGATTGAGGAAGGCACCATTGAAGGCGTGGATCACATGGCTAGCCGCCTTGCAGGTTCGGGTGGACTAGCTGCTAGCTCTAACGAAGACCTTGAAGATGCGGAACTAGAGGACCCGTTTGAGCCAGACGAGGCAGAGATTGAGGCTTTGGAGTCAAACGACCCCGAGAGCCTTGACGACATTGAGGGTGAAGATGCGGGCACACTAGTCCAGTTGAAGGACGACGTTGTGTTCGACTCCCCCTTGAAGTGGCACATTCCGCAGTTGCTACTGGCTGGCTGCTGCACTGCCGACTCAGTAGCACCTGACCTCAAGTGCTGGGCCGGTAAGGATGCGACCCCTGACGATGGTGTCAGCCACTACCTCTACAACTACGGGGTGGACTCAGCTAGCGGTTTGCCTTGGGATAGAGCTATCCTCAGCTTCTACACCCATGACCGCTTCTTCGAGTCGTGGTGGGAGTACCCGGCCTACTACGTCTCCAAGCTGCTCAAGTCTGGTATCGTTGCTGCGATCAGTCCTAACTTCTCTCTTTGGGAAGCCCCTGATGCTGTCAACCTCTTCAACGTCTACCGTGCTCGTTGGATCGGGCGGTACCTCATGGAAGTGGGCGTGCCTCTCATTCCTGACGTGCAGTGGAAGGACGAGAAGACGATGGACTGGTCGCTACTAGGATTGCCTAAGAAGGCTCCTTGGCTTTCGATCCAGTTGCAGAACTTCACGCAGACGGAAGACCAGATGGCGAAGGAACTCAAGTACGTCATGGAGAAGCTTGAGCCTGAGAACCTACTGATCTACGGTGGTCCTCCTGCTGAGCGGGTTCGTGACGCAGCCAAACTCTCTTGCAATACTCAGTTCGTCTTGAACCGTGCTGCTATCAGGCGAGGCATGATCTTCGATGAAAAGAAGAGGAACCCTGATATCAGCACGAAGGGCGTCCACGGCGATTCCGGTGGCCCTGACGATGACGACGAATAGCCCGGATTTACTGCGGTTGCAGTAGTTTCGGGTGTTGGTTGTTCGGAATCAGGGTTAGGTAGCCGGTATGCTGACCTCAGCGTCAGAAGTCGCAAACTACGAAGGAGTGTTGAATCATGGCTAAGACCGGTGCAGCAATGGGCCGAGCCTCTACTGGTGCCAAGCGTGGCCGCAACGTCTCGCTGGCTAACCTGCGTACTGCCCCCGGTGGTACCATGAAGGGCCGCACTGTGGGTAACCTCGGTGGTCGGAACGGTACGACCGTCGTCGTGCAGCGGGGTCGAGTTAACGCCCTTGGCCGTGGTGGTCAGGTTGGTCGTTACCTTGGTCGAGTCGGCGGTTCTGGTAACCGTCGAGTCCTCATCCCTGGTGCTCGACTCGGCCGATAGCGGTCCAAATCAATACCAAGATTCGGTCCTAGACAATGTAGGTAAGGGACTCGGCTAGGTGTAAGAAAAGCGCTAGTAGCCAAAGATCGTCACTGTTGCCTCGGTGGCGTGCCAGTAAGCGGCCCTCGGTCCTTTGGGATCGGGGGTCGTTTGCTTTTTCTAGTCTTGTGGGTTTACAGCCAGATTTCACAGGTATACGATCCAGCGATGGCTAGACGTAAAGGGACCCAATCCCTCAACCAACAGAGAGCAAACGAACGCAAGCGGCTTGAGGCCGTGGCTCGGTACGCACAAGCGTTGGAGCTACGCAAGGCGGGAGCTACCTACCAGCAGATTGCCCAGCAACTCGGCTATGCCGGTCCTGGGGCTGCTCAGCGGGCAGTACAAGAAGGCTTGAAGCTTGCTGTCCAAGAGCCTGCCGAGGAAGTCCTACAACTAGAGCTAGGACGACTAGACACCATCTTTATGACCGCTTTCGGCATCATGCGTGACCCTGACGAGACTACAGGCAACAAGCTTGGAGCCATTGACCGATTGCTAGGTGTCATGGACAGGCGGTCTAGGTACTTGGGCCTTGATGCTCCCGAGAAGCTTGACATTGGCTTGCACGGTTCTATGGAGCACCACGTCACGGTCACGGCGATTGAAGGTGACAGCCACGAGTACATGGAAGCTTTGAAGGCTGCCCGTGATCTGGTGCGTGCCAAAGCGGCAGGAGAGCTAACGGAAGGAGAAGACAACGAGGATGATCCAACCATCATCCTAGAAGCGATTGCAGACGACGACGGCGTGCTTGTGTATGCCGAGGAAGAAGGAGAAGAAGATGGCACCGACTCATAAGGAAACCAGCGCAGAGATGCGAGCAAGGCGTGAAGACAGCCGGTACATGGATGGGCATTGGGAGGCTAGGCCCAACACTTCGATAGGCGGTTGGGCTATCTACAACGGTTCCGAAGACATCAACGAAGTCGCTTGCTTCGTCGATCAAGACGACGCTAGGTACATAGCCTATTTGCACAACCAAGTAGCGGCAGTAGTCCAAGGGCTAGGTAGAAAGTTTCACGACGAAAACCAAGCAATCGAGAACAGAGGCTAGGCCAATGGCATTAAGCGTGACTAACTTTTGGACAAGCGAGTTGGTAGAGCTAGAGGTTGGTGACTTAGTAATCATCACCGATCAGCAAGCTCTAGGAGTTTGGCGAGTCACTATGGTTGGGCCAAAGCTCACCTGTGACATTGAGCCAATCTCTAGGAAGGCCGACTTGTCCATCCATGCAGGACCCGCACAAGCAAGCAAGCTAGCCCTGATTGTGAAGGGAGAGGATCTTCAATGAGCAAGAAGCGCAAGATCAACAAGGGTGCCCCGCCCTACAAGCCTGGTGGTAAGATCACTAAGCGTCCAGGTGAGTCTCAAGCGGACTACGAGAAGAGGCATCGGCTTAGCTTTGGCAAGGTCAAGACGACTGGCACCGTGAAGGTAGGCCACAATGCCACTGTGCGGCGCTCAGGAGGCGTTGCAGGAGGCTACATGAGGAAGTATGGCTGGGATCGGGAAACTCTTCGTACAAAGCGTGAAGAGGCCGTACAGAAGATGCGGGAAGAGGAACTCAAGAACCACACACCTGCTCGTGGTTCGCAAGCAATCAAGACACAAGGACCAAAGGTCTGACAATGGACGAACCAAGCATTGAAGAGATGATCGAAATGTCTAGGGGTGTAGCGATGCTCGGCTATGCCTTGTTCATCGGGGGAGTGCAAGCAGGATTCAGTGAGCAGCAAGCACTCATGTTTGCGGCTATCTATCTGCATTCCTCTAACACACTCACTCCACCTATGGCTGGTCTAGACGGTGAAGATTAGGCTAGCTAGAAAGCGGCCTGAGCCTAACCGTCTAGTCTTTAGGTACTACCGACACCATCCCAAGTGGCAGTTCACCGACTCGGTAAGACAACTAGACAGCCCGCCCCCAACTAAACCGTTCAGAGAGAACCGATGGAGGTACGGGATTGGATGGTTACACGACTCTTGCGGTCACTGTGAAGGCTTTGTCACTGTCACCTTGGTAGAACTACCTGGCGATGGGACAGTGCAGTACGCTTACGCAAACAGAAGGTGCTTCGACACATCACTCTACCGATACACATGGAAAGGAGGTAAGCGGTATGGCAAAGTCAAAGCGTTGGGAAGCCTTGCAAGAGGCTCTTAAGGACGATCCACTCGTAGTAACCATCAGCAGGCGGCCTAGGCTACTAGTTCGTACTAACCCCTATCGTCACAAGATGGGGAAGGATTTATCAATAGCTAGGGTCTACATAGGTACTGAGCGGTTCAACCTGCTTATGGATAGGACCGTTCATGGTCGGGAAGTCGAACTTGCTAGCTGGCATTGGGCACAGGCAAGAGCTAACAAGCATCGTAGGCGACTAGTAGGCACTGGTAATGGTGAGTACATCTTTGTACCTGCCGATAGCAACGTGTTTGACAAGTACACTAGTGGCGTACTTATGCAGTACAATCTAGCTCAAACAGTTAAGGTCGGGGAGTCAATCTTAGAAGCGGCTCGTAGGGGCTTTGAAGAAATGACTCAGTCAATGAAGACATTAACTGTGTCCAGCGGTTGGGCAGAAGGAGCAATCAAGGAAATAGCAGAGAGCTTGAATGGCCCATACGGCGATGTAATACCGACAGCCAGGGGGAAGGCTCGGGGAACCTAAATATCCCCTGGACCTATGAGGTACATACTCCAACGACAAGGGCGCACCCCAAAGCCCTTCATGTACTTCAACAAGGGCAAGCTCACCCGAGTAGTCGTAGATCCCCTGTACGTGAGCGCTGCGAGGCTCCCACGGGGGTTTTAGGACAGATTTCACAGAGAGGCTTGCACTACGTAGGCAGGGGTAGTAAGAAACCACTGTCGAGCGGCACTCGGCACAAGCCCTAGGCAAGCCCTAGAGCTAGGCACACCATCCTCACTAGGGGAGATGAGGCAATCAAGATGCACGACAACGAAGGACTCATTGCGGTTCTCAATCAAGCACATCGGACTAGGAAGCACTTACGACTACGTACAGCGTCGGGTGTTACCTACCACGGCGTAGTGGAAGGGCTAAGAGGTAGGACCGTAGTAGAGCTACGGCTTGCGTTTAGCGACGAAGTCGTTTGCATTGCAATCCAGTTCATCGAATCCGTTTCACTAGCGACTGACTAACAAAGGAGAATAGGAATGTCAGTAGAAGAGAACGTCAAAGCGGTCCTAGACAAGTGTGAGGACACCGAGGCAACAGAAGCCTTGTTTCAAAGTGCGAGGGACTTTGCACTAGAGAAGGCCAAAGAGCTAGGGATCAACTGCTGCGTCACATGCGGGACCGTGTACGACGACGAGCACACAGACGAGCACACAGTCGAACAGTGTGCAGATGGCTACCAAGTCCTGTGGGGCAGTGCGAGGTCCAAGGTGGTCATGGATCGGCTCTCGGCTCACAACAACCGAGAAGAGCAGTCTCTAGCCATGCAGGGTTGTGCGATTGACCAGAGCGTCTTCGTGGGCCTTGCAATCAATGTGCTAGCTGATCTGGTACTGCCTCCCGAGATGCGGGTTACCTTTGAACTCAACTACGAGCAGCGTCGATTGATGATTCTGGAACAGTTCAAGAGCGACTTTGCCAAGCACAGACTCACTCAGGGCGTTGGTGGAGCGGCTAGTCGTAACGGGGGAGGGCTGATCGGTGGCTAGGCCACTACGTAGGAACACAGCACCCAAGGCCCGCAATCAGACACTTACCCGTAAGCAGCAGGCAGCACTACCCACGAAGCGGACTCGGCCTAGCAAGAAGAAGCCCACTAGTTACAAGGACCATCCTCTCTACCTGGGAGCGGGTGAGCCTAAGTGCCCTTGCTTCAACGACTCGGACGAGGCAACGGTTTGTGAGCGTCACCTGTCGGGGCGACTCTCTGACCGTGAGTACCAGCAGGGATTCCTAGAACGACACAATGCAAGAAAGGCGGCTTTCTAAATGGCACTAATAGTCCAGCACATCATTCCCCGCACTGGCTTCCAATGCACTACCCCTGGTTGTCCTAGGTGTGGAGAAGTATCAGTACCACCGCAAGTGCAGGTCATGGAAGGCTGCTGGAAGGAATGGTCTGACCTCCGTTGCGTGGACTGCGGAATGCTCATGCCTACTGTGCAGGTCTATGTAGGGTTGGCCGAGACAGACACCACCCATGATCTGCCCGACGACTGAGCACAGTTGGCGGGCCTGCCTAGTATGGCCGGGCCTTAAGAGATGTGACGTATGTGGGAAGGAGAAGCCAGGTAGTACCAACAGCGGTCTGCCTAGACTGCACAGCACAGCAAGAATGGGGTACAGAACACCGTCTGACCCCTACATCAGCAGGATAAGAGCAGCGATAGGAGCTAGAAGCTATGGATGATGCAGGATTCCCCACCCCCACCGATACCAAGGAGCCGCACCCTGTGTTGCAGATCACTGCACTGAACTTTGCAATCCGTACCGAAGTAGTTGCGGAGACGAAGCTTGTCGATGCTGGCTACCGAGGTCAGATCATCATGGGCAAGGACCCTCTTGGCAACCCCGCTCAGTGCGTTGTGATCTACACCTGCTCCGAGGTCTACCCCGACCTTGCTACGGCAGAGCGAGAGGCCCTGAGAGAGTTCGTGGGTCGGTTCACCAACGCAATCCGGTAATGGACTACGGCGCGGTTATCTGCCCAACCTGTCCTAGCAATCAGAAGCACGCTAGGCAGGTAGTGGGCATCGCAGTCAAGGACGGTAAGGTGTATGACATTCTCACTTGGTGCCCTGGTTGCGGAGATAAGCGTGGCCGGGTAGTCGAGTACAAACCAGAAGACGGAGACAAGGAGGAAACATGAGTGGCGATAAGGCAGTACAAGTAATCGTTACAGCAGTCGTTGTTCTGGCAGCACTAGCGATTCTTCTAGTGATTTCCATCAGGCATACAGACGACAAAGTGACCGACCCCTACGACGTAGAGCGGGTCCAGCACATCACCACTAACAACGGCCTAGAGCTTGATTGCGTCTTTACCTACGGTGGCGGTGTTAGCTGCGTGCCTACCTATGGAGTGTCGTGATGGCTACCTACAACGGAGACGAGTACCTAGACCGATGCATCGCATTGCTCAAGAGTGGGTCGGTAAAGGTCCGTACTGTCGAACGGTCTAGTGGCACAGTCGATGTGACCAAAGCTGGGGACCGCAATCGTTCGTACCTACCTACTGGTGAGGAAATCATGACGATCCACTTCACCCGTACAGATGTGAGGGATCGCACACAACTAGCCCTAGAGGCTCGATACGGAAAGAAGGAAAGCTAATGCCTAGAGGCGAGAAGGTAGAAGGCAACTGCCCTAGACGAGCCGAGGTACCACCTCAATCAAATCTGCGGGACTACGACTACTGGTCTAAGCAGGGTGAGTTGCTAGGGGTGACAGTCAGGACGTGTTCGTTCTGTGGCGGAATCCATCCTGAGGACTTCCTGAGCCTTTGGGAGAAGGGTGTATCCGTAGGACCAACAGACAAGTCCTACAAGCTCTACGTGGACGAAGCGGGCAAGGTGACGAGGGGTTCAGGCAAGTTCTATCTCCACCACTTGAACACTGCTGATTGGCAAGCGAAGTTCAAGGAGCTAGCCGATGACGCTCTGTCTCAAGTCGAACCTGACTACGAGAAGGATGGGATTGGCTCCAAGAGAGGGCGAGAAGACGGCCCGAAGATCGGCTATCCCTGGTGGTTCTACTCCAAGGTCTACATGCCGGAGGTCGCATCGTGACTACCTACAAGCAAGGACGTAGGAACCCGTTCACTCAATCCGAGATGAAGGAGTTCCGCATCCGACTACGCAAGGCTGGCTACCGGGAAGACTCCAAAGAGCTAAAGATGCCCTCAGAGCGGACTATCCAGCTTTGGGCCTTCAAACTCATCGACCACAACGCCAAGGGCGAGTACATCTTTCTCGACAACCTTTGGCAACAACTAGCCCTACTGTTCTTGGAGCGGAAGAAGCACCCAGGGGTTAAGGGCTATCGAATGCCACTGCGTCGGTTCCGTACCTTCGTGGTGGCACCAAAGAAGCCCCCTGCCTACAAGTTCCGCCAACAGCACGTCGTAATCTGATGTGTCTGTTGTGTGAGAAGGGCCACATCCCCCAAACCGCCCCGAGCTTCAATCATCTGGTGACTATCTACATGGGTGAGAACGATGCGGGGATTGGTAAAGACGTTCATCACCCTCCTATCACCCTCGGAACACGACTAGGCTTCGATGCTGAACTCAGCGTATGGCTATTAGGAGAACCCAATGCCACTTGACCAAGAGCACGTCCGTATCAAGATTGACCGCTATCTAGACGACATAGAGGTCACCGAGGTATCACTAGAGGCAGTAGTGATTCGTACCCAAGAGGGCAAGGGCGACTTCCTACCTACTAACGAGTACGTCCTTACTGTTAGGGGGTCCCGTGCAGCGAAGCCAGTCGAGCCAGCTACCACGTAAGTTCTGCCCTAATAGAAGCGCCGCCTTCAAGAAGTTGGTGAAGCACAAGTTCACCAGCACCAAGACGGTCACAGACCTCAGCACAGGGGCATCGCAGAGCTACACAGTTTGCTCATGGTGCCTGGTGCATGGTAAGAAGCTCGATCCTTCAACACAGGTAAAGGGGTAAGGCGATGAGCCTGTACGATCATCTAGTCCGACTTGCTAAGGACTACAACAACAAGAGAGGGCGGCTCCAACACGAGGGCTTTCTCACTATGGACCGTAGACGTGAAGTAGCAGACGAAATAGCGGCTATTGAGACTCAACTAGAGACACTGACCTATAGCATCAGTGAGCAAGAGATTGCCAAGTCACTAGGATTCGTGGCCTTCAAGCTCCAATGCCTAGCCGAAGAGATGCACATGCCCCTGGCGGAACTCATGTACGAGTCCGGTAGGGCTATCACTGACGGGACAGGGGAGCCTAGGACAGAGGAAGTAATCAAACGATTCCGTAGCGGCCAACCACCATTGCCACGTCGAGATCAGGTCTTCGGCCAGATGCCCCTACTCAGTGAAGGAGACAGCAATGCCTAAGTACCGCAAGAAGCCAGTAGTGATCGAGGCCCGTCGAGTCCCTGTCTACGACCCTGCGGGGAGTATCGAGGACTTCTTGAACAAGGCTATTGAGCTTGGTGTCTGGTGCGGCAGCCTCACACATCTAATGACGGAAGAGGGAAAGCTTGCCTACCCAGGGTGTGTAGTCGCAGGTCCTCATGTAGCAATCTCTACTCTTGAAGGGGTGATGGCTGCATTGCCGGGCGACTACATCATCAAGGGAGTGCAGGGTGAGTTCTACCCTTGCAAGCCCGATATCTTCGATGCGACTTACGATCTAGTGGAAGATGCCTAAAGCGTCACGGGTGGCAGCAGCACAAGCGGCCTATCCTGGCTCGGGAGTGCAAGTCGGTCTACTACTGGAACGGCGTAGACTGCATGTACACGTACTACGTAGGCACCAAGAGAGGCTAACCAGTGGCAAATCTACCGGCCGTTGTCAACAAGCCGCCGACGAGCCTCATCATCAAGAGGCCCCCTGCTACTGACGACGAGCTATGGCAGATGGTAGCGACTCTTTGGGGCGTGGAGATTCCTCGTACCAAGGTCTGCCCCAATCACTGCGCCCCGTTTGATGCATTTGCCGATGCCTACTTTGCCCGATCCGCACTGTCCATCTGGAAGGCCAGTCGAGGCTTTGGTGGTAAGAGCTACACGCTCGCTCTGCTAGGGATCACCGAGGCTGTCCTTCTCAAAGCACAGGTCAACGTGCTAGGCGGTTCTTCTAGCCAGTCTCTCAACGTCCACGAGCACATGCAGGAAGCGTGGGATTGGGTACTGTCGCCCAAGCAGTTAGTGAGCAACCAGACTCGGTTCCAGACGGCCCTGATGCATGGTGGGCGAGTACGTGCCCTTATGGCCTCTCAGAAGTCCGTCCGTGGTCCTCACCCTCAACGCCTGCGCCTGGACGAGATTGACGAGATGGAGTGGGAGATTCTAGAAGCCTCCCTAGGACAGCCAATGTCCACCAAGTACGTCACCGCCCACACAGTGATGAGTAGTACCCACCAGTACCCCGACGGCACTATGAGCAAGATGCTCAAGCGGGCTGAATCTTCAGGCTTCCCCGTCTTTGAGTGGTGTTGGAGGGAGACTAGCGAGCCTCACGGGTGGCTACCGATTGATGACATTGCTAGAAAGCGTAAAGAGGTCTCCCAAGCGATGTGGGAGATTGAGTACGACCTTCAGGAGCCGAGCTTTGAGGGACGTGCTATCGACACCGCAGCAGTTGACTTCTACTTCGACGTGAAGGAGGGCACATGCGATGGCCGTGAGGGGCACGAGTTCATCTTCCACAAGCCTGAGAAGGGAGCCAAGTATATAACTGGTGCGGACTGGGCTAAGAAGCACGACTGGACAGTAATCCGTACCTTCCGAGTGGACTGTGAACCTTGGGTAGAGGTCGCATTCGAGAGAGTGGGCCGTATGCCCTGGCCGATCATGGTTGCCAAGCTCAACAAACGAGCGAAGATGTACAAGGGGCAGGTCTACCACGATGCAACCGGTATCGGTGACGTGGTGGGGGACTACCTAGAGGTACCAGCCAACGACATAATCATGGTAGGCCGCACTAGAGCAGACCTCTTCTCTGACTATGTAGCAGCCATCGAGGGTTTCCATCTGAAGTCGCCTCGTATCGAGTACGCATGGACTGAGCACAAGTACGCCACCCACGATGACCTTTACGGTCGGGGCCACCCACCCGACACGATGGTTGCAGGAGCGCTCGCTTGGGCAGGTCGTACAAACAAGGCACCGACAGTGCCTCCCTTGTCAATCAGCAAGGAATCCTATTGGGGCGGCATGAACCTGTAAGCTTGCCCCACTACAGGTCTTAGGAGGAATAGTGGCAGACACCGACGCACAGAAGTTCGCCCGGTTCAATGAAATCGGTTCGACAGGTCTTAAGCGCTATGGCGGCATGGTGCATGAAGAGTTTCTGCCTAACCTATTCGGGTACAAGGCTGCGGAGGTCTATAAGGAGATGAGTAGTAACGACCCCGTGGTGGGTGCGTTGCTCTTCTCCATTGACATGATTCTGCGGTCTGTTGACTGGAAGGTCGAGCCTGCTAGTGACAAGCCCATTGCTAAGGAGCAAGCGGAGTTCCTAGAGCAGTGCATGGACGATATGACAGACACTTGGCAGGACTTCATCAGCGAGGCCCTGTCATTCCTCATCTATGGGTGGTCTGTGCATGAGATTGCCTACAAGCGACGTACCCCACTAGTTAGGGATGAAGAAGGGTTTGTCACTTCGACCAGTAAGTACGACGATGGCAAGGTTGGTTGGAAGCGACTTCCTATCCGTGCTCAAGAAACTCTATTTGAGTGGGACTTTGCTGAAGAGTCTGGCGTAATCAATGGCATGGTGCAGATGCCGCCTCCTAACTTCGACCGTAGGTACATTCCATCGAACCGGATGATTCACTTCAGGACTACCGCTCACAAGAACAACCCTGAAGGTAAGTCGATCCTCCGTAACGCCTACCGCCCTTGGTACTTCAAGAAGAAGATGGAAGAGATTGAGGGCATCGGCGTAGAGCGTGACCTTGCTGGTCTGCCTATGGCTATGGTTCCTCCCGAGCTTTTGTCTAGCGATGCCTCGGATAACGAGAAGGAGCTACTTGAACACCTTAAGAAGCTAGTCATCAATGTTCGCCGTGACGAGCAAGAGGGCATCATCTTCCCGATGGCTTACGATGGTGATGGTCGCCAGTTGTATGACTTCAAGCTTCTTAGTGCTGGTGGTGCTAGGCAGTTCGACACTAACGGCATCATCGTTCGGTACGAACAGCGGATTGCTATGTCAGCCCTTGCTGACTTCCTTCTCCTGGGACACGACAAGGTTGGCAGCTTCGCCCTCTCTAGTGACAAGACCGACCTCTTTGCCGTAGCCCTAGGTTCCTTCCTAGACTCCCTAGAAGCGACTATCCATAGGCAGGCCACCACTCGACTCTTCAAGGTCAACGGTGGCGACATGGATGAGCTTCCTAGGGCAAAGCATGGGGACATTGAATCTCCCAACATGCTTGAGATTGCGGACTTCCTCGCTAAGACGGCTGCTATCGGAATCCAGTGGTTCCCCGATGACAAGCTTGAAGGGCACCTTCGCATCCTGGCTGACCTCCCTGAGAAGGACGAGGAAACCATTAAGGCCCAAGAGGCACAGCGGCTTGAGCAGATGCAGGCACAGATCGACCAGCAGAACCAATCTGCCGAGCGAGAGCTAGAGACTGAGAAGGCTAGAGCCGAAATCCAAGGAGCTAACGATGACGGTAGCAAGCCGGGAATCCCGCAACGTAAGGCAGCATCGGAGAAGGGTAGGCGTCCCTCCAAGCCCGAACCCGCTTCCAACGGGTCGGGACGTTCTTGACATAGACGACTACCTAGACCTAGAGACTAAGGACCGCAAGGACATTAGGGATTGGCTATTTCAGTGCCTAGGAGACAAAGGGTCCTATGTCTTCCACGTCGCAATCATCAACGAGCACTTCCACTTCTACCGATTCGTCTTTGAAGAGGGACAGCCGGTAATCGCCGACACCGGGGACGAGCTTAAGTGGGAGATTGACGCAGTAGCTGAATGTCCCCCACCGCCTGATGCCTGGGATCGAATCATGGAAAGAAAGACGTGACTACCACCCAACCGCTAACGCCTCAGGAAGAGGCCATCCGTGACGTGTTCCTCAAGTACGTGCGTCGTAAGCGGCGCATCCTGTCTCAAAGGGACCTCTACGAAGTCCTAAACGAGATTGGGACCATGCAAGACCTAGACCTCGACAAGATGCGAGGTTCTATCGAGACGATCCTGAACGATGTGCTGGCTAGCGGGTCACTACAAGAGATTGATGCCGTCAAGGCAACTGCTTCTAACTTCATGCCGCCTGGTACGAAGATCGACGTGTCATTTGACCTGCTCAACCACTATGCAGCGGACTACGCACGACAGCGCTCCCTCAACCTGGCTAAGTACCTCACGGCCCAAACCCGTTCTGACCTACAGACCATCATTGGCGACTCCTTTGTGCAGGGAATCACGCCGGATCGTGTCATTAACGAAATCAAGCAGCTAATCGGTCTGCCGCCTGTTTGGGCTAACGCTGTCTCCAAGTACCGACAGAACCTCACCGATGCAGGACACCCCGCAGGTCGTGTGCAGTCCATGACGGACACGTACCGGAACAAGCTTCTCCGTAGCCGTGCAGAGACTATCGCTAGGACGGAGATTCAAGAAGCCTCTATGTGGGGCAAGCACAATGCTTGGAAGCAAGCAGAGGCCGATGGGTGGCTACCGCCCGGCCTCAACCGAATCTGGATCACTGCACCTGACGAAGTGCGTTGCCCTAGCTGCGCTCGTCTCTCGCTTCAGGTAGCACCGGTCAATGGCTACTTCATCGACCCCGAAACCAATGAGCGTGTCGAGCGACCTCCTAGGCACCCCAACTGTCGTTGTACTACCGGAATCACTGACAACCTGGCGACTCAGTGGATCAGGGGTAAGTACCGGGATGCTGGCCTAGACGGAGAGCTAGCCGTCCCTGTTACTAAGAGCGACTTTGACGACAAGGCCATGATCTGCTTCTACGTCGGGCCTACCGTTGCAAAGAGGCTTGCGGTGTCTAACGGACTCAAGCCATCGGATATGCACATCACCCTCGCTTACCTAGGGGACGCTAACAAGCTTGACCATACGAAGATCAGGGAGCTTGTCAGGGACTTCGCTACGTCCTGGGAGTTCCCACTGTCAGGTCGGATCACCGGAGTCGGTCGGTTCAATCCTGAAGACGGCGAAGCGCCCTGGATTGCCATTCCTGACGTGCCCTACATGGAAGGACTCAAGACCAAGCTAGATAGCTGGCTAGAGGCCGCTAACGTCAAGTTCTCGGAAAAGCATGGTTTCAATCCACACATCACTCTTCGCTACGGTGGCACTAGGACTCCTACTGTCCATCCTTGGCCTCTAAGGTTCTCCCACATCTCGCTCTCTATCGGTACAGACCGGTACGACTATGAGCTAGGCACTGGCAGGGAGAGGTTCAAGAAGTCCAATCCCTACCATGACCGTCTTGGGCGGTTCACCGACGCTAGGAATGCTGTCCGTCTGTCTAACGTCGGAAGCCCAGCGTCAGATAGGGCTAGGGCGACCGTCTTCCTAAACAACCTAGACGCAGGGGTAGACCCGCATACTGCGGCTCGTACAGCAAGGCTTTCCAACCCGGCTACTGCTCAGGAAGTGGTAAACGAGCTTTACGCTGGTGGATGGCGTCACCACAACTCGCCTTCTGCTAACCCCGAGGCTAGGGCAGTCCATCGTCGGGCTTTGCACGAGGCTCCGTCTAGCCCTAGGCGGCAGCAAGTCGAAGCCAGGACTGACGGACCATACCGAGAGCGTGGAACAGGCGAAGCTGCGTGGCGTTCCTCCCAGCAGCGGTACCTAGAAACCGAGTCGGGTAGAAGGGCATCGGCTACTGACGAAACCGAACGAGCGGCTATAAGGGCTTACTACCAACGGGTCAACGAGCACCAAGACCTAGGACCTAACTCTTTGCAGCAGATCGCTACCGAAACTGGTTTCTCAGATATCGACCATTTCTTTGAAACCGCACAAAGACTTGACCCTGACGGAGCTATCCAGAGAGAAGAGTACGCCGCACACACGGCCCGTGTTGACAACTACCACCAACAACTTAATGCAACACGTCAGCGGTCTGACCTGCCCCCTATTGACAGGGCTAGCGCTGAGCTTACCTATCGAGAGATTCGTAGGCAGGAGAGGGAGTACGGTCACGAGGAAGAAGTTCAAAGGGTTAGGGCAAGCTCTAAGGACAGAGTCAACGATAAGCGGTTGGCAAGCGTGGACGACGTAGTAGAAGCGATCAACAATGACTTCCCCGAGGGAACGTACATTGAAGCAGCAACTATTCGTAGTGGCTACGGCACCGCTGTTCAGTTCACCATGTACCAGGACGATATGACCGGCAGCCCTACTAGGGTAGGAAGCGGCACCGTTGACTGGTCTAAGGAACGACCCGAACAACTCCATCTGGCATTAGCCAAGCTGGAAGTGCAAGGAGCAGGACTCGCTAAGCCCATGCTTGGCAATGTTGCTAAATGGGCACAAGCACAGGGCTTTGAGAGTTTGGGCCTAGAAGCGAACATCGACATCGGTGGTTACGCTTGGTCTAGGTTCGGTTTCGTTCCCAAGAGTGAAGGTCAGTGGGCGCAGATCAATAGGCAAGTCAGAGAACGCATTGACGATATAGGCGATTGGAACCGTGACGAGAATGGTATGACTAGAGGTATTAGTCTTCCTAAGTCTGTCAACGATGCGCTGCGCTCAGATGACCCTCGCAAGCTTTGGGACATTTCAGACTCGACTGAGCCATGCCCGTACCGTATCTACCACTCTAAGACCAGCGGATACATCGACGGACTACGTTGGGGACAAGCCTTGCTGATCGACACTAACTGGAACGGAGTCCTACGCTTCGATGATGATGAAGCAATGACTAGGTTCCGCCGATACATAGAGAAGAAGGGCTAATGCCGGGATTCATGCACTACGACACCCCGCAGGGTCCAGACGACCGTGCTATCCACCAGACCATGCTTACCGACGAGCATGACCAAGAGATGTTCCGCATCTTGAACGAAGCCGATAAGAAGTCCTCTGACAGCAACGAGAATGATGATGGGCAGACCTAGGTATCCACAATGGACTATCAAGGGCCACTGGAAAGAGAGTGCTTTTACCACTGACTATGTAACTCTTACTTACCGCCGCACTAACACTCTTGAGGGTGACCGGTCCATCCGTAACCTCATTGCCGATGCTCAGACAGCACACATCGCCGTGCCGGTGGATCACTTCTACGTCCCTGTACGAGTAGAGGACCCTTTGTCCGTAGCTCTCTTCGTGCGAACTCTTGTGGAAGTCGATGAAGAGATAGGCCCGGTTCCTCAACTAACACCGGAGGACCGGGATCGGTATGCGATGATGGATTATCAGCTTGTAAAGGGCAAGTGGCGATTCACCGAGGTAGGCGACCGGTCTTCAAAGGGATAAGGAACAGAGATAAATGGCTTCTACCAAGTACAACCTAACAGTTCCGCTATCTGACTCTTCTGGTGACCCACTGGTTGATAGGGGAGTTTACGTAAGCCTATGCGACGGAGAAGGAAACAATGTCGTAGGGTATGACAGCGAAGGTTGGATCATTGCTAATGTAATGATTAGGACTGACGCAACAGGAACAGCCGTCATACCGCTCATTGCTAACGTCGAAATAACTCCTGCTAACACCTACTACAAAGTAGAAGTAGGGAACTACGGCTCGTGGATTGTCCTTGTAGACAGCGACGGAACTTTGTCCAATCTGCTAATGGTTGCAACCGATCCGCTAGCGACCATTCAAATCGAAGGCCCACCAGGCCCGCCAGGTGTGACTCTTCACAGTGGGCTGACCGACGTTGCTACTAGTGGTCACCCTGCTTCCGCTATCACTGGACTAGGTACAGCAGCTACTAAAGATGTAGGAGCAGCAAACGGAGTAGCTCCGCTTGATTCTTCGTCTCTAGTGCCTGACGCAAATATCCCTTCCACCATCACTAGGGATTCTGAGCTAGCTGCATCTGTAAGTGCCGCCGTAACTGCGTTGGTCAATAGTGCTCCGGCTACTTTGGACACTTTGGCGGAGATAGCAACGGCACTAGGAAACGATCCTAGTTTGGCTACGACTCTGACTACCGCCATTGGCCTGAAGGCATCTAAGGCATCTAACCTTAGCGATCTTTCTGACATTCCAACGGCTAGGACCAACCTAGGTCTGGGCGGTGCTGCGGTTCTGTCGGTAGGCACCACACTAGGAACAGTGGCAGCCGGAGACGACTCCCGCTTCACAGACGCTCGCACTCCAACAGTCCACGCCGCTTCCCACGCCGGGGGAGGCTTAGACCCGATCATTAGCTTGGGTGGGACCACTTTCACGGGCAATATCCGTGGAGGTGATATCGGTCTGAGCATTGGCGCCGGGAGTCTTGCCCCCGCAGGTGGACAGGTTCGGATGGCGGGAACCAACCCCTCGCTCTACTTCGACCGAAGCGGCACCTCAGAGTTCTTGCTATACGACACAGGCGGCATCCTCTACCTACGGGATCTGACCAACTCCCGGATGCTAACCAGTTGGACCCGTGGCGCCGCAGGCTCGGCACAGATCGACCTCTTGGACAAGACGGTGGTGACCTCGGCTCTTGCCGCCAGTGTCCCGCTCACCGTCAAGGGGGAGGCTTCACAGACCGGCAACCTCACCGAGTGGCAGAACAGTGCTGGGACCGCACTGGTCAAGGTTGACGCCAACGGGAACTTTAGTGTGCTGAACGACCTCAACGTGCAGGCACGGTACTTCACCGATATCTCCAACAACATTGCCTACTTTAACATGGGCACCGACAGCACCCATGCCGTTACCCTCAACAACCGCACGGCCTCCAAGGTCGGGTTCAGCGTCAAGGGTGCTTCCGCACAGACCGCCGATCTTCAGCAATGGCAGGACTCGGTGGGCACAGTCCAAGCGGCAATGACGAAGGACGGTCGCCTGGGGGTCGGAGGGACCTTCAACGGCGTTGGGGGTGAACGGTTGTCCATCCGTTCCCTGGCAGCCACCGGGGCCTTCGCCATCTATGACGAGAACGGGGACGTGCATTACAGCGTTAACGGCAACGGCATTTTCCAACTCATCCCGTCACCCGCCACGGCTGGGGCAACTGCGAAAAGTTCACCATCGAATCAACTGGTAAGTGCCTACTGGAATGGGTCGGCCAGCGTTAGCGAGATCTGGTCAATCCAGAATGTTCGGCTTGGGGCATACCAGTATGGCAATACGCTCTGGTTCCAGAACAGTGCCGGAACGCTGCCCCTTGCGCTCGGGGACGGAACGGTCGGAACAGTGGGGATCGGGCACGGGTTCCCGACCTCTTCGCTTGGGATGCTCCATGTGAGAACCACCGCAACGACGGTGGTCGGTCAGACGATCAGAGGCATGGCCGCTCAGACCGCTGACCTTCAGCAGTGGCAGGACAGCACTGGGGCGGTGCTGTCAGTGGTTGGCTCGGCCGGGAAGCTCGGCATTGGCACCACCGCCCCCGGCTACAAGCTAGAGGTCGTTGACGCCACCACCCCGAAGGCCGTCGTACAGGACGGAGCCGGTCGGCGCATCACCCTCCGAGGCGGGACGGCTTCGGTTAGTCCGGCCCTGCTTTCGTACTCCGGCCTGTTGTTGGGCGGCACCGAGTCCGCCACCAATGACTTGTTCGTGTCCGGCGGTGGTCTTGTCGGTGTTGGAATGACCACCCCGACGAGCGCTCAGCTACAGGTCAACGCTAGTGCTGCCGCAACGGTAGGGGTTATCGTCAAAGGTGCTGCTTCCCAAACGGCAAGCCTTCAGCAGTGGCAAGACTCGACCGGAGCGGTGCTTTCCTCGATCAGTGCAACCGGGAATCGGCTCGGTCCAGATGGAACAGTTTCCCTACCCGGTTTCTCGTTTGTCAGCGATCCTGACACTGGCTTCTACAGTCTTGGTGCCAACCAACTTGGCATCGCCGTTGGTGGCGCTCTACGGGCGTACTCCACGGTATCTAGTTTCGACACGCTAGTTCCATTGCGGTCGCTGAGCCAGGCTGCCGGAACCGTCCCAATGGTTTCCCGAGGCACCGCTTCCCAGTCCGCTAGCCTTCAAGAGTGGCAAGACTCGGCCGGGACGGTGCTTGCCTCGGTGTCCGCTGCTGGCCTGCACAAGTGGGCGGCGGGCAACGAGCAGACCACTGTCGGCGCTGCCGGTGCCGCCTCCGCCCTCCCCGCTACCCCCACGAAGTACCTTAAGGTCAAGGGTTCCGACGGAACCACCTATGTTGTCCCCGCATACGCAGCCGCATAACTAACCCACTAGAAAATACAAAAGGAAGCCAGATGTCAGATGCAACCCCGGTAGAAGACTTCGCAGAGGTTGAGAAGTCGGACTTCATCCTTGAAGCACTAGCGAATCAGTCCAAGACGTTGCTACTAGCACGATTGGATGCTGAGTTTGGTCAGGTGCAGGCGGAAGCCCGAGCGGCTGATCCAGAAGACCCTGTTACTTCAGATCAAGCCGAAGCAGCCGCCGTAGCAGTGCAGGAGGTAAGTGACAAGTTCGACACGGTGTCTACAGCAGCCGGTGTCGCTGAGGCAGACATCATCCGAGAGGTCACTTCCCAGCGCAAGGCTCAGCTTGCTGAGTCCCTTACTGTTTGGCGACAGAACCTTGAGGTTCACATTTCTTTCCGTGATCACCCTGAGATGTGGGGAGGCATGGACTTCTCTGGTGCTCCGCTTGTCTTCGATGAGCAAGCTGTTCACGTAAAGACGCTAGAGGCGGCTATCGTCGCAGCAGAAGCCGAGCTAGGAGGTTATGCATGAGAAGTTTGGAGCTAGAAGGAACCATTAGCAAGATCGAGCCCGAGAAGCGACTTGCCTTTGGGTGGGCTTCAGTCATCAAGAAGGACGGAGTAGTAGTTGAAGACCGTCAAGGTGACCGCATTGAAGACTCCACAGAGCTTGAAGAGGGCGCATACGACTTTGTTCTACATAGTCGCGATGGTGGTGAGCAGCACATTCGGAAGGGCGTCGCCACCCTTGTCGAGAGCATGGTCTTCACGCCTGAGAAGCTAGAGGCGCTAGGTCTTCCGCCTGATTCAGTAGACCCTGGCTGGTGGACTGGTTTCAAGGTCCACGATGACAAGGTATGGGACGGTATTAAGAAGGGCGAATATGCCGACTTCAGCGTCCACGGAGTAGGGATCAGAGAAAGCGTTTCCAAGCTAGACAGGCCGCAGGTAGCCGGAAACTATTACCGACGACGCTTTAGTGCCGGTATGAGCATTCGCAGGGTCAGGTAAAAACACAAACCAGCAGACTCCTGCGGTTGTACGTCTCTAGCCCCTAAGACAGAGTAAGGTACCTACTCATGGCTTTTAACCTTCGCAAGATGAGGTTCGATGAGGTCAGCTTCGTCACCCGTCCGGCGAACCCCCATGCAAGGGTAGTGCTGGTCAAGAGCCAGCCCGACTCCCCTGGCATCATGCGGGACGACGACGGCAAGTTGATTCCAAGTTCTTCAGCCAAGTGCAAGAAGTGTGGTAGTAACCACCCCGCCAAGGAGTGTGACAAGGAGGAAGTCCTAGATAAGTCAGCTAGGCCCGCTAGTATCACCAAGACCAAAGAAAGGGAGTACCAAATGCCAATCGACATTGACGCCCTCCCCACCGAGGCCCAGGACTACATCGCAGAGCTTGAGAAGGGGCTTAGCGATGTCGAGGCTGAGTTGGAAGAGGCCGTCGCCAAGAGCGACAAGAAGAAGAAGGACGACGAGTCCGAGGATGACGAGTACGACGAGAACGATGAGGTCGAGAAGGGCCTGGCGAATCTTGCCAAGTCCGACCCTCAGACCTACGAACTCGTTGTGAAGGCTCAGGAAGAGGCGAAGGAAGCCATTGCTAAGGCTCAGGCCGAAGCTAACAAGGCTACCGAAATCGCTAAGGGCGAGCGTGATGCCCGTGAGCTTCGTGAGTACATCAGCAAGGCGAGTGATGACTTCAGTCATCTTCCGACGGATAGCGCTGAAGTCGGTGCCATCCTGAAGTCCGCCCACGACCTTGATCCCGAGCTTGCTACCAAGCTTGAGACGGTCTTCAAGGCTGCTAGCGCCCTGTGCGAAGACGCTAAGCTCTTCACTGAGCGTGGCATTGAGGGCGGTGCTATCAGCAAGGCCGAAGACAAGGTGACCACTCTTGCGAAGGGTCTGATGGAGAAGGACGGGAACCTGACTTTCGAGCAGGCTTACGACCAGGCTCTTGATTCCAACCCTTCGCTCTACACCGAGATTCAGGAGGGCTAGAACATGGCTGGTCAGACTGGTGCCTATGAGGCTCGCCTTGAGTGCGAGTCCTACGAGGCAAACGCCGACCTGAGTGCCAAGCAGTTCTATGGCGTTCAGCTTCACACCAACGGTAAGGCGAAGCTTTGCGCTACCAACGGTGCTCAGATCCTCGGTGTCCTTCAGAACAAGCCCAAGGCTAACGAGGCCGCTACCGTCGCCCAAGGCGGCGTTAGCAAGGTCATTGCTGGTGTTGGTGGCTTGACTGTGGGTTGCGAGGTCGCTGTCGAGAACGACGGCACTTTCATCATCGCTGCTTCTGGCGATGCAATCATCGGTCAGTGCGTCGTTGCTGCTGCGGCGGGTGCTCTTGCTTCTATCGAGCTTGGCCTGCTGTCGGCCCCGACCAAGGCATAAGGAAGGAATAACCAATGCCTCAGCCCACCGCACGGGACGTACACATCAACCGTCCCCTCACCAATATGTCTGTTGCCTATGTGCAGCAGCAGAACACCTACATCGCTGACGTGGTGTTTCCTAGCGTCCCCGTTCAGAACCAGGGAGACGTGTACTGGAAGTACCCCAAGGGCGAGTGGTACCGCACCGTTGCTCAGAAGCGAGCACCGGGTACTGAGTCCGTTGGTTCGGGCTGGACGCTGACGCAGGACGAATACTTCGCCCACGTCTACGCCGTCCACAAGGACCTTGACGACCAGATCCTCGCTAACGCCGATGCTCAGTTGAACATCGACCGTGATGCTGTCCGATTCGTGACGAACCAGCTTCTCCTTAAGCGGGACCTGCTGTGGGCTAGCACGTACTTCGGTACTAGCATTTGGGGTACTGATCGAACGGGTGTCAGCGGTACTCCTAGTGGTACGCAGTTCAAGCAGTTTGACCAGGCGGGTTCTACGCCTATCCAGACGATCCTTGACTCTGTGACCAACATGGAAGAGGCCACGGGCTTCCGCCCCAACACCCTCGTCGTGGGTCCTCGGGTCCACAACACCCTGCTTAACCATGCCGACCTCATCGACCGGATCAAGTACACGCAGCGAGGCGTCATCACGGAAGAGCTTCTTGCTTCCCTGCTTGGCATCGACCGCTACGTGATTGCCCGACCGGTGCAGAACACGGCGCAGGAAGGCGCTACCGATGCGCTGAGCTTCATCTACGGCAAGAAGATGCTGCTCACCTACTCCAACCCCACTCCTTCGCTTATGACCCCTAGCGCTGGCTACACGTTCTCGTGGGCTGGCTTCCTCGGGGCTGGCGCTCTCGGCATCCGCATGAAGCGGTTCCGCATGGAGCACCTTGAGTCGGAGCGAATCGAGGGAGAGATGGCCTTTGATATGAAGGTCGTTGCATCGGACCTCGGCATCTTCTTTGACTCGGCGGTTAGCTAAGCAAAATGGCTAACTACCTGGCAGGAAGGGAACTCAAAGTCGGGGACGACGTTCGCCAGTACGGTGAGCCTGTCCCTGAGGCAGACGATTGGCCGGATACTCGGGCATGGTTGAGCGGGTCGTACATCACGATCTGTGACGACGCCGAGTACGACGAAGCAATGGATCGCTACGCTGAGCGAATCTTTGACGGACTCTCCAAAGAGGACGTTGAGACCATTGCTTCTCTGGTCGAGTCGGACGGCGAGGAACTTGAGCCAGAGTTGTCTTCGGATGAGGGGGAGGGGACCACTAGCGAGTCCTCTCCCTCTACCGAGGGTGACGAAGGGAACGACGATGGTGAGGACGATCCGGTAGCGGAAGCTATCGACGTGCTCGCTCAGTCGATCCCCAAGGTGATTGAATACGCCGAGGCCGCAGACGAAGAGACGATCCGTCTGCTCATCGAACTGGAAGGCACGGGAGAAAGCCCTCGCACCAGTCTGCTGCTCAAGCTTGAGGCTCTGCTAGAGTCCGACAAAGCTTAGAGAGCAAGCCCGTAGATAGCGGGCCTCGTCAGGAGACAGCTAAATGACTTGGAACTACTCAGGTGATCCGTCGGCTAGCGCTCTTGATGAGGTCCGCTTTCTCATGGGGGACACCAACACAAACGATCAGCAGCTAACCGACGGCGAACTTAACTACCTCATCGAAGAGAGTGGTAGCAACATTGCAGCAGCTATTAAAGCGGCTGAGTCTCTAGCGGCTAAGTATGCTCGGTCTACTAGCAAGTCGATTGGCGGTGTGAGCCTGAGCTACAGCGAGCGTGCCGGTAAGTACCAGGCACTAGCCGCTTCTCTTCGTAGGCGTCTCGCCATGACGGCAAAGCCTTATGCCGGTGGCATCTCTGCTGCGGACAAGGACGCCAATGCTCAAGACGCAGATTCGGCCATTGGTTCCTTCCGCAAGGGGATGCACGACATTCACTTGGGACAAGAGGAATCAGAATGGAACCCGAACTCCTAGAGCTTCTTACCGACACTTGCACTGTCCACCCGTTTTCGGGTAACAGTGCGATGCCTGGTGGAGAGAGCTACGGCACTCCTGCTAGCCACGACTGTATGAACGAACCAGTCTCTAGGCGGTTGTCTAACCGTGACGGAGACGACGTTTGGTCTACGGGATCGCTTTGGCTTAACGGTACGCCTGGGATCACTGCTAGAGACAAGGTGGTCTTCGGCGGCGTAGAGCTAAAGGTCATTACTGTAGAGCATCGGGACGACGAGGTAGGTAGTCCCTACTACACAAGGATCAACTATGGCTAGCCGCAACTACTTTGCTGGCTCTGCTCCCAACACTGCTCCTAAGGCTGTTATCTCGCCTCCTGAAATCAGCATCGAGATTGACGTTAAGAACTTCCTAGCGTTGCTCTCTAGGATCGGGAAGACGGAGCCTAAGCGCTTTGTACAGGCAGTCGCCTTAGAAGCCGAGACGGTTATGACCATGAGCCAGGCAATCGTACCTGTTCGCTGGGGCATCCTTAGAGGGACTGCTTTTGTGCGTTATCCAAAGCAGACAGAGGCAGCCGCCATCATCGAGGTTGGCTACGGAGGACCGGCTGCTCCCTATGCCGTGGCTCAGCACGAACGGGACTACAAACACAAGCCGCCCGGTCAGAAGAAGTACCTAGAAGAGCCATTCAACTACCGACGTAGAGGCTTTGATCAACGCATCGCTCAGATCATGCAGAGAGGGTTCAAGTAATGCCTAACTACTCGATAGCAGAAGCCCTAGTGGACTACCTAGTCACGCAGTCGCTCGGGACCAAGGGAACCTCTCTCTTCGGGGATCACCTTCCTGCCACACCCGACGAGGCGACGGCGCTGTACGAGCGTCCTGGGGCCTCTCCTGGGGAAACCTTTGGAGCAGGCACCCTTCCTAATGAGGTCCACTACCGCATTCAGGCCATGACCCGTAGCGCTAGCTATCAGGGAGGCATGGACACTGCGAAAAACATTTGGCGCAAGCTTGCTGCTCTTAGTGACTACGCCCTAGTTACCGCCAGTGCAACGATCTACCGAATACAAGCCATCGACGTTCCTGTTTACGTCGATCAAGACCAGAACGACCGCTTCATGTGGTCTGCAAACTACGAAGTCCACCTAGACAAGCTCATCTAGCTAAGGAGTGTCCATGAGTGACCAGCCGCAGGAACCCGACAACCGGCCAATCATCATCATCACCATCGAACAAGCTTTGAATGGAGCTTTGCAGAACATCGCTCTGGCAATGAATCTGCTCTCAGTAGCCGAAGAAGCCCTTGGTACTGGTCCGCTTCGTACAAAGACCACCGATGAGCTACGTGAAGCCATTCTTGGTCAAGCACCTACCGACTCGGAAGAGTGTTCGCACCCACAAGAAGTACGCAAGATCGTTCCCATGATGGGTTCTTCCTCTGCGATCATGTGCGAAGCTTGTGGAGAGCAGATTGATGAGTGACTTCTTCCCCTCTGCCAAGAAGCCTGAGACTGATACGGACATTCGCTGTCATCGGTGCAATAAGCTTTTGATCGAGATGGCTACTCGCCCGTGGAAGATCAAGTGCCCGAGATGCAAGGCCACCAACCAAGCTCTCGACGGTAGTCCGCCCGATGAGGCTCACGGCGGGTAATCTGTCTGCAACTTCAGTACCCGTGACCTAAGTGTCCCTTGAACCCCGAAGACGTGGCCTTGTGTCCTTGATAGCGGGAGGATAGGGAGAGGCACGTCTATCCAGAGGGGTTCAAGTGGCACAAGCAAGTAGTAAGCAGTACAAGGCGATCACAGGATTGTCTTGGAACATTGGTCAGGGCGAAGTTGAAGTGGCAGCGGGCGAGGTTGCTTCAGGCATCCCCGCTAAGTCACTTCCTTGGCTTCTTGAGCAGGGCCTTGTTGTTGAGGCGACCGCTGAAGACCTCGCCGCTGACACCGAAACCGACGACAAGGAGGACAAGTAAATGCCTACCTTTCGCCACGGCAAGAACACGAAGGTTCTGTTCGACAAGTACGACCTGTCGGCTTACTACCGTGATGCTTCCGTAGGCCAGCAGGCAGACACCGCTGAAACGACTGCTTTCGGCTCAACCGTCAAGACCTATGTCATGGGTGTTATCGGAGGCTCCGCCTCTCTTAGCGGAATGTTCGCTGGTGACGCAAACGGTGTAGACCAAGTGCTTCAAAGCGTCTACGGAGGCGAAACCCCTCGACCGTTGGTCATTGGCTTTGAGGGTCTTGGCACTGTAGGTAGTCGTGTCCTTGGCGGTCTTGGTCACTTGACTAACTATCAGGTGCAAGGGACCGTTAGCGATATGGTCAGCGTTTCTAGCGAGTTCCAATGTACGGGAGGAATCATCGGTGGTTACAACCTCCGCAGCTTCTCTACCGTCCTAGCTGCCCCTGGCAACGCTACCCCGATCAACGGGACTGCTGTACTTGATGCGGGTAACATTGCTACCACTAACGGTGGTTTTGCAACTCTCCAAGTCATCGGCTCCAACGTGACCGTGGGTACCGCAGTCATCAAGATTCAGCACTCCGTCGATAACTCGGTTTGGGCTGACCTCTTGACTTTCACGACGCTAACTGCGGGGTCTTACGACACCGCCGAGGCCGTGACGATTGCTAAGGGAACCACCATCAACAAGTACACCAGGGTTGTAGTGACCTTCCAGGCCGCTGCTACTGGCAACCTCTACTTCAGTTCAACCATTCATCGCTACGCAGCGTAAGCAAAGGAGCAACTAGAAATGCCCACCTTCCGTCACGGTAAGAACACCTTCTTCAGCATCACCGACTCGGGCGATGTTGTGCGAGACATCAGTAACGCCCTTAGGGATATCTCTTTCCCTCGACAGGCCGACACGGCTGAGACCACCGCCTTCGGTAGCACTGTGAAGACCTACGTCATCGGCATCCCCGGTGCGAGCTTCTCGATTAGCGGCATGTTTGACGCCACTAACGACGGCTACCTTCAGGGCATCTACGGACTTGAGGCCGCACGAGCCTTCGTCTACGGCCCCGAGGGCAGCGTTGCAACCCGCATCAAGTTCACTGGTAGCTGCTTCCTCACCAACTACCAGATCCAGGGCACTGTGAACGATATGGTGTCCGCATCTTGCGAGTTCCAGGTCACGGGTGCCATCACCCGAACGACCTTCTAGCTAGCAAGCGAGGGATAGTCATACGTGGCCGTTGTGCCCAACTACAAAGGAGCGTGACCGCAAGTGTCCGATACCACCACCACTGAAGAAGTCGTTGAAGAACCAGTCGAGGAAGTAGCTGCTGATGAACCGCAGCCCCTTGGCACGGCCGACCTTCGTGCGGCGATCTTCGCTGTAGACGACATTCAGGAGCAGTACCTTACCGTCCCCGAGTGGGGCGGTATTCGTCTTCTCATCCGAGGGATGATTGGTGAAGAGCGTGCTCAGTACATGGCTCGCTTCACTGACGATGATGGCAAGATCAACTATCGGGAGCTTTACCCGAACATGATCGTGCGTACCTGCTTCAACCCCAACTCGCCTGATGAGCGTGTCTTCACCGAAGAGGACATTACGGCGCTTAACCAGAAAAGCGGTGCTGCACTAGAGCGCGTTGCTCAGGTGGGTACGAAGCTCTCCGGCCTTGACAGCGAGGCAGAAGACCGGGCGGGAAACGACTCCTAGACGATCCAGAGGTCAGGTTCTACTTCGAGCTAGCTAGCGAACTCCACTACACAGTTGAGGATTTGCTAAAGCACTGCACGTCACTAGAACTCACCTACTGGAAAGTCTTGTTTCAAATCCGCAGCGACGAAGCAAAGTCCCGTACTAGGTAGGAAAGAGGAAGCCCGGTGCTAGTAGGCGAGGTAATCGCTAGGTTCAACGCCAACATGTCCGGGTTCACCCGTGGCGTGGATCAGGCCAACCGTCAACTGCGGCAGATGCAGGGTGAGGCCCAGCGTGGGTCTAGCGCTCTCAAGCAGATGTTCGCAGTGGCGGGAGGCATGATCCTCGCTAACGGAATCAGCCAAGCTGCTGCGTCCCTACAGGGGTTCGTGCGGCAGTCCATTGATGCTGCCTCCCGAGCCGAAGAGATGGACCTAGTGCTGGGCACCATTGGTAAGAACGCTGGTGTCACCCGCAACGAGCTTGACGCTCAAACCAAGTCGATTAGAAGCATGGGTATCGAGCTAGGGGTATCGCAGCAAGCCCTTAGCCAGTTCATCAAGTACAACCTTGACGTTGCTAAGGCATCCCAGCTTGCCCGAGTCGCCCAGGACGCTGCTGTCATCTCGGCTAGTAACTCGTCTGAAACCCTAGACCGCTTGATTTGGGGTATCACCACCCGTCAGACCGAGATTCTTCGTACCGCAGGTATCACCGTCAACTTTGAACGTGCCTACTCCAACATGGCTAGGGAGATGGGTAAGTCTGTCTCGTCTCTAACCGAGGCTGAGAAGACTCAAGCGGCTCTAAACGCAGTGCTTTCAGAGGGTGCCACCATCACTGGTGCATACGAGTCTGCTATGGAGTCCGCTGGTAAGCAGCTTCGTTCTACCCCTCGATACATCAACGACCTTCAGATCGCTGTAGGCCAGACGTTGATGCCTCTCTTCAGCATTTGGGTGCATTCACTCAACGAGGCGATCAAGCTGGTTACTCATCTTTTCCGTCCAGAGGGTGCTCTATCTAAGGCGATCAAGCAGTTCAGCTTCGACACGGCTCTCAAGCTGAAGGGTGCCTTCGATAGCGTCAAGGCCACCGTCGAGGACTTCCGCCTAGGCCACTTCGTTAGGGAGTTCGACAAGCTCAAGGGAAGCGTCGAGGAAGCCAGGCCGCTCATCATCGGCATCGGTGTTGCCATTGCCAAGAGCATCCTCCCCATCGGTCAGGCGCTAGGCCCACTCGGGTTCCTAGCAACGATCTTCGGAACCATCGTCCTTAGCTCCAAGCCGCTTCGTGATGCGTTCCTCGGGCTAGGCAAGAACGTGGTCGAGGCAGCCGCCTCTATCGGTCAAGCGCTCATCCCTGTGATGAACGCAGTGATGAATGCCGTGAACTCCGCTACTCCTGCCATCGTCAAGCTGGTCGAGGCATTCGGGGATTCGATCACGACCATTGCCAAGCTAGCAGCCGTCATCATCACTGCTCTGGTGCCCGCAGTCGAAGTGATTGCTGGTGTGCTCACTACCCTCTTGAACGTCCTTACTGCTAACAAGGCAGTGGCTATGGCCTTCGCCACCGTAATCATTGGTGTGTGGGTGCTCTCACTGACCAAGGGCATCTCGGTTGTACGTGCGGCTGTTGTTGCCTATGACGCACTGAAGGGAGCCATGCTTGCTGCTGCTGCGGCTTCCCGTACCTCGGGTGCTGTCATCGGCATGGGTGGTGGCCTTAGTGGTGGCATCGGTGCAGGCATCTCTAGCCTGGCCGCATCTGTTGGTCCTGTTAACGCTGCCGTCGGTGCAGTCGTCCTAACCATTGCTGCTGCTGCCTACCAGTACCACGCCCTTCGCCAAGAGGCAGAGCAGGCTCAAGAACGGGTCAGTGGTGTTTGGGATGCAATGGCACGGACCCAAGGTGCCGACGTTGCCATGCGCCGTCTCTCCGAACGCACTAGGGAGCTTCGTGGCAACCTTGAAGCTGCTCGGGATGCTGCGGCTGCTAACGCCAGTCCTAGCATCTGGCAGCAGGGCCTTCGTGCTCTCCGCATCGGTAACCAGCAGGGAGCACCTACCCACGTCAGTAGCGTCCCTGGTGTGCGGGTTGGCAGTGAACGTCAGCCCATTACTAGTGAGGGCCGTGATGGTCCTTCTAGTGAGCGGGTTGCTGAGGCTCGGCTAGCACGGCACGTCCAAGCCATGAAGGAGATTTGGAACTCCTACAAGGACGACACCCTCAGTGCGATGAACGAGGTCATTGCCAACTACGACAAGGACGCTAGTGAGCGTGACCAGTCTGTCGCTCAGCTTCAGGCGTCCTTGGGTGTGGCTAGCTCTGCGACCTTGAACTACGCCAACATGACCACTACCGAGTTGAAGAACTTGGAAGAGCAGGTCAACGACACTCTTCAGAAGACCCAGGAATGGGCGAAGAACATGACCTCCTTCTCCGGTGCCTTGAAGGCTGCCGAGGAACGGGATGGTATGGACCTCTTCGCCTACTACAAGGAGCAGGGCACCAAGCTTGCTTACTTCTGGGAAAACATCAAGAAGATGCAGTTCCTAGGCGCAGGCACCGACATTATCCAAGACCTCGTTGCAGCAGGTCCGCAGGCTGTCGGTGACCAGTTGAACAAGTTCATCGACCACCTAGGGACCATGAGCACCGACGCAGCCGCACAGGCTGTGAATGCCATCGACAGCATCTCGACGGCCATGCAGCAATACTCGGACGAGCAGGCCCGAGCGATCATCGAGAACCAGATTCAGAACAGTGGCAACCTCGGTAGTCGCACACAAGAACAGCTAATCCAGATTGCTACCGACTACCAGAACCTTCAGAGCCAACTTCAGGACGCCCGCAGTAATGTCGGCATCATCCTCCAAGGCTTGAACCAGAACCTAGACGAAGCGTCAGGACCCGCCGCAGAGGCAGGCCGACGTTACGCTGCTGCTGTTCAGACCTTCATGGACACGCTCAACAACGCTGCTGCTACCGCATCTGAACGACGTGCTGCTTTTGTCAATGCCTTGCAACTCGGTACTGCCTTTGCCGATCAAGCAGACGCAGGCGGTCAGCAGCTACAGGCAACTCTTCAGAGCTACCTCGATACGATGTTCAATGCGACCAGAGAGTCAAGGCGTCTCGGTCGTCTCATGGGTATCAACACGGCTACCGGCATCATGGAGGGAACCCCTGCTGCACGGGCCGCTGCTATCGAGCAGGTGCAAGCCATCCTCGACGTGCTGGCATCGGCCATCAATGCTCTCCGTATGGTCCGTAGGGCCATCCGCAACATCGGTGACACCGGAGGCATCACGGCTACGGTCCAGAACCTTCGGGGTGTGCAGGACCAGATGCAGGCTCTTAACGACTACGCCACCGCATCTAGTGGTGCTACGAGCATGATTGCTGATCTGGCAGACCAGAGCTACCCGGCTGTTGCGGACTCTGCTAGTCAGGCTGCTGCTGCTACTAGGGACCTAGGCCAAGAGACTCAGCAGACGGCTCAGGAGGCATACGACGCAGTAGACAAGTTCGCTGCTTTGCAAGAAGCCTTCCAGAACCAGTGGGGCTACATGATGGATGCTCAGAAGGGAACCATCAGCTACCGCAACAGTCTGTCCAACCTCTCTACTGCTTTGCAGACCTACTCGGAGGGGCCGAAGAACAACGCCGCTGCGAACGACACGCTCAGTAGCTCGGTGCTCGACACCATCAGCGCCCTTAAGGATCAGGCGATGGCGCTATATCAGTCGGGCAAGCTCGGGTACTCCTTCACTGGCGTACTCGCCTACATGAACAACCAGCTTGACTCTCTCGGTAGCAGCCTCCCCAAGATCGCAGAGAACATGCTTCGTGCTGCCGAGGCTGCAAAGCCTTTGGAAGAGCGGCTTGGGGACATTGGCAAGCTGCTAGACGACAACCTCAACAAGTTCACCGATGCCACTAAGGCTAGGTGGAACTCGGACTCGGCCGTTAAGGACCTCAAGCGAGCCGTAGACGTTCAGAAGGCACTGCTTTCTAACCCTGGTCTAGCCAAGGACGACCAGAGGGACATTCGCCGTCAGACCCGTGGTCAGTTGATGGACGTGGTTGCTGGCTTGCAACAGGAGGCTATGGCGGCTGCTAAGGCAGGCAAGATCAAGGGTGATGCTGCCTCTATCACTAAGTTCCTCACTCGTCGCCTGAAGGAGCTTCAGAACCAGTTCCCGTCACTGTCTGGTGAGATTCAGAAGTACATCAAGCGACTCAAGGGCGTGCCTAAGGATGCAGAGACGAAGTTCAAGGTCGATGCGACTAGGGCTATGGAACTCATCCAGCAGTACAAGGAAGCGCTCAAGCGGATTCCTACCGAGACGAACCACATCATCCGTACTCAGATCGACCAAGCGCTACTGAACAGCAGCATCGCTCAGGCCCAAGCTCAACTGTTCGGGTACCTCGGTAACGTCAACACGGCTATCAGCCCGTACACGTCCTTCCTGACCACCGCCTCGACCATCCAGTTTGCTGAGGGTGGTGTCCACAAGGAAGACCACACGGCTCACGTTGCTAGGACGCAGCGAGTCTTTGCTGAGCCTGAAACTGGTGGTGAGGCATACATTCCTCTTAGCAAGAACAAGCGGACTCGCTCGGTTGACATTCTCAAGTATGTAGCTAAGGAGTTCGGCCTAGACCTGATTCCTAGCGTCAAGACCATCGACCGGGGGAAGTTCGAGAACTACGTAGCCAATGCTCAGGCTGTCGCCGGTAGTGGTGGTCACGTCCAGCACTTTGCTAACGGCGGCATCAACATGGCCCAATGGGATTCCACTAGCCAGGTTCGTCGTTGGAAGCGTGCGGTTGGTATCCCCGAGCTTGGCGCTGAGGGTGTCGGCAAGCAGGCTCTTGACGTCGCCAAGTACCTGTCCATGCTTACCGGTACCGATCCCACTAGCTACGCAAGGGCAGTCCGCTTCGCTGAGGCTCAGATGGGCAAGCCCTACAAGTGGGGTGGTGTCGGCCCTGAAGGCTACGACTGCTCTGGTCTGTGGTCCGCCATCGTCAACACCTTGGAAGGCAGCTTCCCTCACTCCCGGCTCTTCACGTCGGGGACGCTTACTAGCGCAGCCGCTACCGGTATGCCGGGCAAGCACATCTTCCCTGGCATCGGTGGCCTAAACGCCATCAGCATCGGCTCTCGCAAGGGCAACCCCGGCCACGTCTCCGGTAACATCGGCAAGACCGCTTACGAGGCTACTGGTGACTATCTTAGGAAGAACCCCGGTGGTAACGCTCGCTACGCAAGCGATCCTCTGTTCCAAGCACGGTTCCACTACAGCAAGTACGACAGTGGTGGCATCCTCAAGCCTGGTATCACCATTGCGGAGAACCGCACCGGCAAGAACGAGTACGTCACCAAGGACAACCCTGCCGATAGGAAGGGCGACCTCATTGTCGAAGGAGACTTGGTTATTCAAAGCAACGATCCCCCTAAGAAGTGGTTCGAGGAAGCAGTGTGGCGAACCCGTAGAGAGTCAGGTTTGTAATGGCATTAGGAGATTTGTTTACAGCGGACGACCAAGTAGAGGTCAACGGCCTCCTGCTCGGGCCAGGTACCAAGTTCAACCTTCTCAAGTTCACGCCTTGGGGTTTCCCTGACATTCGCACAGAGGAAGTCTCTAGAGGTATCCGTCGTGGTGTCGTAAGCGGTAAGGACACGCTTGGCTCTCGTCTTGTGCCGATGAACGTCCAGATCGTTGCGAGTAGCAAGTCTGATGTGCGAGCGCAGATAAACTTGCTTACTCAGGCTTTCACTCCAAGCGACGAAGACACCCAGCTAGCTTTTAGACTTAATGATTATCAGTTCTTCTACTACGGTCGTTGTAGGGGTGCGGATATCCAAGAGACTGAGCTTTACGGCAAGTCAACCGTCATGGCAGAGTGCAGGTTCCAGACCACCGATCCGCTGTACTATTACAACATCGTCAACTCGGTTAGCACCACTATTGCTACTTCCGTAGGCGGGCTGAGCTTTCCTCTAAGTTTCCCGATGGTCTTTGGCTCTGGTAGCTCTGGAACAGTTGCAGCTAGAAACTACGGCAACCATGTAGCCCCGTGGTTCGCCACTCTCACAGGCCCTCTAGTTCAACCTAGGATCGAGCACGTAGAGAGCGGAAAGTCGCTAAGCCTGACCGGACTAACCATTGCTAGTGGCGACTACGTAGAAATCGACTCTTACTCTCGTTCAATCCTGTTGAACGGGACCGCAAGCAGGTACAGCGCTCTATCGTCGGCTTCCCGATGGTTTGAGCTAGCAGTAGGCACCAACACACTCCGCCTGACGGCAGCATCGGGGGCAGGTAGCATGTCCTTCAGTTGGCGTCACGCATTCATCTAAAAGGACACCGCAATGACCTTCAAGGCACCCATTTTCACCGAACTAAACACTTCAAGTCAGAGTGCTGACGAACTTCGCCTGATGATCGAAGGACTCATGGGCCGGAACGTCTCTGCCGTTTGCATGAATGGCACGCTAGGCACGTCTGCACTAGCGGTTAGTCAGAGTGGCACTCCTGCCATGAACATAAAGATCGAAGGCGGCGGTGCCTTTATCAAGGGAGACACTTCAAATCAAGGTTGGTACCACGTCTTCAACGACGCATACGTCACGAAGACTGTATCCGCTGCCCATGCTTCTCTAGCACGCAAGGATCGTGTGATCTTGCAAGTGCGGGATGAGTCATACAACGGCGCTTACACCAACGATGCTGACGTGATCGTAGTAACAGGTACACCTAACGCAAGCCCGTCAGAGCCTTCGCTTGCTGCGTACAGGGACTACATCGAGCTTGCCCTGATCGACGTTCCTGCGGCCGCTACGACGATTATCGATAGCTACATCACTGATCGTCGGCCACGGTTCGCTGCTCAGGGTGGTCTAGTGCCTTGTACCTCTAGCACTCGTCCTAGCTCGCCCTATGAGGGTATGACTATCTACGAGACGAACACTGACCGAGTGCCCTTCTACGATGGGACTAGCTGGCGGTTCAAGGGAACCAACGTCATGTCCCGTACCTCTAGGACTTCAGGCGATAAGACGCTAAACAACTCGGGGTCTTGGGCAAACGTAGACACCACTACCGATATCACCCTTCCAGCAGTTGCGGGTGACTGGGTTGAAGTCAACATCTCTGGTCACCTTGGCGCAGAAGCTGTAGCTGTTCGCTTCGATGCAAAGTTCAACAACTCAGGCAATCAGTTCGGTAGCTCAGATGTGACAGGCGGCTGGCCCGGTTGGTATGTCGGCAACTCTAGTGACAAGGACAGCGTGTCTGGCTCTGCGTTCGCACAGGTGCAGTCGGGTGACATTAGTGGTGGCAACGTAGTTATCAGGATCATCTACAACACCGGCACTGCTACTAACCGAGCGCTCAACGCTACGTCGGCCATCCCGTTCTACGTCACCGCAAAGAACCACGGGCCTAGCTAATGGCTGACTACAGGTACCTAGTGGGAGACGTTCGCACGGGTGCTATCCGTGGGGAGCTAGAACTGACCGGTGTGTCCTACTCCAATCGTCTGAGTGGCCCAGGAGGCTTTGGAGCGGACGTTGCTAAGTACCCTCCGAGGGGTGGAGTAGCCGTTGACCGGTCGATGCTAGAGCCTTCTAACACGACGCTATGGGTGGAGCGAGACGGGGAGTTGGTTTGGGGTGGCATTGTCTGGTCAGTGGACGGTGGCTCGGGTAACCCGACCTTCCGCATCTCGGCTCAAGGCTTCTCTAGCTACCTACGTCGGGTGTTCATCAACAAGGCTCGTCTCTACTCTGGTGGCTCTGACCTCTTCACCATTGTTTCCGACCTATTCAGCTACCTAGCGACTAAGCAGGCTCTTCCCTACGGCATCACTACCGTCTCCTACACTCCTACTCTCGCAGGCAAGACGATCCCTGCCGGGGAGCTTCTTGAGTATTGGGACTACCAGCACCAGAACTTCGGTGAGGCAATAGATCAGATCGCTGCTTACGGGTTCGAGTACGACGTGGCCTATGCGTGGAGCGGCAACACACCTACGTTCACTCATCGCTTCTTTGCTCCTAAGAAGAGTTTCCCTACTGGTTTAGTGTTCGGCTACGGCGAAGGCTCCAACGAGCTAGTGATTGGCTACGACTACACGCTAGACGGATTACAGCAAGCGAACTCCTTCCTAGGCATTGGCTTTGGAGACGGGCCAGCAGCACTCTCAACCCAGGTGCAGGACCCTGCGGTGCTCGACGGTGGCTACCCGTTCTTAGAAGGAATCTTCACCGACAAAGACATTCGGGCGTACACCCAGCTAGTCGAGTCCACGCAAGAGCAGTTGAACTACTTCAAACGACCGGTAGTGACTCCTACCGTGACGCTAGACCCGACCATTGCACCCGCCTACGGCTCCTATAGCGTCGGTGACGAAGTGACCATCGACATTCGAGATGGCTACATCAACGAAACCGCCGTGAACCGCATCCTAGAGATTGGGGTGTCGATCACCGAGACGGACGTTGAGCAAGTGACCATCACTCCTATGAACAAGGCGGATCAAGCAGCATGAGCTTCCCGGTCAGCCGTAAGGACGAGCTAGAACACAGGTTCAGGAAGCTAGAGCAAGCCGTAGCAAGGCTTCAGCGTCCACCGCAAGAGGCATGGAGATATATCGGTGGAACGAGCCAGCCAGTCTTCACCGGTACTTGGGTCAATCTAGGCTTTGGTACGACGCCCGCTGCGTTTCGGATGGATAGAAGTCGAGTGAGCCTTGCCGGTATCGTCACCGGCGACAATCTCGGGAATCCCTTCTGGACAATGCCTGTCGAGTATCGCCCTTCAGCTACAACGTGGTCAGTTGGCTTTCTGTCGGACATTGTAGGCAACATTTACATGAACAGCATTCGCATCGACACGAATGGTGTAGTAACTCCGTCTACTAACCCGCAGTCTCTACCAGGCGGTATGAGCTATTGGATTTTCTCCATGCTCGACGGGCTTAGCTCTTACCAAATCAACCCGCCGACACCTTAGGAGAGATAGATGCCTGACGGCGCTACCTTCCAGTACGATAGTCCATCGCTCGGAAAGGTCATCACTCTTACGTGTGACCTGACTAGTCCTCACACTGGCAACCACGGAGCATCGCTAGGCGCTGGCCTTGGCCGTGTCTGGTGGACTAGTGGTAACGCCCTGGGAGAGAGCCAAGAGAGCGGTGTTGCTTTGGGTAGCACTCCTGTAATCACTAGCTTTGCTAGAACCGTCCTAGATGACATAGACGCAGCCGCAGCTAGAACGACGCTAGGAGTTGTAGTAGGAACTACGTCGGACAAGTTTGCTTCAGGCGATGTGGGGCTACCGGTAGCTAGCGGACCTGCTGCTCCAACAGGTGTGGCGCTTACGGCAGGCTCGGGCATGGTGATGCTCCAATGGAATGCGAACACCGATATTGACGTTCGTAGAGGCTTTGGTCAGTATCGTGTTGAGGTAGGCCCATCATCAGGCGGTTGGACTACATACGCTTCGTTCATCACCGGAGGTACTGACTTTACCATCGGCTCCGCACCAGCAGGCACCGACCGTGGGTATCGTGTGGTTGCTATCGACTGGCAAGGCAACGAGTCTTCGCCGTCTTCGGTAGTCACGGGTCAACCGAACTTAGTCAAGCCATCGAATATGCTTGCGGTGTCTGCTACTGCCCCTGCTGCCCTAGGTTCGGCTACAGCAGGCTCGGCAGACGCGGCAGCTAGATCAGACCATGTACACCCGACTACTGGTCTAGCTCTATCGGGGCACGTCCACTCGCTCATTGGGGTGACACTGGGCACGGCAGATGTGTTCGTCGGCCAAGGCACGGTGGCGACAGGAACGACTACGGCGCTGTACTCGGACATTACCAGTGCGCTGAACTCGCTAAACGTGGTGCCTGACGGCGGCGTTTCGCCGTTCCAGATCGAGATACCGCAGGCAGAAGTTGGGAATGCGATTCTGTTAAGCGGGTATATCTCGTTTGGTGCGAACTCGACCGGTAGAAGAATCGGAACGGTATCATGGAAGCCGAAGTCCAGTGGGTCGTGGTCGGCATTGGCGGCGATCACATCGCCGTCAGTCGGTGCTTCTGACACAACAGAAGTGGTGTTCCCGATGATGGTGTCTAAGCCGTCGTGGGCGGCTGCTGCCGACGCCATCTTGGTAAAGGTCGATGCGTGGCAGAACTCGGGATCGTCGCTTCAGGTGCAAGGCCGGATGATTTTCGTTCGAGTCGCTTGACGGTAGAGCGATAGGTCATCTTCGGGAGCGCTCGCAGAGCTAACCTCGGTGAGAGTCGCATAGAAGTTTCACTCAATAGAAAGGAGGCCAGATGCCTTGGCTAAATGGATTTGAAAGATTGCCAGCTAGTGTTGCAGGCGGTGACTACAACGGTGGTCCCATGAAGATTCTTCTTCATACCACTGAAGGATCAACTGCTGCTGCGGCCTTCGCTGCTTTCCGTATTCATGGCAGTTGGCCTACGTTTACGGTTGACCCAAACACTCGCCGTAGATACCAGCACTACGACACTAACGGTGCTGCTCGGGCGCTAAAGAACCTGAGCGGTGGTGTAGAGACGAACCGTGACGGAGTTATCCAGATCGAGATTGTTGGCTTCGCAGGTCAGAGCCACACTTGGTCTAGTGAAGTTCTCCAATGGCTAGGTGAGCAGGTAATCGCACCTATTGTTGCAGCCCACCCGTCGATCAACCTCGACAACCATCCTACGTTCTACGGGGAGGACGCTGGTTTCACCATTGCTAGTGCATCCGCTCGTCAGAGGATGAGCTACGCAGCGTGGGATGCTTTCAACGGAATCTGTGGTCACCAGCACGCACCAGAGAACGACCATTGGGACCCAGGCAAGCTAAACATTGCTGCTGTAGTTGCGGCAGCCAAAGGACAAGGAGATTTGACAATCATGGATTCAGCAACCAAGGCGTACCTCGACGCACACTTCATCCAGGTTAGGCTTGACACCCTCGCCAGCACGAAGCGAGTGCTTACCAGTGTTCGCAACAAGTTCAAGAAGCTGAACGAGAACGTGGACGACATTGACGAAGAGCTTGATGCGGTGCAAGCATCTATCGACGCCGAAACTAAAAAGCTCAACGCTATTGGCGAGCCTCACGGCGTTGATTGACATGGGTAAGGGCAATGGTTAATGAATCCCCAACTCAGAGATGTTCTGGCGTTCGTCATGGGTACCGGGATCATCATGGTCGAACTCTCGGGGAAAGTTCCCTACCACTCCGAAGCGGTGGGGTTCGGCGTAGCAATGATGTGCGGGGTACCGATTGTGTATCGTCTGTTGGACAAGTGGGACCGACGTTGAACTTCCTAAGGGCGGTTGCTATATGTACATGGGCAGGGATAGGAGTAGGTCACTTCTTCCATGTGGGCGACTTAGCTTTCTGGATTCCGTGGACGCTGATGGGGGTGATCCTTGTCCTTGAAACGTCACATCATCTTTACCGATCTAGACAGCAAGCGTAAGTGCCCGTACTGCGACAACGACTGTCCTCGTGCACCAACTAAGAGGATGGTTCACGCCTATCGAATCCGCTTCGCACTCGACCTGCTCTTCATCACGGTAGGAGTAACAGTCGCAGTTCTACTAGCAGAGGTACTATTCAAATGACACCAGAAGAGAACGAAATCAGAGCGGCTCGTAAGTACGACCATAGGAGAGAAACGGCCAGGTGGATTCTTGCCTGCGTCATCGTCCTCGCCATCGCCTTCGTTGCTACTAGTGCTGCAACGGTCTTCACCGACAACTGGCGTGGTGGCCCCGAGTCTCGTGAGGCGGCCACTCAATCGAGGCTCAACGGAGTCAATCTCTGTGAGTTTGCAGTGGCTACGGCTGAAGCGTTCTCTTCGCTTGCTAACGCCAAAGCCTTGACCGACGAGCAACGGGCGGCTGTGCAGAACATGAAGACCGTTGCCAACCAATGCAACGGCACTACTAAGGAGGAAGAAGACAGCAATGACTAAGCGATTCCTGATCGACCTTGCCGAACGGGTCGGGGCTACCTTTGTGGAGACGTTCTGCGCTCTCCTGCTGGTCGCCTACTACAAGAACGGGTTCAGTGTGAATGGCGTCGAGGCTGCTCTTGCCGGTAGCGCTGCGGCTGTACTAGCAGTCATCAAGGGCTACGCTGCCAAGCTGCTCGGAGACAAGCAGGACCCGTCGCTGGTCAAGTAACTCTTGGGGGCATCAAAGGAGCCTGCCGTAGTTCTATCTACCCCAGCGGCGAGGTAGATAGAACTACGGCAGGCTCTTTACTTTCAACCCAGGAGACACCATGCCAATAGAGATGCGAGCGTTGTTCTACGTACTAGCCTTAGTGCTCTTAGCCGTCGAAGCTTGGCGATCTAGGAGCCTTGGGTGGGCAGGGCTAGCGTGCTATATGTTCGTAGTTGCTTGGACTGCGCTCGACAAGTCGTTCGGCTAGGACAGCATCCTGGCCGACTCGACCATATCTGCAATCCGCATGTGTGGAAGGTTGCCGGGGTCTACCTTGTCGGAATCGTTAGGTCTGTAACGGACCTTGTAGACCAGGATTGGGCTATCCGCTAGTGCAGTGGGTAGCCCATCCTTTGTCTCTAGGGCACGGTTGAAAGCGTTGTGCCCCGCAGCGTCGTTGTCATAGAAGAGCACTAGCTTCTGCACACCGATTTCTTCCATGATCCGCACTTGGTTCTTGTTGAGGGCACTACCTAGCTGAGCTACGGCTTGGTAGCCTGCCTCCCACACCCGCATGGCGTCCACCGATCCTTCGGTCAGTACGACCTCGGGCTTCGTGACCTTCCAAGCTCCCCATAGCGTGCGGGTCCTGATATCTACGTCCTTTGGGTACTTGTACTTGTTGCTAGGGCCTCGCATGAGTGACCTACGGATGACTCCTAGCAACTCCCCTCTGTGCGTCCTCGCCGGGATGGTGACGCTATGAGTTAGAGGGTCGTACCCAAGCTGCCACTTCCTGATCGTTCGGCCTCGTAGACGCTTCCGCCAGTACGGGTGACCATCGTGGAAGAGATTCAAGTAGGACTCTTCTAGGACGGTATACAGCGGCTTTTCAACAGCATCCAGTTCGGCTATCAACTCGTCTAGGTCAATCTCTTCCTCTGGCTCGGTGTTGATACCAAGGTCTAGGAACCGCTGAGCTAGCTGCCTAGAGTTCCCCGAGAGGCCGCAGGAGTAGCAAATCCACAGGCCCTTGTCAACGTTCACCGAAAGGCTTGGGTTGGTATCGCCGTGGAATGGACAGAGTGCAGTCCACTCTTTGCCAGACTTGCTTTTTACGTCGAGCACGCTATCTAGCCATCGCTCGTAGCCCACGCCCTACTTCCCCCAGGTGCTATAGCCAACCGCCGGGGTTTGAGACGATTCGTCCTCATCGACCATGTCCAAAGCGTTGTCACGGTCCGTCTCGTTGTATACGCCGGTGTTTGGCTGGAAGGTGTTCCACCAGAGGAAGCCGTCACGACCATGCCGGTACTTCGCTAGTTTCATCTGAACCACTCGGTCACTCATCTGGCTCAAAGTGACGATGCCGTCCGCATCCTGCCCAATGGCATCCGAGTAGGACAGGTTTTCGGCACCAGGGGGATCGCCCTTCTTGCCGTTGTTGCCAGTCCTGTTGATCTGTGCAGCAGCCACGATAGGTACTTGGTACCGCTGAGCAACTTGCTTCATCTCGCTAGAGAGTTTGGCCGTAGCACGCCAGTCATCGCCTGTCTGCTCCATTAGCGTCAGGTAGTCGATGTAAACGATATCGGGCTTGTTACGTTCGATCTGTGCGGCCACTGTCATAGGGCTAACACGGCCTCGGGTCGTATCCGAGATGTGCAACTGACCATCGACAAGGCCGGGCAGGTTCCGCAAGAAGCGTCGGTATTTACGTAGGTCGATGGTGCCAGTGACAAGATCGGACATACGCACAAGGTCTTCTTCCTTGGTGCTCATCCGTCCTGCCATACGAAGCTCGTGGCCCAGGATGGTTTGAATCCGCAAGTTGATCTGGTTCCTGCTCTGCTCCAAAGAGTCGTACTGCCCTCGATAGCCAGCTAGAGCACAAGCCGCTGCCATCTTGCTAAGGGTCCACGTCTTGCCCTGACCCAATCGGGCCGCAACGATCCAAAGTTCCCCAGGTTGGAAACCGCCAGTACGTTCGTCCAGAGTAGGAAAGCCAGTAGGGATACCCGCCATACCTCTAGAACCAACAAGTAAGCTTTTGCGCTTGACCTCCCGGTACGCCTCTTTCCAACCGTCACCTTTGAGTACATCGTCATCCTCAGAGGAACCCATGAGTTCGCTCTCCAAGTTGACGGTTCCAGAGTGAAGAGTTCTAATCGCCTCTTCCATCTGACCTCTAGCAATCTGAGAAACGCTTGTCTTAATCAGCTTACTCATAACCACTCTAGTGTGAGTTTGCTTTACTTCATCTACAAAGTGTTCTACATCGTTAGCCGCATAGAACTTGAAGTCTGGAAACTTCTTGAGGAAAGCCGCTTTACTAGGAGTCTTACGGTACTGCTGTACAAACCTCTCAATAAACCGCCATTCTTCTTTTCTTAGATGGAAGAACTTTGAAGTAATACCCCTTGCAGCCGCCGATACATGGTCATTCTCTCGGATCACTGCCGAAATGAGTAGGTCTTCCGCATGTGCCATCTTTGCCTCTTTCCCTGTTGGTTTGAATCCCCAAGTGTTGCCCTGTAGCCCCGCTCTGAACGCAAAGAGACGGGGGACCGAGACTCTATCGCTGACGGCCCGATCCCCGAGAGCCAGCTTGAGAGTGTCGATCCCCCGCCTCCGGTCAGATGCTTGGGGGCATCAGGGGTGATGCATGGTCTACACGACCACTACGAGAATGTCAAGTGTGTAGTTACAAGCCTGTTATTTCAGGCCCTCGCACCTGCTATCTACGTAGCGGAAGGCTTGGCAACCTTCTTGACGGCCTTGGTCGGCTTCTTAGCCGCCGTCTTGGCCTTAGCCGGGCGACCAGTGGCCTTGGGCTTGACTTCCTGACCCTCAGGCGGTGGAACTAGCCGGTAGCTTTGCTCGATGCGGAAGCCCTTCTCAAGAAGCTCACGGGTGACCGTGTGGACCTTCTGAGCGACCGGGTTCTCACCACCACTCCGAGTCTCGGAAGGAAGAAGATCCCTCAGTCGCTTGATGATCTCGCGCTTTGAGTCTCCACCTTCCAGAAGCTCGAAGGCGATTGCATAGGACTGGCTTCCGATAGTCATACCCGTCTGCGGGTCAACCTCGGGGACGTAAACAGTGGGGCGCTTTGCCATGATGTGCGGTACCTCCTAGTACCTCGGTTTTGTTACCAGCAGCGGACGTTACATACATCACTAGCTCTCGTCAAGTGGCCCTACTTTCTGCGGTGCCAGCACTCTTCTGTCGGCTCTAGCTCTCGGCGGGTCGTTTCCCTCCTGGCTAGGCCCGTATGCCTCGGCGTGTGCCAGACCTCTGCCAGCCATGCCGGCCGATATTTATGCACTAGCTAGCATAAAACTTGCATAGACCGGCTCTAGCAAAGCTCAGTCCCGCCGAGGCCCTAGAAACTTCCTGATCCCGCCGAGAGTCCATTTCCCCTAGGTCTAGCTAGGTCCCTACCGATAGGTCCCTAGGGCTAGGGCTAGAACGGCCCCATAAGGCCCTAGGAAGGCCCTAGAGGCCCGATCATTCCCCATAGAAGCTAGGTTAGCCCTAGGTCTATTTAGGGCCTTAGAACGGCCCCTAGAGGCCCCATAGATAGACCTAGAACGGCCCCAGGGAATGAGGCCTCAGGAAGGCCCCAGGGAGCGGCCCCAGAGGCCCCAGGAAGGCCCCAGAGGCCCGTAGGGACAGGGATCGGCCCTATCGGCTCCCCAGGGTGCTAGCCTGTCCCTAGGGCCGGATGAAACGGTCTCAGTCGAAAGCTATTTTACAAGTCAATAGACCGGTAGGAATGATCCTACGGCTCCACCGTAAGGGTTAATCGGTACCCCGAACTAGGGAGCTATCCGTAGCTGGATAAGCCACCCTAGGGAAACGTATCGACCGGGACACACTACCGACAGGCTAGCAATAGCCTGGATCACAACAGAATAAGCGGTTAAGAGCCTTCGAGCTTGTGCAGCGTTCACACTGACAGGCTTGACGACCCTAGCTAGGATCGGGATAGCTCCTGGTCTGAATCTAGGCTGTCTAGGTATCCCCCTGGCGACCCTTTAGGATGAGGGTTTAAAGGGGGATTGCAGTCCTAGGCGGTCTAGCACTCGAACTGAGCCTGTAATGGGCAGTCACAGCGGGTGCTAGGGAATACCTCGTCAAGCCAAACGGTCGTCCCTCATTGGAGGGGCGGCACGGTACCTACGGGTGCAGTCGGTATTGTTCTGTGTTCACCGGTCCCTAGCGGACTGGTGGCTAACGAGACGTAGGGGTCGTCGAAGTCTTGGCGATGGGTCCTCTAGCCCCCCAGGGAAACCTCGGGATTCTGATTATTTAAGACCTTCCAACGCAGAGCGGTCTACTGGTACTCCAGTGAGTAGGCTCATGCTGAAGGTAACTTGCGGCTTAGTGCCCTAGGGCTATCCGAGAGGATGGCCCATAGCGTGCTGTGCGGCTTCTAGAAACTGTTCGATTAGTCGTCTCTTGGTTAGGGGACACACGGATAAGTCTAGGAACACTAAACGGTTTGCGGTTGCCGGATCATGGGCTAAGGGGCTGGCTGGGTAGTCTTTGCGGACGTTGAGTAGGGCCATGCTACGGGGCAACTCGTAGCCCTAGGGGTAGTTAGTTGAGAACGCGACCTTAGGAGAGTGGCTTCAAGGGTTATGCCTTAGATACTGTAGTGGCGACCTGACGAGCAACGTAAAGGTTAGTTGAATGACTCCTGATGACAGCGGGACTCTAATATAAGAGCCAAACAGTGTGACTTAGCTGAGCGGCTGGCTGTTGCTAACCATTCATTCCCTCACCTCACCTCCAAGGACGGTGGGGGCGGGTCCTTCGGGACCCGTCCCTACTTTCCATCCTGAGTGCATCGCGGCGGGGGCATCCTCTAGGGCTGGAACTTGCCGGTTCCCACAGTCCCTAGGGCGGTGCCCCCACCACCCTGCATTCCGGCAGGGCTAAACAAGGAGGGTAGGAGATGGCGAAGCCAATCACTTCCAAGTCGGCTCCGAAGGCAAAGGCGAACCGGCCCAAGGGGACTCCAATCGAGTCTCCTTTGACGTTGGACAAGCCCTACCCGGCGGCCCTTGTGCCCAAGCTCGGCGTGCTCGATGAGCAAGCCAAGAAGCGTCAAGCGGCTGCTGCCCGTAAGGCTCGGGCTGCACAACGGAAGATCGAGAAGGCGAACGGTACCTACGTGCCGGTCAAGGATCGACCCAAGCCACCACCTGCGGAGCGCAAGCCCCGTAAGTCACGGCCTTTCGATCTGCGGGTGCCTGTCACCCGTGAAGAGTACCGACACAAGGAAGGCGTCTAGCGATTATCCGGTACACCGGCTCCGGTCGGTGTGCAGGATTGTCCCTAGAACCATCTAGCGGACTGCAACAAGGAGGATTGGAATGATCTTGTCATTGACAATGGCTTTGTGGCCTGCGGGCTGCACGCATAAAGGCACCTAGCCTTTGGGTAGGGCATCGGCCTAGCGGTCGGTGCCTTTCCTAATCTCTAGGAACCTAGGGAGAGCACAAGCAAGGAGGTTGCGAGGCAGTGATAACGGTAGACGTTACAAACTGCACAATGGGTAAGCGGATTGAGGTTCAAAGGGTTGCCCTAGGCTGGTCCCGTAAGGAACTAGCCACAAAGGCGGACCTTGGCTACTCGTATCTCTCCGAGATTGAGAACGGCCACAACGAACCCCCTCTGCGGACTCTTACAAAAATCAAGGATGCTCTGGGTGTTTCCTGGGGCTACCTTCTCGACTGATGCGGTACTCAGTGAACGACCCCGTTGGTGTCCAAGACATAGCGTGGCGGTTGGGCTACGAAGCCCCTACCGTCTCCAACTGGATCAAGCGTCATGCGGACTTCCCAAAGCCACTGTTCAGGGTTTCAAACGGTCGTATTCCCGTATGGGAGTGGGCGACCGTTCGTACCTGGGTAGTGACGACGGGTCATCTCAACAACCACAAGAAGAAAGCGTCCTAGCGGTTGGCTAGCTACCGGGCTTAGGCTCGGTGGTTGGCTTGTCTCTAGGAACCGGCAACGATTCTCTAGCGGCTTGCAATATCCACAAATGGAAGGTGAGAAGAGAATGGCAACAAAAGCGACCAACACAGAAACCCGAGTCCGTCGGCCTCGACAGCCGAAGGCCCCAGCATCCGAAGCGGTCCAGGCACTCATCCCACCGGATGACATCTACCAGCGGTACATCAGCCGGGAGGTGGCACCGGGTGTCTCGGACCTTGACTACTTGGCGGCTGCCGAGAAGCTGGGTCGGAACGTCCTCATCAGCGGACCTACCGGCCCCGGCAAGACCATGCTAAGCATGGCCTATGCGGCGAAGCACAAGAAAGCCTTCGATGCCGTCATCTGCAACGGTGCGGCCGATCCCTCCATGCTTTTCGGCCGTTGGGTTCCAAAGCCCGACGGCGGTTACGTGTGGGTGGACGGAACCGTCACCGTCATCTTGCGGAACGGCGGCGTGCTGCTCTTCAACGAGATCAATTTCCTTCCTCCGAAGGTTGCGGTTGTCGTCTACCCACTGCTCGACCTCAGGGGTTACATCACCCTGACCGACAAGGGGCCAGACGCGAACGGCAACCTTGAGCGTGTCTACCGGAGGCCGGACAACCTGATCGTTGCGGACCTGAACCCCGACTACGAAGGGACCCGTCCTCTCAACGCTGCCCTGGCGAACCGTTTTGCCAGCAAGCTGCGTTGGGATTACGACCCCGAGGTCGAGGCGTACTTGGTCGGCTCCACGACCCTGATCGACATTGCCAAGGAGTTGCGGGACGGCCACAACAACGGCACGCTCGAAACTCCCACGTCTACCAACATGCTCATCGAGTTTGAGCAGGCGGTGGTCGAAGAGGCACTTGGCTTCGATGTGGCGATGATGGACTTCTTGAACGCTTTCCCGGCCCACGAGGTCGATAGCGTCAGGAACACGTTTGAAATCCACAAAGCGGCCCTTGAGTCGGACTACGGCTTGGAGCTTGTCTACGATGACGTTGATGCGGACTTCGACCTCGATGACGAGGACGAGGAAAGCATCACTGTTTCGTAGCGACTGAGGATGCATCGGCTCCTACGGGGGTCGGTGCATCCGATTGTCGTTATGAGATGTGTATGCTCATGCGGCTTGAGGAGAGGTAATGAATACCATAAAACCACTACCGGAACAGGTATATCAATCCCGCAGCAAGCTCATGGCGTTTGCCCTAGTGATGGGGAAGACGTGTAGCATCCTGCTCGGGCGACCTCTCCGTGCTGTAGTGGAACCTCAAAGCTACTCGGGCGCACCTGCATGGGCGACTCGTGAGTCCCTTCACCTCGATGAGGACTCAGGGGTTAAGACCATCCTTGCGGCCAATGGCATTGCGATCAACTGGCTCCTGCCGATGATGGGTTTGGCGTACCACGAACTCTCCCACGTTCTCTTTACGGACTGGGACGGGCTAGAGGCGAACCGAAACCGTCTAGGGGGCTACAAGATCAGGATTTGGAACCAGCTTGAGGATGCGAGGATCGAGACGTTGTTCACGTCGAAGTATCCTGCTGCGGCCAAGTATTTCAAGGCTGCCGTCCTCAAGTTCATCCTTTCCTGGGATCGCAATGCTCAGAACAGTGGCCGTACCACGTTCACACCCTTCGTCCACTTCCTGCTCTGCGGGAGGTTGTACGTGCCCCGAGCAGTCCGAGCCAAAGCCAGTAAGGAGTTCTTCCTACCTGCTGAAGCTGCGACCGTCAGGGACTTGACCTACGAGTACCTGACTCTCACCTTCCCTCAGAACTGGCCTAGGGCGATCGAGATTGTCGATGCCATCGACGCACTCATCCCTGATGACGTCAAGCGGACTCTGCCGGATGACCAAACCCATAACGGCACTCTTCGGAGTGTCCAGACGGGAGGTCACGGCAAAGTCAGCGGAGCCATCCTCAAGGAGAAGGCCAAGGAGGCAGACAAGCCCGATGCGGAAGCCTCTCAGGAGGCCAAGCAGAAAGTCCAAGGTCAGATCGACAAGGAGAAGAAAGAGTCAGGCTCCGGCGATAGCCCAGACAAGGGCAAGGAGCAATCCAAGCCCGGTCAAGGCAAAGCGGACTCTGGCAAAGGCAAGGGCAAAGGTTCTGCTGGTGGCACGGACGGCCCTACGGCCGACGGCGACCCTTCGGGGGGTGCAGGCTCGTCCTCTGCCCCTCGTACCTCTTCTCTGATGGATGCGGTTCTTGACGCTTTGGATCAGTCACTCGACTCGTCCGAGGTCGTCAGCGAACTCAAGACAATGGAGAAGAACATAAGGGGCGTCGTTGGTTCGGGCCGGGCGGTGTCGTTCCCTCGTCTCCCCGACGATGGATTCTTCACACCGTCACCGGAAGCTCGGGCCTACGTCTCCCGCATCTCCAAGAAGCTCAACGAGCTAAAGGCAGATGCAGATGCGGCTTGGGAACACTCGAACGCTGGCCGATTGAACGTCGATTGTGCTTTGCAGGCAGATGCGGCTCCCGGCCCTGGGTTGGGCAGTGAGGTCTTTGACCTCTGGACCGACAACGAGCAAGCGACCCACATTGAGGTCGTTCTGCTAGCTGACGTGTCCTCGTCCATCACCTTCGGCGCATTGGAGCAGCCTCTCTCAGAAGCCGTTTGGCTACTGCGAAGTGCAATCACAAAGGCTGGTGGGTCAGTTACCACGTTGGCTTTCAACTCGGAGCCTTACGTGATTGCCGACAAGAGTGAGCGGGTTGAGAAAGACCGGGTGCGTTGGCTAAGGGGATCGGGCGGAACTGACCCGACCTCGGCGCTAGAGCGTGCCCGGTACATTCTGTCCCGTGCGGACCACGATGTCTTTCGTCTGCTGGTCGTCATCACCGACGGCCAATGGACTAGGGCCAATCAGCCAGGCGGTGCCGATCAACTCATCCAAGAGTTGAATGGTGCCGGTGTGCTAACGACCCTGTACGGTCTTGGTGCGGGCGTGGAGAAGAACAACCACAACTGCACCATTGCCAAAGACGTGAGCGGTCCGGCTGATGTTGTCCCTCTGGTCACGGCCCTTGTGCGTCGTGGCATCCGAGGTAAGATCAGCCACGTTTGACGGCAGTGCGGGGGCCACGGGCTAGCAATAGTCCGTGACCCCTACAATGCTTTCGGGCAGAACATCCTTAGCGGTAACCATCCACTGAGGTACATACAAGGAAAGGGAATAGCGAATGGCTAACAAAGTAGAGGCGTTCCTTCGAAACGACTTGGCGAAAGACATTGCCAAGCGTTCGGGCGTCGGTCTGGAAACCGTTCAGACCTTCCTCGACTACATGGGCGTGTCCTTGCAGGAGGCGCTTGACAACGACCTCGTTGTCGAGTTCCCCGGCATCGGCGTGTTCGGACCGTCCGAGGAAGCTGTCGATGCCGTCGAGCAGATGCTTGAGGCCCAGCGGGCTTCGGAAGCCAAGGCCAAGAAGAGCACCAAGGCCAAGGAAGAGACGACCAAGGCGGCAGCCAAGAAGCGTCCTTCCAAGGCAACCTCTGGTGCTGGCAAGCCTGCCCCTAAGAAGGCAGCTACCAAGGCTTCTGCGGCCCCTCGTCGGGCCGGTACGGCACCTGCTCCCAAGGCACCTGCCAAGAAGGCTGCGGCCCCCACCAAGGCTGCTCCCCGACGGGCTGCTAAGGCACCGGCTCCCAAGGCACGTCAGCGATAGCCAACACCTACCTTTTGACGGTAGCTCAGGGATCATCGGCCCTAGGTCGGTGGTCCCGAGGAAATCGTCAAAGTGGCGGTTTCAGAAAAGCAACAACACAAGGAGATGAATGTGTTTGACGACACAAGCTGACTAGCGGGCGTAAGCCCTTCTAGCAGCAGATACAAACTCTTGTGTAATGTAGCAATCGCCGAACGGGTAGCCCCCGAGGACAGACACAGTAGGTATGACACCTAGGCGAACCACCAGCCCATGCTCTAGAGGGTAGCTCCCTAGACGCTAAGGGGAAGAAACGACTTGCGATAGCTACTGCAATGGCTACCGGGGTCCATTTTCTAGATTAGTAGGGGACAGGTGATAGCAATGCGAAGACGTACCTGAAGTCGTAGTGGGGTGCATCGGCCATCTCTCCCGGTCGGTGCATCCTGCGGTGTCTTCAGGCACCCGAGGGGCCGGGGATGGTTAGCTAGGGGCTATCTCTCACCGGCATCTAGCGACCTCCCCCGTCTCTCGTCCAACAAACGGAGGTAAGAGAGAGATGATGGTGATTTTCTACGTGCTGCGGGCTTACGTCCGTGGCATGACCAAGCTGCTCACGGTCGGGCAGCCCATTGCGGTCCAGACGATAGCCAAGGCTGCTGCTCTGGCTGCGATGGTCGTCGCACACCATGACGGTGTGTGGAGCAAGTTCAAGAACGAGTGGACCGAGGCGGAACGCCTTGAGTACATCCACAAGTACGGGCTTCTCTCGGACGAAGGCAAGAAGCGCATCAACGATCACAGGATGCAGGAACACATGGACAGCAAGGCTGATACCGGCCCTGCGACTCACCCGTTCACCTTCATCAAGGCCACGGTTGGGCCTGACGGCGAACTCTCCTTTCAGGATTCCGTCGATGTGCCTTTCAATGCTGACTTGCAAAAGCTCGTCAGCGATCTGTTGCAAAGCCAAAACCACGTTCACGACGGCTACGGCAACTGCTTCCACGGCGACCACCCGTACTTCGTGACCTACGAGGCACCCCACGTCGTCCTGCGGTTGCTCACCCTTGAGCAGTGGAACAACTGGAAGGATGCCGTCGATTCGGGGGCTTCGATTCCCAGGGCGGAGTTCTACGACATTCGTGGCAACTCCTACCTGACCGATCACCGAGAGGGCTTCGACGCCCTCAACGAGATTGCGGAAACGGAGTCTCGGATCGGCCCCGACGAGTATGTCGGCTTCGGCTACCGGCTCAGCGAGGACGACGTTCCCTCGGAGTACCGGTACATGCTCGACGCACCTTCACAGGGCTAGACGTAGCGGGGAGCAGGCGGCCTACGGGTCGTCTGTTCCCTGATATTGCTAACCCTAGCGGTATCACCAATCAAGGAGGTTGGGTAAATGGATGAGATAACCAAGCTGAAGCAGCGTGTCGCAGCTCAGGTGATGGCCCATGAGGGCTGTTACTCCGGCAAGAGCGTGTTCCTAGAGTCATGCGGTATCGACTTGCAGGAGCTAATGCTCTCCTTCAGCTTCTCGGTCAATGTGAACGCCACGTACAGCGACCTGCGTAAGCTCTTTGAGTCTTCCGAAGAGGACGTGGAGAGCCTGGAAGAGCGGGTGCGTCAAGCCTTTAGCGCCCTTGACCTCGAAGCGTTTGAAATCAGCGACTTCGAGAGTAAGGACGCTGTGAAGGGCATGTCACCGGTTGACATCATGGTTGCTTGGTCGTCGCATTCTCGACGGATGGCAATACCACGTCACCTGACGAACCGGGAAGACCGCAAGTGGGAAACCAACGGGGAAACCTACAAGACCCTCTGCGGTGTCAAGCTGGTCTACCCGAGCACTCAGCGTCTCGTGTACCACCCCGAGTGGGACAAGTTCTACTGGAACGAGACGCTGTACACCCCTGTCCATCAGTGCGAGCGTTGCATGACCAAGTTCAAGAAGGAGCACGGTGCCTAAGCGCTACGAAGTCAGCGAAGTCGTACCAGATGAAGGTCTGGTCTACTACGAGGTCGTAGATACCCAAGAAGGGCGGGTCGTCTACAAAGGACTTCAGAAAGGCCGGACCTACACCTGGGCATCGACCGAAGAGCGGTCACCCGTGAAGCGCACCCCTACTAGTATGGGGGTAAGGCCCACGACAGCCTGACAGCATTGGGGGAGTCACCGGCGAAAGTCGGTGGCTACCCTTGTACTGCCAGACTAGCTAGCTATTCAATACGTACCTGCATCAAGCAGGGCGGTAGTTAGCTCTAGGGTGCAGTATGAAAGGGAGAGGGGAATGCAAAAGAGCATTTCGTTCCCGCTGCTGCTCTATTATATAGAGTAGGTAGCAGAAACCTGCGAAAGCTATCGAGTTAGCTTGCGAGAGGGGCCAGTGTGGTCCTGTTAGCAAGGCGAGCGAGTTGTGCTAGATACGTCTAGCACCTATAAGGGGTAAGCAACTCGTATCTAAGGGTCGGCCTAAAAATAGGGACCCAGCGGTTACGTGACACTGTAGGTAGTTTCCGTATTTCGGTAGCAAGTAACAGGTCCACGGCGAGTACACCGTGCCGTGCTGAAGAAGCGTTGGGTGTACAACCTGCTGAGAACAGGTAACAGCGAGGGAGAGTAGTAGGAATGGCATTCAGAACCATCAAGGAACTGGCCGCTGTCGAGGTCCCTGACTCCACCAATATCCTCAAGCTGAGGATCGTGGAACTCACGGACAAGGCTGGCGAGGTCACCGGTCGCAAGCTGGACGTTCGGGGCTTCTGGCTCCACCAGGCGAGCGGCGTCTACAAGCCCGGCCGGAACGGGCTGATGCTGGACGCAAACACCGGCCTCAACACCCTTCTGCGGGCGTGCCAGGAAGGTCTGGCCGAACTCTCGGAGTCCGGTCCGATCACCGAAGGTGCAAAGGCCACCAAGGTTCCTCGGAAGAAGGCTGCGAAGCTTGCAAAGCCTGATCCCCAGGAGTCCGTCGAGGCCGAACCCGATGATACCGAAAAGGAGCGCCCTAACGCACGGGCACGTCGAGTCGGTCGTCGTGTGGGCAAGGCTGCGGCGAAGTGACCATCACCTTCAGCATCGTCGGTGCTGATGGGGTAGTCGAGTACCACGACCTGCCAAGCGAACTTGAGGCTAGGAAGCTCAAGGACTTCTTGGAAAGTGACTGGCTCGACTACCTCGAAGAGATGGCGGCTAACAAGCAGTGCAGCCGTCGTATCTGGCGTCGTAACCAGACGGCACTAGCGAAGTACAAGAACAAGGTGCCGTACATCTTGACCATGCAGACCAACCCCGAAGTCAGGCGGTAGCCCGTAGGGCAGGGGTCCTAACCGATCCCTGCCCCTCGGAGTATTGCTAGACAAGCGATACTGAGGAAAGGAGGAAACGTGGGAGCAATCGTTGTATTGCTTCTTGCGGTGGTGATTGGCTTTTCCTTGGGGACGTACCTGACCATGCGTCGCAACATCGACCCCCTGAGGCAACGCCTAGATGCACTAGAAGCTCTAGGTCGCATCGACAAACACAAGGGAGGCAGTAAGAATGGCTGAAGTACCAACCGTCAAAGAACAACTGGCGATCCGTCTGGTAGGAGATGCCGACGACGACCCCATCTCTGTGCAGGTGGTCATCGGATATGAGAAAGCGGCCTACGAGCGCAACGGGCATTCACCACAGAAGATGCTCTTGCTCAACGGCCGTCCGATCATGTTCGGCGGTCCTACCGACGACGTACCCCAGGAGTCCATTGACGAGTGGATGGAGAAGGGCGTAGAGCGTGCCAAGCACGAACTCATGCTCCGAACCGTCGAGCGGACCGTCAGCACCATCTTCGAGAAGCACGCCAAAGAAGCAGCCGAAGAGGTTGCTAGTGCCATCAACGAGATGCGTGCGAAAGGTTACATCTAGGACGGCAGCGTGGGGCACATCGGTAGACCATCGGTGTGTCCTGCGAAGTCACCCTGGCTTCACACAAGGAGGAAAAAGGGATAATGAAGCAACGCTCAATCGCTTTGGGAGTTACGGCCTTTGCCGTCGTGGCAATCCTTCTCTCGGCGCTAGCCGCTGCTTGCTCTGAAAGCCCTACAGACAAGGGCATTGGAGACGCAGGCGTAGGCACTGTCGAAGATGGCGAGGCTGACGTGGTGAACTTCCCCGATCAGTTCGGGAACGTCGCCATGAAGTGTGACGGCCACGGTCATCGAATCTATGTGATGACTGCGGCTGTCCCTCCTGTTGTGGTCAACGATGAGGACTGCAACTAGTCGGTAGGCAGCGTGGAAGGCATCGGGCTGCGGGCCATCTCTAGGTAGAGTAGGTTCAAAGCTCTGACCCGTCTCATGGCAGCCCCGCTTCGGCGCTCGGCCCCATGTGCTCGGTGTCTTCCACGAAGTCAACCGACTTCGCATCAAACTGGAAAGTGAGACAAGGAATGGCGACACTCAAGCAAATGATGACTGATGCTTACATGTCTGCTGCTGCCGCCAAGGTAGCTGCTGCTGAAGCTGAAGCCGCTAAGCAAACACTCTTCACCGCCATGCTCAACGCTGGTATCCAATCGGAAACCGTTGACATTGGTGATGGGGTAGAGCTAACCGCTACCACGGTTCACTCTTCTACAGTCCAGCTTGATTGGGACGCTATCGAAGCGAACCTTACAGCCGAAGAGTGGGCCGATGTTCTCATCACTACACCGTCCCCTCAGAAGCTAGAGGCGCTAGCGGTAGTCAAGGAGTCGGTCAAGAGGGTCGTAACCGATGCCTCTACCGAGAAACCTCGGAAGCCATACGTGCGGCTCACAGAGAAGCGTGTAGACGTTCCCGAGAACACTCCGGTACGCAAGCGTGCGACCAAGATTCCCAAGCCCAAGACTCAGAAGAAGAGCTAGCCGTGGGAAAAGCCCTAGTTCACGTCATGGCTACTAGGTGCGATACTTGCATCTTTAGACCAGGCAACCTCATGGCCCTAAACGACGGGCGAGTTGACGGCATGGTTCAAGAAGCCGACGCTAAGAATGGCTACATACCATGCCACACCACCTTCGATTGGGGCGAAGAACAAGAAGACGACGACGAGTACCCTATGTACTCGGTAGTTGACGGGCCACAGGCGATGTGCCGTGGATACTTCGACCGTCGATCTTCGATGCTCGTCCGTCTAGCTTTGGCTACCGACTCCGTACTCTTCGTCAGCGAGGCTCCTGATGGTCAAGATAGCTAAGAGAACCTTGAGTGAGGAAGCCCTACACCTAGCGGGACTCATCCTGGCTCACACCAGCCAGAACGGGGACCTAGTTAGGAGGGGCTTGCTTGCTCGGGAGTTCAGACACCGCTTTCGTGAGCTACCCGTACCGATAGGAGAGCTACGAGCAAGACAGGCAGTGGCGTACTCCAAGAAGTACATCAAGGTCACAGACCGTGACTACCTACTATCCCTAGCGAGGTGGACCCTTGATGAGCAGCTTCAGTGAACCAAAAGAAGTCCTGCGGCTTCCAGACGGTAGGTACGTTTGGGAACCAGCCCTGATGTTTGTCGAGTGGATTCCAAAGGGCAAGCAGCGATCTACCAAGACGCTCTTCCTACGGAGCAACACGAACACCTTCAACGGGGCGACTAGGAAAGCAGCACAGGACGTACTCAAGAGCACTAAGGCGAATGCCTAGCCAGCACCGAGCACTTCCTCCTTAGGGCGGGAGTGTTCGTTGGTGCTTAGGCACCGATCCACCGAGGCAAAGGAGAAGGAATGTCAGTTATCGCTGACGACTACTCAGTGGAGTTCCTAAAGTGCCGTTCACACGGACACCCTTGGGACTTCATCGGGTACTTCCGCCTGGAAGGGTTTCTCAATCACATCGTTCAGGAGTCTGTATGCCTCCGATGCGGTTTGCAACGAGAGACTGAGCTATCGGCTGATGGTGAAAAGCGCATCGCTGCGTATTACCGATACCCTCATGGCTACCAGATGCAACCGGGTAAGTCGCCTCCCAAGGCAGAGTTCAGGAGAGCTTTGGTGTCCCGTACCCCTGTGTACGGGTCCGCTGCCGAGCTTCATGCTGCCCAGCAGGATCGGGTTGCAGGTTCGGAGTGACCATGCTACAGTCCTCCATCACGTAGGAAGCCATCCCTACCTCCTTGCGATAGGCCCCGGTTGCCTGAGGATTCAACTCCCCAGGTGGCCGGGGCTTATTGTTCGCTTCGGTGTATGAGTGGGTGGTTTGACACGTCCGTCATGGGTGTGGTAGACCATCCCTCCCAGCAACCCCGGAAGGAAAGAGCGATGGCGTCATCACTTGACCCCGGAGACTCAATCGAGTACGGGTCTACTGTTGAGATAGATGCCGGAAGCGGTATCAAGGTATGGCTTCGGGTAGGTGCTACATCAACAGTCAGAGAAGGTGAGACGGCTAACGAGGCAAGGCGACGGATAGTTCGTTGGGTTGATGACTTCCAAGAGAAGGAAATCCAAAGGCGGGTGTCTAGCGCTAACGTCAACCGAAGGCGTCGAGCCACAACAAGGAGAAAGTGAGGTAGTGCATGGGTAAACTCGTAGGTGGCGGCATGATGGGTTCTGCCAAGAAGCTCAAGCGTGCTCTTGAGTCTGGTGGAGCCAGTGCGATCACCTTCATCCAAGAAGGGTCCATCATTGTCCGGTTCCTAGAAGAGCCGGATAAGTGGGTGGCCTACTACGAAATCTATCTGGCGGACGAGAAGGCTTACGTCCCACAGATGGAGGGCATGGCAGTTCCTCAAGGGGCTAGGCGCTCTAAGCGAGTGCTTGTCAACGCAGTGGACGTAGAATCAAACACCGTCCTAGCGTTGCGTATCCCTAAGGACCTAGCGGATCGGCTCATCAACCGGTATGAGCGGGCGGGTACCATTACCGACCGTGACTACGAACTGATTCGTACTGGCTCTGGAATGTCAGATACCAAGTACGACAGTGACCCGCAAACCAAGTCCCGAGTCGATCTATCCCGTTACAAGAAGTACGACCTCGAAAATCTGCTTCAGCAAGAGTACGACCGAGTCTTTAGCCCCGACAAGGGCGAAGACGAGGATGACTACCTTGACGAAGAAGAAGACGACGAGGAAGAGACTCCTAAGCGGGGCAAGGCTCGTACTGTGGCTAGGACTAAGCCCAAACCCAAGCCTCGTAGTCGCCATGATGATGACGACGAAGACGAGGACGAACTTGACGACGAGGAAGACTTTGATGACGAAGACGACCTTGACGACGAGAGCGATGAGGATAGCTACACCGAGGACGACCTAGAAGAGATGGCTCCTGCCGAACTCAAGCGGGTAGCAAGGGAGCTAGGCGTCCCCATCAAGGGTGGCCGTGCAACGGTCATTCGGAAGATCCTCAAAGCGCAGTAGCAAACCAGCAACCAGCGATACCAAACCCAAGCAAACCCAAGAAGGGAATAGAAAGACAATGGCTGATAGCACCAATGGCGGCGTGTCCGTCAACATCACCATCGAGGCAACCAGCGAGTCGGCCTTCAACAAGG
>OFQY01000014.1_pt1 | contig 61739 bp, 42 predicted proteins | sample 1542991 | NCBI WGS metagenome assembly OFQY01 (sample SAMN07774224, study PRJEB24372) | wastewater metagenome | isolation source: Exp Tend VB 10WW | collected 2016-02 | reverse complement strand
TTCTTTTTTGACATAGATTATTTTGATTATGATGAGCGACTTTGTTTAATTTCTTCTATTCGTTTTGATATTATATTAAATTTTTTAAGTTTTTCTTCAGAATCTAGTGGTTGCATTGCAACCTTTTCTTCGTTTAAAATTTCTTCTTCAAGATTGAGAATTATCTCTTTTATATCGCGCGCAAGCGCATTAATCTCTGTACCATACCACATTTCAGCTTCAAAAGCTAGCGTATCCTTGAACGGTTCATGAATATCCGATATTTGTTTAAATGTAACCTCTCCGATGTTTTTCTTAAATTCATCTATAATTCCTTGATATTCCTTACTATCTATTTTTTCAATCCAAAATAAAATACCAAACAATTTCTTTTCTAGACTATCACGACGAGAGATTGTATTACTATTATTATTTTCTGTTTTAGGTTCCTTAAATGAGTCTGGGTTTGCTTTTCTATACAATTCAAAATCTTCAATGATAGCATTCTCAGATAATCCTGTTTTATTGTGGATCTCTGTTATATAAGCTGATCGTTCAATAGAACTTTTAACCATAGATAAAAAAGGAAATATAACTTCTCTGACTTTTTTTCCGCGAATCCTCAAATCAGTTGTACTTTTACAAATCCTATCTATATGGAAGCTAACAATATTTAATGAGTTTTTTATAACTTCTTTCCATCCTAGATTATCTTTGGATATAACATCAGCAGGATCGCTACCTTCCGGTAATACTGCGACTTTTACTTGCATATCTAACGATAAAGCTATTACCGCACTACGACTAACTGCTCTAATACCTGCCTCATCTCCATCAAAAGCAAATATTACATTGGGAGAGAGTCTTCTTATTAAGCCTAGGTTATTTATTTTAGATTCATTGCTTACTACGTCGTCGGATAATGCAGTACCTGATACTGCCACAGTATTTGTAAAACCTGCTTGATGAGAAAGAATTAGGTCGATTTGTCCCTCAACTATAATGCTATAGCCCCTTTTCCTTATTTCTATCTTTGCTTTATCAATACCAAACAAGACATTTGATTTATTAAATAACTCGGTGTCTGGACTATTGAGGTATTTAGCTTCCTCTATGTCAGATTTTTTAGGGGAATCTGTAGACAACGTAAATGTCCTACCAGAGAAAGCTATAACTCTACCACTCGAATCACTAATTGGAAACATAATTCGACCTCTAAATCTATCATAGAAACCACTATCGCTTTTTTTTATTAATCCTACCGCTTCTATATCTTCTTTCTTATAACCTTTCGACACTAAGTGATCAGAAACAGATCTCCAAGAAGATGGGGCATATCCTATGCGAAATAACCTTATGGAAGAATCATTCAGACCCCGATTGATCAGATAACTACGAGCCTCTGGAGTTTTCTCAAAAACTGATTCGAAGAAAACTGTTGCTTCTTCCATTATTTCATAATATACTCCTTTTTTGTCGTCAGACTTATTGTAACTATTTTTATCTAAAACTATCCCCGCTCGTTCAGCCAATAGCTTGAGTGATCCCAAAAAGTCAGTTCCTTCAAAATGTTCAACAAATGAAAATATATCCCCTTTAGCTCCACAACCAAAACAATAGTAACTGCCCCGATCAGGGGAAATAAAAAATGATGGCGTTTTTTCATTATGGAAAGGACACCTGGCTTTATAATTTTTACCAGACTCTATTACTGAGAGGTACGAAGAAATAACATCAACAATAGAGAGGCGTTCTTTAATTTTTTCAACAGGTGAGTTCATATTTATTCCCCCTCCCATTATCTTATAATGAATCAGTGGTTTCTTGTTCTTTTATCTGTTTACTCGAACTTTTTACTCCAAAGCCTGTACCTGCTGGTATAAGATTACCAATAATTACGTTTTCTTTTAGACCTCTTAAATTATCAACTCCACCACGAACAGCATTGTTTATAAGAACACGATTAGTATTTTGGAATGAAGCAGCAGAAAGCCAACTCTTAGTAGTTAGAGAAACTTCTGTAATACCAAGGACTATGGTAGTAGACTCTGCCTTTTTGCCCCCCTCTTCTTCTATGCGGATATTTTCTTCAATCAGTTCAATAGCTTCTACTATCTCACCTGGAGAAAATGTTGTATCCCCGGCGTCCTTAATTTTTTTACGAGAGAACATTTGGCGAATGATTATTTCAATGTGTTTTCTTGAAATAGAAGCACTTTGTAAATCGTAGACTTTATTGATTTCATCTACGATGTATTCTTCAGCAACTTCTTTACCTCCATATTTAACTATCTCATTTATATCTGCAGATCCGTCTGTTAATAAGTCTCCTTTCTTAATTTTACTACCAGCTTTTACTAGTGGTTGACGACGGAAAGCAACAATGTATTCCATCTCATTTGATTTAGCATCACCCTTAGTATCAGATAGAACTTTAATAATTTTTTCTTTACCGTTATCTTTAACTTCAAGAACTTCTCCATCTGTAACAGATACAATTGCTGGATTCTTAGGAATACGTCTTTCAAAAATTTCTTCAACACGAGGGAGGCCTGTAGTAATATCTACTGTCGCTACACCTCCAGCGTGGAATGTACGAAGTGTAAGCTGTGTTCCTGGTTCACCGATAGCCTGCGCTGCGATAATTCCAACAGCCTGACCAAGTTCAATCATACAGTTACGTCCTAAATCAAGACCATAACACATGCGGCAGATTCCGTGAGTTGTCTCACAAGAAAGAGGTGTCCTAGCATAAGCTTCTGTTACACCAACTTTTTCAAGCATTCTCGCATCTTCTTTCATTATAAGAGAACCTTTCTTGAATAATACTTTTCCCTCTTTATCTTTTATATCAGATAGAAGTACTCGTCCATTTATGAATTTAGCAAAAGCACCATCAACTGCATATATATGTTTACCTTGTTTTGTGCCACAATCCTCTTCTGTAACAACTACATCTTGAGCTACGTCAACCAAACGTCGTGTTAGATAACCAGCTTTTGCAGTGTTAAGGGCTGTGTCGGCTGCACCTTTACGTGAACCGTGAGTTGTAATGAAATACTCAAGGGGTGACAAACCTTCTATATAAGAAGGAATGATTGGGAAATCTAAAGTTTCTCCAGAAGTATTAACAATCAAACCTTTCATTCCACACATCTGAACTAGAGATCCCATATTACCTCTGGCACCTGATGTAATAAGGTCATATGTTGATCCTTTTTTGTCGAGAGTATCTGGAATTATTTTTTCAATTTCTTTCTTAGCGTATTCCCAAATCTCAATAACTTTTTGATATTGTTCATCTTCAGAAAGAAGGCCATCGCCATATTGTTCACGAACTTTTTCTTCTTGAGCACGAGCTAGAGTGATGATTGCTGGCTTACCTTCTGGCACACTAACATTATCAATACCCCAAGTTACACCTGAGTAAGTTGCATATTGGTAACCAAAGTTTTTAATTTTATCCAATACTTTTGGAGTAGCATCTATACCATAGTGCATTATCAACTCGTCAACAAGTAAAGACATTCTCTTGATAGTGATTTCTTCATTCATAAATGGAAAATCATCCGGGAATATACTATTGAAGAATAGTCTGCCGACTGTTGTTTCAAAAGGTTTGCCTTCAAATTTACTGTATCGAGCTTTATCGCTACCCAATACTTTTATTTTTGCACGGAAAGTAATAGCGCCTAAATCAAAAGCGGTAATTGCTTGGTTTGGACTTGAAAATGCCATGCCTTCACCTTTCTCTCCATCAACAGATTTTGTCATCCAATAACATCCGAGTACCATGTCCATCTTTGGCATAACAATTGGAGCGCCATCCTGTGGTTTAAGTAGGTTTTTGTTTGCAGCCATATATTCTCGAGCTTCACTTTGAGCCATATCAGAAAGAGGAACATAGACAGCCATCTGGTCTCCGTCGAAGTCTGCGTTAAATCCTGTACAAACAAGTGGATGAACTTGGATAGCGTTACCTTCAATAAGTATAGGATTGAAAGCTTGAATACCGAGACGGTGCAAAGTTGGAGCACGGTTCAGAAGTACATATTTACCCTTAATAACCTCTTCAAGAATCGCCCAAACTTCTGGAATCCCTTCTTCAATTAAGCGATTTGCTCCACGAATATTGAAAGCGAGTTCAGTTTCTAAAATCTTAGATATTACAAACGGTCGGAAAAGCTCAAGAGCCATGTGTTTAGGAAGACCACATTGATTGAGCTTAAGATTTGGACCAACAACGATAACTGAACGTCCGGAATAGTCAACGCGCTTACCAAGTAGATTTTGACGAAATAGACCCTGTTTTGATTTTAGGTTATCAGAAAGAGATTTTAGAGCTCTTTTTTGTGAAGCGGAAACAGCCTGAGAATCGTTTTGTTTTGCAATTGAGTTATCAATCAATGCATCAACTGCTTCTTGTAAAATACGCTTTTCGTTACGAAGAATAACATCTGGAGCACCAATTTCCTTTAATTTCTTTAGACGGTTATTTCGATTTATAACACGACGATAAAGATCATTTAGGTCTGATGTAGCATGACGCCCCCCATCAAGAGCAACCATGGGACGAAGTGCTGGAGGAATAACTGGAATCACTGTCAAAAACATCCATTCTGGTCTAATACCAGAGTGAATCATAGATCTAATCAAAGACATCCTTTTTTCTAGTTTTTCTTTGTCGATACTTGAAGCTTTAGGGATAAGACTTTGCGTTTCAGCCTTAATTTTTTCTAAATCTAGGTTTTTAAAAAGAGTAAATATTGCTTCAGCACCGATACTTGCTTCAAAACATGATCCATATTTAAGACCGAAGTGATGATAAGCTATTTCATTTAGAACTTTACCAGGAACTATTTCATTAATTTCTCTTTTAGTATTACTTAGGAGTTCTTTTAGTTTTTCTTTTTCTTCATCACTTGCTGCGCTTTTAACTTTTGATTTAAATTCACTTTCAAGATTTCTGATTATAGATTCTTTCTCCTCTGCATGAACTTTAGTTATGATATATCCAGCAAAATAGATAACTTTTTCAAGGTCGTTTACAGGAATATTTAAAAGTATAGACATTCGAGAAGGTACTCCGCGCAAGAACCAGATATGTGCAACTGGGGAAGCTAGTTCAATGTGACCCATTCTGTCGCGTCTAACTATAGAACGAGTTACTTCAACTCCACATTTCTCACAAACTATATCTTTATAGCGAATGCGTCGGTATTTACCACAGTAACATTCATAGTCTTTTTCTGGACCGAAAATACGTTCATCAAAAAGACCACTTCTCTCTGATCTACCTGTACGGTAGTTTATAGTTTCAGGCTTAGTGACTTCTCCATATGACCATTCAAGGATTCTCTCGGGGCTTGCTAACTTGAGTGTGATTGAATCAAAATCTGTTGTATCAATTGTTTTCATAGTGTTTGATATTTATTTGATAATTATTATTCTTGCGACTTTTTTAAATCAACATCAAGCGATAGACCTCTGAGATAATTCAATAGAACATTGAATGAAGCCGGTACGTTTGGTTCACCAATCGGTTGACCTTTTATAATAGCGTCGAATGTCTGTGAACGACCCATTATGTCATCAGACTTTATTGTAAGCATTTCGCGAAGCGCATGAGCAGCGCCATGACCTTCAAGTGCCCAGACCTCCATTTCTCCAAATCTCTGTCCTCCGCCTTGAGCTTTTCCTCCAAGAGGTTGTTGAGTAATGAGAGAGTATGGTCCAATTGAACGCATGTGTAATTTATCTTCAACCATGTGGTGAAGTTTCAACATATACATATAACCAATTGCAATATCTTGGTCGAAAGCATCTCCTGTGCGGCCATCATATAGAGTAACCTTTCCTGTATCAGGTAATCCTGCTTTTACTAATTCTTCTTTAATTTCTGGAACAGTTGCTGATGAGAATGATGGAACAATAGCTTGGTAACCCAAAGCATTGGCAGCATATCCTAAATGCATTTCAAGAATCTGACCCAAGTTCATACGAGAAGGCACGCCGAGTGGAGTAAGGATAATATCAATTGGTGTACCGTCAGCCATAAAAGGCATTTCTTCCTCTGGTAAAATAACTGAAATAACACCTTTGTTTCCGTGACGTCCAGCAAGTTTGTCTCCAACTGAGATATTTCGAATTTGAGCAATTTCAACAACTATTCTCTTTATAATTCCAGATTCTAGATTGTGTCCTTGGTCACGTGAGAATATTTTAACACCAACGACACGACCGCGCTTTCCGTGCTCAAGTCGCAAAGATGTATCTTTTACGTCACGAGCTTTTTCAGTAAATATTGATCGAAGTAGGCGCTCTTCTGGAGTAAGTTCTGTTTCTCCTTTTGGAGTAATTTTACCAACCAAAATATCATTTTCGCGAACTTCAGCTCCCACAACTATAATTCCATCTTCATCTAGATCTTTTAGTTTATTTTCTCCAACATTTGGTATATCTCGAGTTGTAATTTCTGGACCGAGCTTTGTATCACGAACATTACAAATAAATTCTGTAACGTAAATACTTGTAAATTTACTTTGTTTAACTAGACGCTCAGAAAGAATTATAGCGTCTTCGTAGTTAGCACCTCCCCATGACATAAAAGCAACAAGAGCATTTTGCCCAAGAGCAATTTGGCCTCTGTCTGTAGTGCTTGTATCTGCAAGAACCTGACCTTTTTTAACATGATCATCAATAGAAACACTTGGTCTTTGGTGAAATACGGAGAAGTTGTTTGTACGAGAAAAAGTTATTAGAGGATATGTATGATCTTTACCCTTTTCATCTTTAACAGTTATTTTCTTTGCATCAACATAAGTTACAGTTCCAGAAACTTCTGAAACTATAAGGCGTCCAGAATCCCGAGAAGCTAATTCTTCCATACCAGTTGCAACGAGCGGTGCCTCTGGAACCACACAAGGCAAAGCTTGTTTCTGCATATTACTTCCCATGAGTGTTCTGTGAGCGTCATCGTGTTCTAGGAAAGGAATCATTGAAGTTGCTACTGAGAAAGCTTGGTTTGTAGCTACATCGATATAATCAACTTCTTCCCGTGCTATCATTCCGGGTTTTGTTTTAACACGAGCCTCCACTCGCTTTTCTAAAATGTTACCCTTCTCGTCATAATCAATACCAGCGTGAGCAATGTTGTATTTCTCTTCTTCAAGTGCGTTTAAGTAAACGACTTCACTAGTTATTTTTCCATTCTTTACTTTTACATAAGGAGTTTCAATAATACCGAACTCATTTATTTTAGCGTAAGTTGATAGGTGTAAAATAAGACCAATGTTTGGACCTTCAGGTGTGTGGATTGGACAAACACGTCCATAGTGAGATGTGTGTACGTCACGAACTTCAAGACCAGCACGCTCACGAGTAAGACCTCCTGGACCAAGAGCAGATAATGTACGCAAATGCTCAACTTCTGCCATAACATTTTCTTGGTTCATGAATTGTGAAAGCTGGTTTGCTGTAAAGAATTCTTTAATCCGAGCTTGGAGTGGACGCTGATTTATTATCGCTATTGGCATTGAAGTACCAACGTCAATTGTAGACATTCGGTCTTGAATGTTTCTTTTGATTTGCGCCATACCCATGCGGAATTTTTGCTGGAGCATTTCACCAACATATCTAACTCGACGTTGACCAAGGTGATCGATGTCGTCTGCTTTTGCATGAGGTGTGTTGTTAAGTTCAACTATATGTTTGAAGATAGATACAACGTCATCAGAAGAGATAGTTCTGCGTTCCATTTCTTTATCGTCCATATTTTTCTCAAATCTCTTATTGAAACGGAATCGTCCGACAGGAGAAAGGTCATAACGCTCAGATGAAAGTAAAATATTTATAAATTCACGAGCATTATCTGGAGTTGCAAGATCTCCATCACGAAGACGCTTATATATTTCGATATAAGAGTCTGATAGTGTTTTAGCTGGGTCTTTTTCTAAACAAATTTTTAGAGTTTTCAATAGTTCTTCGTCTTTACCAAAGGCTTTGGTCATAGCCTCGTCAGTTGCAAGTCCAAGGACACGAAGAAGAGACGCAACTGAGAATTTGCGCTTCTTATCAATACGTACATATATAGCTCCATCTGGGTCGGATTCGATTTCAATCCATACACCACGAGCAGGGATTATCTTTGCTCCAAAGTAATGCCTGCCTTTGAGCTCTTGTTCTGTAAAAAATACTCCAAAACTCCTCGTAAGCTGAGGGACAATAACACGCTCCACACCGTTTATTATAAATGTACCATGCTTGGTCATAAGTGGGACATCTGCCATAAAAATCTCTTGTTCCTTAGAAGTACCAATACTTTTATTCAAAAGTTTGACGCGAGCCTTAAGACCACCTTCGTAAGTTAGTTTGTTGATCTTTGTGTATTCTTCATCAAATTTTGGCTCACCTAAAGAAAAAGATGAAAATTCAAGTTGAAATTTTTTCTCTGAATAATCATTGATTGGAGAAAATTCTTTAAAAACTTCTTTTAGTCCAGTCTCAACTAACCAGTTAAATGATACTAGTTGATTCTCAATCAAATTAGGAAACTCGACCAAGGGCTTCTTGTAACGCGCGAAATACTTCTTCTCTCGTACAGTTTTTTTCTTCATATATTGAAATTTTTAACAAAAGAAAAACACTAAGGTGACCAAACCTTATTGTTGTAAGTTATTGATTTTGGCAGTTATTTTGTTTTACCACAATTAGTGCCTAAAGGCTTATAAATATTGATTGATTCTGCCATAACTCAATCTCATTCAATCTGGGATATATACTATCCTATTTGGCTTTTTTTGTCAAATAAAATAAAAATACCCCCGTCAAAAGACGGGGTGTATATCATAAAATAGGGCCATAAAACCTGAAGGAATCTTCTCGAGCTTCTTTAGCTCTTTGAATACAATTTTCAACAGCAGATTTTATAATACCGGTTAATTCTTTTTCATCTGAACCAGTATAAGTTATTAACTCTCCAGTACAGAGAACTATTTTACCCTGTGTAAAGAGCCAGCTTTTTTTATTGCTAAATTCATAAGCTCCAGCAAGGCCTAAGGTTAGGATTTTTTTACCAGTCAAAATAGCAAGTTTAGCTGCTCCTTTTTTAAATTTTGACAACTCTCCATCGGGAGATCTGGTGCCTTCTGGAAATAAAAATAGGTGGATGCCTTTATTTAATACTTGTGCAGATTCAACAAAAGCATCGTATTTTTCTTTTTGGATTTTCCATCCTTTTTTACCTTTTTTATTTATAGCAATTGCATTCACTTTTTTCAAAAAGTAACCAAGGATTGGGTACTTAAACATTTTCTCATCTAAAAGTACCACGCCAGGGACCCCATTGAAAAAAGCAGATATAAAAAGTGCATCCATCCAGTTTTTATGATCACAAACTACAATGTAGTTCTCATTATTATCTGGAATTTGGCCTATTGTTTTATATCCAGTTCCAAGCACCCAAAGTAAGGATTTACAGAGAAAAGCGAATTCCTTGTAAATTACCTTTTTAGGGTTTATGAAGCAAGCAATATTGCAATAAATATAAAGAATTCCTCCAAGGGAAATAGCTGTAAAAATAGCTAGTAATCCATGGACTATTGTGTAAATAAATCGTGAAAAATTGTTGTTTTTCATGCTGTTAGTTTTTTATAAACTAACATTAAAAATGTATTATGTCAAAAACTTTTATTCTTCCAATTATCTATTTTTTTATGATCTCCTGAAAGTAACACTTTAGGAACTTTATATTTTTTATTTTTATGCTCAATTACTTCAGGTCTTGTATAGACTTCACTACTAGATATTCGCTCTTCTTCGCGAGAGTCAAAATTGCCAAGCACACCCTTTATTTGGCGAGATATTGAATCAATAAGAACCATAGCTGGAATCTCACCTCCAGTAAGCACATAATCCCCTATCGAAAAGTTTTTTGTTTTTAATATTTTATCAACTCGAACATCTATACCTTCATATCTTCCACAAATAAGTATGATATCCGTATATTTTTTAGAAATGTTTTTTGCATATTTAGTTGTAAATTTTTCAGCAGATGGAATAAAGTTAATAGTCAGAATTTTTATATTCTTCTTTTTATTAATTTTTTTTATAACTGACTCAACCGCTTTTATAATTGGTTCAGCCATCATAATCATACCAGGCCCTCCGCCATATGGGCGTTCGTCTATTTGTTGTGAGACATTACCATCTGGCCAAACTTTTTTATATTTTCCAGAAACATACATGCGAGGGTTTATAAAGGATACTTTGATCTTTTTCTGTTTTATAGCCCGCCCTAAAATAGACTCTTTTAAATAGGAGTTAAACATCTCTGGGAATAAGGTAACAATGTGGAAATTCATAGGGTAAATATAGCATAAAAAAATATATTTGACAGTTATTTTATTAAATGTATAGTTTATAAAATACTATCTTTATGGCAAAAGATCTTAAAAAAATGACCGTGGATTCCCTTATAAAAGAACTCCATCAACAATTTATAGACTCAAGTTCATATATATACAAGAACTCAATATTCGCAAATGAATTACTAAAGCGAGATGAGGATCTTGTAATAAATGAAGTTGGGAAACACTTACAAAGTGTTCATGAGAAAATAAAAAGATTACCTTATACCGACCAAATGGAGGTTCAACAGGGTTGGATTTTTTTCCTAGCAAGAATTGTAGATGAGAAGGATGTTAGTATGAATACATTAGTGAATGGTTTTGACCAGTGGATGAATTGGTCAATAAATTATTCATGAGCAAAAAAACCGCCGGTTGCCCGGCGGTCCTTTTTATTTCAGTATAATTAAATTCCCTTCAAATCTTCTAGTGCGGAATCAACTGACTTTGAAGCTTCGCTTGCGGATTGCTGCACAGGAGCTTGGTGAGTGCTACCTTCTGGTTCATTAATTTTTAGGTTTACACGAGCGTTGTTTTTCATACCAATCACTCGAAGTAGTGTGCGTATCGCTTTTGCTGTATTACCTTGACGACCGATAATCTTACCCATGTCTGCACTATTTACCGTCATTGTAATGAGCACACCCATTTCATCAACTGTTCGATCAATCATGACATCTTCTGGATGATCAACCAATGCTTTTACTATATATTCAAGAAACGCTTTATCATCTGCCATATTAATAGTCTTATCGTATTATTCTTAAAATCTTGCAGTGTATCGACTACAACCTGCGTACAGTTTATTATAACATAAGCCTATTTTTTCTGGCAATATAAAATCACCCGATTTTCGGGTGATTTTATTAAGCTTTTTTAAGTTCTTTACGAGCTTTTGTAGGGGTCTTTTTAGACAATACGTTCTTCTTCTTGCCATCAACTAGCTTTTGATGGACCAAGAAATTATGCACGGTAGAAGAAGTTTGAGCTCCATTTTTGATCCAATGAGATATACGATCGGATTTAAATAAAACTTCCCCTGTTTTTAGATTATATGAACCGAGAATTTCCTTGAACTTTCCACTTTTAGCTGAATTTTTAGAATCAGTCAAAACAACTCTGAAAGAGGCATCATTCTTGCGTCCAACCCTTTGTAATCGTATTTTTAACATGAGGGTATACTACCATAAAGGATTATATGAATCAAGTCCAAGTGTCTGTGTTATACTACTTATATGAAAAAAGCTGAAAAAGGAAAGAAATTCCCGAAATCTAATAAAAAGAATACTAATAAAATAGTCCATTCCAATAGGATTATCGAGGGTATTATACATATATCACACAAAGGTGTAGGTACTGTTCGTATCCCCCATACCAATGAAACAATAGAGGTTGACCATAATTTTTTAAAGACTGCTTGCCAAGGCGACACTGTAAAGGTAATACTACATCCTAAAAAAAGGGATTCCGATCAAACTGGAGAGGTTATAGAAGTCATCAGAAGATCAAAGATAGGTTTCTCTGGAATACTAGAGCGTGAGCACGAAACATATTTTTTAATCCCTAGTGATTTAAAAATGTACGCGGACATCGTAGTCCCAGAGGATAAATTAAATGGGGCAAAAATTGGCCAAAAAGTTTTCGTGATAATAACGGACTGGAAAGACTCTAGAAAAGCACCTATAGGCGAGGTAAATAAAGTCTTGGGTGAACCCATGGAACACAATGCTGAAATGGAAGCTATCGCCCTTGAAAAAGGTTTTGATGCAATGTTTCCTTCCAATGTTGATACTGAAGCAAAAAAAATTGCAATGGATGGAATAATGGAGCGCGACTTAAGAGGACGTAAAGATATGAGGACAACTACGACTTTTACCATCGACCCAGAAGATGCAAAAGATTTTGACGATGCTCTGTCTTTTAAAAAATTAGCAGATGGACATATTGAAGTTGGAATTCATATTGCAGATGTATCTTACTATGTCAGAAACAATACTTATTTAGATAAAGAAGCTCGTAGACGTGGGACTTCGGTATATCTAGTTGATCGAACAATACCAATGCTTCCAGAAGAGTTATCAAATGGCTTGTGTAGTCTAAATCCAAATGTTGATCGACTTACCTTTTCAGTTATTTTTGAATTAGACTTACATGGCAAAATCCATAAAGAATGGTTCGGCAGGACTGTTATTCATTCAGACAAACGCTTTACCTACGAAAATGCACAAAAAGTCCTAGATGATGGTCATGGACAATTCTTTAATGAATTATCAACCCTAAATAGTGTTGGTAAAAAACTCTTAAAAAAAAGATTCTTAGAGGGAGCGATTTCTCTTGAGCAAGAGGAAGTAAAATTTAAATTAGATAAAAATGGAGTACCCTTGTCTGTTTATACAAAAGTACGTGGTGATACCCATAAAATGATAGAAGAATTCATGCTACTTGCCAACAGACGTGTAGCTGAGTATATGTCTTCTAAAAATAAAGATAAGGGTGGAGTATTTCTATATAGAATCCACGATAAACCAAATAAAGAAAAAATGCAGGATCTTGTTACTTTCTTAAAGAGACTTGGTTACCATGTGAAATTAAAAGATGGTATTATCCCATCAGAAGAAATAAATGCACTTATTGGAAAACTTGAACATAATCCCCTTCGTGATACAGTTCACAGTATAATTATAAGAACAATGGCAAAAGCAATTTACTCTACTAAAAATATTGGTCATTGGGGTCTTGGATTTAAATTCTACACTCACTTTACGTCCCCTATCCGTCGTTATCCAGATATAATAGTCCATCGTCTTCTAAATTCATTTCTAAAAGACGAAATCATTCCGAAAGAGCGCTGGTTTGAGTACGAAGAAATGAGCACCGAGGCATCGCATCGTGAAAAAGAAGCCGCGGAAGCAGAGCGCGCCTCAATCAAATACAAACAGGTTGAATATATGTCAACACGTATTGGAGATTCTTTTGATGGCATAATCACCGGGGTTACGGAATGGGGTTTGTACATAGAAGAGCAAAATACTAAATGCGAAGGTATGGTTCGCATGAGAGATCTGAAAGATGATTATTATGAATTCGATAATAAATTCATGAGTATAAGGGGTAGAAAAACTCGCAAGAAGTACACATTGGGTGACAAACTTAAATTCAAAGTTAAAAACGTTGATCGAAATAAAAAGACAATAGATTATGAAATACTATAATATAATTAGAATAATTTTTGCTTTTTTAATTCTTGCTAATTTAACTGACAACATTGCTAATGCAGAGGGCATTAAAAAAACTGGTTATTATATAAACAAAAATTTTGATTTAATTCCAAACGACAAGACGGCAACTAAAAAAATTGTTCTTATCACCATTGACGACGGTCCAGGTAAAACTGATAAAGATCTAACTAATACCTTAAAAAAACATAACGCAAAGGCAATCTTCTTTATTAACGGAATCCATGATAAAGATTACAAAGGTAATATAAAATTTCTATTTGATGAAGGATTCTCAATAGGTAATCATACTTGGAACCACCCAAACCTTAAGAAATCAAAGGAGGATATAATAAAAAAAGAGATTAATAACAACACAAAATTAATTGTAAAACTTACAGGCCAAAGCCCTAGATTTTTCCGTCCTCCTTACGGAATTATAAATACTTATACTAAAAGCCTGGTTAAAAAAGAAGGGATGATATATATGAATTGGTCTGGAGCAGCAAAAGATTGGGAGAAGGGCGCGAAAGATGAGAAAATTTTTCTGAAAAATGTATTAGACGGACTCCATGATGGTCAAATTATTCTACTACACGGATACCCTTGGACAACAAAATACCTTGATAATCTAATGAGCGAAATTGAAAAAAAGGGCTACTCTTTTGCTAATCCCTCTGATATTACCGAATAAATATGAATACAAAAAATAAAATAGTTATCTCAATAGTTTGTTTACTAGGCTTTAGTAGTGGTTTTTTTGTTGTGTATGAATATCTATCACCAATTAGTTATGTATCATCTATAAAAGAAACAGCTTCCGCTATTGGTTCACAGATAGATATCCAAAGGATGGAAACAGCAAAAGAGAGTAAGGAGCCAGCAAAAGATACAAATTCCAAGAAAAATGAGGGAACAAAAAACAAGAAAACAGATTGTCCTTTACCTAAGAAAGAGTATCCGGATTACACATACCTTGATGTAGGGCAAACGGTGGCTATACCAGACAAAACATATATACCATCAGATTTAGTGCTTTTGGATAAAAGTATAACTACGACTACTAACTGCCTTAAAAAAGATGCGGCTCAAGCCATAACGGAATTGATATCAGCTGCCAAGAAAGATAACTATGATATAAAGGTATCTTCGGGATTTAGAAGTTATTCTACTCAAAAAATTATCTTAGAAAATAACATCAAAAATGGAAACAAGAATGCGACTAGACTTATAGCTAAACCAGGATATTCTGAACACCAACTTGGAGTGGCAGTTGACTTAACTGGTGCTTCGATAAAAAATATTTCAGCTGCAGCTAAATTTAAAAACAGCGTCGAAGACAGATGGCTTGAAATCCACGCAAGAGAATACGGGTTTGTAGAGAGTTATCCTGAAGATAAAGAAGATATTACGGGCTATATGAATGAAGATTGGCATTATAGATATGTGGGTATAGATAACGCTAAAGAAATAATTGAAAATAAACAAACCATCAATGAATTTTTAAAAACAAGAAAAGAAGCGGAGTTGCAAAATAAAATCACACAGTAATTGTGTGATTTTATTTTGCATATGCACTTGCATCTTCGAGATGTATTGATAAGAGTTTTGAAGCTCCAGATGAGTCCATGGTTACTCCATACAAGACCTGAGCTCGAGACATTGTTTCGCGATTGTGAGTTACAACGACTAATTGTGAGTATTTAGATAGGTTTTCGAGCATGTTACCATACTTGCGAGAATTTGCTTCGTCCAGTGCTGCATCTGTTTCATCTAACACTAAAAATGGGGGTGGATTCACTTGAGATATAGCAAAAAGTAACGCAATAGAAGCAAGTGACCGCTCACCACCAGAGAGCATGTGTAAATCTTTCACTTTTTTATGAGGCAAAGTTACATTTATCTCTATCCCTCTTTCAAAACCGAGCTCTTCCTCTTCTTCAATTTCTATTTCCTCTTCTTCATCACGCGCTCTTGATTTTCTATGCTCCATAACAACTGAAAGAAATGCTGATCCTCCACCAAACATTAGAGCAAAGAAATCTTGGAACTGCTTATTTATTTTTTCAACTCCATGTTTGAATTCAGTATCTAGAGTCTCTTTTAGCTCAACTATAAGCAACCTACAGTCTTCAACTCCTTTTGTTAGATCAATAATTTCACGTGCTAAAAATTGATCTCTCTCTTCGGTCTCTTGATACTCTTTCATCACATCTGCTCCACTACCAGAACCTATATCCTCTAGTTTGATCTTTATCCTTTCAATTTTTCTTCTAAGGTCCTCTTGTAGAATACGATCTGCTTCCCCTAAAATAGGCAAATCAACATAAGAGGAAACCTCATGACCGATAAGAACCTTGGCCTCTGACAATTCCATATCAAATGAACCTTTAACCATATTTAGTTTCTCTTCTTCAAAAGAGAGGGAGTGTATAGAGGACGTTGCTACGTTTTTATGCCCTAGAAGTTCATATAAAACCCTCTCGCCTTCTCTTAAACTAAGCTCTACATCTTTTTCTTTTTCTCTCAATTCTGAAATTGTAGAAATAATTAATTTTTCTTTTTCGTTTATACCTTCTAACTCTTTTACGATAGAATCCTTGGCCGATTTCATCTCCTCGTATTCTTTCTCAACTTTTTCATCAACTCGAGCAAAAGAACCTAGATTATTTATATTCCCAACTTTATGCTTTAGCTCTTTTAGGATATCTATTATTCCTTTAATATTTTCGATCTGCAACGCTTGATCGATCTGTTCATTTATATACTCAATTATCCCTTGCCATTCAGAGGCTGGGATAGATCTATCTTCTGATTGCTCTACATTATTGAGCTTAGTTTCTATGCTATCAATCACACCTTCTAAACGCCCTAGTTTACGACTTAGTTCATCCTTAGATCGACGTAAATTTAAAAGTTTTGATTCTTCATCTTTTATCTTATTAGAATATTCATTCTCAACACTTTTTTTACTTCTTCAATATTTTTATCGATTGATTGGATTTGTTTTTCTAAGTCATGTCTGAGCTCCTTTAATCTTTTTGATTCACTCCTTATGTAAAAATTTTCAGTAGAGAAATAATTTTTATACAGTGCTTTTAAATCTTCTCGCATTTCGCGAGCTTTTTCAATTACTTGGACTTGTTTCTTTAAAAATGCCAAATGTGGCCCGAGTTCTCTACGAGACGCTTGAACTTCTTTCATATTTATAATTGTTTTATCGAGCTTTCTTTCTGACTCACGAATACGGTACTGGTAAACCTTGAGTCCAAGAGCATCTTCTATCATTGTTCGCCTATCTTTATTTGAAGCATTGAGAACTCTATCGGCTTCACCTTGTGAAATTATATGGTGGCCTGAGCTTCCAATATTAACCGAAGCAAGTAAATCTATCACATCTTTAAGGCGAACTTCTGTATCATTAATACTATAAATATTTCCCCCATCCGTAAAAACTTCACGTGATATTGAGACTTCATCATAATCAAGTGATACTCCAAGTCCACTATTGGAAAAAGAAAATATTTTTTTACTATTATCAAAAGTTATTGTGACCTTAGCATGATTAGCAGAAGGCATAGCTTTAGAGCCTTTAAATATTAAGTCTACCCCGCCCTTTCCACGAAGAGATTTCATGGATTGTTCTCCGAGTACAAAACGAATAGCCTCTACAATATTGGACTTTCCAGAACCATTGGGTCCAACAACAGCTGTGATGGGAGTAGTAAATTGTACGGAGCTTTTACGTCCAAAAGATTTAAAACCTATAAGTTCTATAGACTTAAGTGTCATGCTAGTCGAGCCATTCTTTAACTTCTAATGCCATCCTTGCTGCAGCTTGTTCTGCTTCTTGTTTTGATTTACCTTTACCTTCAGCAACTTTATCATCTGCAAAATATATACCTACAGTGAAATGTTTATCATGATCTGGTCCCGATTCGTTTATAACTTTATAAGATGGAGTAACTCCTAGATACTCTTGAGCTTTTTCTTGTACCAAGCTTTTTGCATCTCGCCAAAGTTTTTTTGAAACAATAGTGTCAATCTTTCCGAATAGTGATTTTGAAATAAATTCAAGTGCCTTATCATAACCCTGATCAAGGTATACTGCTCCAACATAAGCTTCGTATGTATTAGCAAGAATATAACTTCGTGCACGGCCAACATCTTTAGCTTCGCCTTTTGAAAGTAATAGATAATCATTCATTCCCAAATCTTGAGCTACTTCACCAATTATAACTGCGTTTACAAGAGCTGACCTATAGGCTGTTAGCTCCCCTTCGTCACGATCTGGATATTTTTTATATAAATGGTCAGTAACTATGAGTTCAAGTACCGCATCACCTAAAAATTCTAGACGCTCATTGTGAGAAAGTTTAAGTCCAGTATTTTCATTTATATATGAACGATGAATAAAGGCTTGCTCTAGAAGCTTTTTATCGTTGAAAATTATTTTAGTCTTTTGTTCAAATTGTGATAAATCAACCATAAGTTATTCCGTTTTAGTTAATATTTCAATCGCTTTGGTTAGAAGTGGGATCATATTGTCATACATCTTCAAACTTGTAATTTCTTCCATTGGGAACCACCTGGCATCATCAAGGCCTCCTGATTTATTTTTTAATTCTATATCTCCATAATCAGCTTGTGCAAGGAAAAATGTTACCTGTTTTCTAATCTTTCCTTTTTCAGGATGTGTAGCTATGTACTCATTTTGTCCAAGCATTTCTTTTATTTTAATCTCAAGACCAAGTTCTTCTTTTATCTCCCTGATAGCTCCTACTTCAACATCTTCACTTTCTTCTACACCACCCTTTGAAAGAGTCCAATATCCAAATACGTCGTGTACAAATGCAAAATATATATTTCCACCATCATGAGAATATATAACTGCCCCTGCTTTTTTTTCAATTGGGAATTTACTCGGATCCGTTTCATGATTTTTAGTTTTGCTTTTTGGCCTACCCACATCATCTTTCCCTGGTTCACCTAGTTCTTTATAAACTCCACCTAAAACACCATTTATAAATTTACTAGAATTTTCTCCACCAAAACTCTTGGCAAGTTCTATAGATTCATTGATTGCGACTTTTGGTGGAACTTGAGCTCTATCACCGAAAAGTAACTCATATAAGCCTAGGCGTAATATGTTTCGATCAACAACCGAAATTTTTTCGATTGGCCAATCTGGTGCAGCTTTTTCAATTATCTCGTCGATAATTGTTTTCTTTTTAACAACACCTAGGAAAAGTTCACCCATAAAAGAAGAATCATCAAGTCCTGGACCAAATTCTTCTATATTATGATTTAGCATTTCCTCTGGAGTTATATCCTTTTGTGCACCAAAATCCCACTCAAAGAGTGTTTGTAGAACAATTGAACGTGAAAGGTGCCTGTTTGCCATTGTTTAATAAAGATCTACGCTTTAGTTGCAAGGTTCTAGTATAGATACTAGAGCTTAGCAACTAACGCCTAAAATTATTTAGCGCGAGCTTTTTTCTTTGCTTGTTTCTTTTCTACCGACTTCACCACATCAATAACCTTACGACCACGATAAAATCCACAGTTTTTGCAGACTACATGGGTCTCTTTTGGTGCTTTACAGTGTGTACATACAGCAAAAGTCTTTGCCTTAAGCGCGTGGTGGCTTCGGCGGTTACCAGTGTGGGCACGAGTATGTCTCATTCGTATTACCATATAGACAGTATAGCTATTTTCCGGAAATATGCAAATATGCTATGATTGCTAAATATGGAAAACACTGAGAAATTGGCACATATTCGCCACACATTGGCCCATTTACTTGCGCAGGCTGTTTTGGAACACTACCCTAATGCTTTACCTACACTTGGCCCTGCTATAGACAATGGATTCTACTATGATATTGATTTTGGTAATGATAAATTTACAGATGAAGATCTCGCTAAGGTAGAATCGACAATGCTCAAAAATTTAAATAATTGGATAGAGTTTACACATAAAGAAGTAAGTAAAGATGAAGCTATAAAATATTTTGAAGGTAATATTTATAAAACAGAATTGATCAATGAAATTTTTGATCGAGGAGAAAAAATTACTTTATATACTTGTGGTGGATTTACTGACCTTTGCCGTGGAGGGCATGCAGAAAATCCAAATAAGGAAATAAAACCTGACTCATTTAAACTTGATCGAGTAGCTGGAGCTTACTGGCGCGGAGATGAGAAAAATAAAATGCTTACACGCATCTATGGGCTTGCATTTGAAAATAAGGATAAATTAGATGAATATATTACTCAACAAGAAGAAGCTAAAAAAAGAGACCACCGGAAACTCGGCGCTGAAATGGAACTTTTTACTTTCTCTGATTTTGTAGGACCTGGGCTTCCACTTTGGCTTCCAAATGGAGCAGTGATTACTGAAGAGCTTGAAAACCTTGCAAAAGAAACAGAATTCCTAGCCGGATATAATCGAGTTCGTACTCCACATATAGCTAAAGAATCTATGTATTTAACGAGTGGTCATTTACCCTATTATGAAGAATCTATGTATCCACACATGGAATATGAAGGTGGTAAATATTATTTAAAAGCTATGAATTGTCCACACCATCATGAAATATTTGGAGCTTTAAACCGTAGCTATAAAGACTTGCCTCTTAGGTTAGCTGAATATGGCATGGTTTATAGACATGAAAAATCTGGAGAATTATTTGGATTAATGAGAGTAAGATCACTTTCAATGAATGATGCTCATATATATTGTACAGAAGAACAATTTGCCAGTGAATTCCGTGCTGTTAATGAGATGTACCTAAAATATTTTAAAATATTCGGTATCGGTAAATACGTGATGAGATTCTCTACTCACGCTCCTGAAAAATTAGGACAGAAATACGTTGATCAACCAGAGCTTTGGAAAAAAACTGAGGATATGGTTCGTAATGTTTTAATAGAATCAAACATTCCATATATTGAGATTCCAGATGAAGCTGCTTTTTACGGTCCCAAGATCGACGTCCAAGTTTGGAGTGCTATTGGTCGCGAATTTACTCTTGCTACAAATCAAGTAGACTTTGCTGTTCCAAAAAGATTTAACCTCACTTATACTTCCAATGAAGGAAAGCAAGAAACACCTCTATGTATTCACCGCGCACCCCTTGGTACTCACGAGAGGTTCATAGGATTTTTAACTGAGCATTATGCTGGTATATTCCCTACTTGGCTTTCTCCTAATCAAGTATCTGTGATACCAGTTAAGGAAGAACATGGCGAAGAAACAAAAAAGATAGTAAGCGAATTACACACTAATTTTATTCGCGCAACGCATATTGAAGGTAGCGATAGTCTGGGTAAACGTATTCATCAAGGTAAAAAATTTAATACACCATATGTGATAGTTGTCGGTGATAAAGAAAAAGAATCAGGACTTCTCACAATTGAGAAACGTGATGGGTCAAAAATCCAAATGTCACTTATTGACTTTATCACTCATATCAAAGAAGAAACTAAAAACCGCTCTTAATGCGGTTTTTAGTTTATTTCAATATCTACATAAGATATTTCCGGAAATTGTCCTGTTATTTTTTTCTCTATCTCGTCTATATGTGTACCTAGAACTCTTGGGATGCGATCTGTTGTCTTTAACATCAACTTCGTAAATTCTCTAAAATCATCTTTTACCGACTCGAACTCTTCTTTCAGCTCCCCTGCGTCATATATCTCATGGTAAAGAGGTGTACCATTCCATTCAACCGATACATATATTCTATATTTACCTATATTCACAGCTACGGATTTAAATTCTAATATCTTCTCAATACATGGATCTTGTAATAATAATTCAATTATTTCTTCCTTTACTTCTTCTTTGATCGATTTACCAATTAAATAATGATGGTTCTTCCTTATAAGAATAATAGCTAAAATACCTAAAATAATCCCTACAATTATTCCTCCCAAGCTGTCATATAAGTTATTCCCAGTTGCAATTGTTAAGAACTGGGCAACTAGAGCAACAATAACCCCAATAACAGCGACACTATCTTCATAAACAACAGCTAAAATAACTGGATCGGCTTCATCAAATATTTTTTTAGAAAATTTTTTATCACCTTTTAACTCTTTAATAGCTATATAGAGTGTAATACTCTCAACCAGAAGAGCTATAAGTAACACGACTATGTTGTAAATATTAAAGTGAGAGGAGCCGGTATCATTTATTAAAGAGTACAATGAATGGTATACAGTCACTCCTGCTCCAACAAATAAAATACCGCATGCAGAAATCAAAGACCAGAAAAATCTTTCAATACCGTATCCGTATCCACGTATATCGTCTGCTGGTCTTTTTGAACGTTTTAGACCTACTAGCAAAAGAGATTGATTGAGTGTATCGGCAAAACTATGCACGCTCTCAGCAAACATACTAGTAGACCCGGAAAACAAGGCAACTATTGTCTTAGTTATTGTAACAAAGACATTGCCTATTAAAGCAAACTTTACAGATTTACTACCAAGTGTATGTGACATATTAGTTATATATCGAGATTTGCCATTTTGGCATGGGATTGTATGAAAGCTTTACGTGGGGGGACTTCAGAACCCATTAGCATATCAAATACTTTATTTGCATCTTCAGCGTCATTAATGGTTACTTGTTTTAGTATCCGTTTTGATGGATCCATAGTAGTTTCCCAAAGTTCTTCGGCATTCATTTCTCCAAGACCTTTGTATCTTTGAACATGGATCTTTGTTGATTTTTTTATTTTAGATTTTTCATCCTCTTCGACTCCTGCCTGCGCAGGCAGGTCTACCTCAACTTCACTCTCACCTTCATTTGCAGATTCTTGAAGTAATTCTTCGATCGAAGGAGCGTCTTTGCCTAGCAATCGATCGCGTTCTTCATCAGAATAAGCGTAGAATATTTCTTTGCCTTTTTTAATTTTAAACAGTGGTGGTTGTGCAATATATACATAACCTGCATCAAGTACTGGACGGAAATACCTATACATAAGAGTAAGTATTAGAGTTCTAATATGAGCTCCATCTACGTCAGCATCAGTTGCGATAATTAGTTTATGATAACGAATTTTTTCAATATCAAAAGTATCCCCTATAGATGTTCCCATAGCAATAACGAGATTTTTAATCTGTTCACTACCGAGCATTCGATCAAGACGGGCGCGCTCGACATTTAATATTTTACCTCGGAGTGGCAATATAGCTTGAGTTTTTCTATCACGACCCATTTTGGCAGTACCACCAGCAGAGTCTCCCTCTACTATGAATATCTCAGATTCTTCAGAGCTTTTTGATTGGCAATCTGCGAGTTTACCAGGAAGTGTCATTCCTTCAAGAGCACCTTTACGAAGTACTGAATCTTTGGCAGCTTTAGCAGCTTTACGAGCACGCAACGCTAAAATTGATTTATTTATTATGGATTTTGCTTCATCTGGATTTTCTTCTAAAAACCCAGTGAATGCATCTCCAAATACTGTTGCCACCGCTCCTTGGGCCTCTGTAGAGCCCAATTTTGCCTTAGTTTGACCTTCAAATTGAATCTCTCGCAATTTTACTGATACAACTACCATGAGGCCTTCTAATACATCATCTCCAGTAAAAGCTCCATCTGCTTCTTTTATTAGATTATTCTTTTTACTATAAGTATTTAAAACGCGAGTTAAAGCTGTTTTAAAACCAGTGATGTGTGTACCACCTTCTGGGTTGTAGATATTGTTGGCAAAAGGCACTATGTGAGAATTAACATCATCTACATACTGAAGCGCAACCTCTACGCCAACTTCATCTAATTCTTTTTCAATATAAAAAACAGTTGGATGTATAATTTTTTCTAATTTATTATAAAACTTAACCAAAGAAATAAGCCCACCTTCAAAGTAAAAAGTAGTACTAGGAACCTCAAGAGAAAGTTCCTTGAACCAAAAAACCTTATCGTCATTCAAGGCATCAGCACCTTTTGTAAGTATTGATTTAGCAAAAGATTCATCTCGAGCGTCAATTATGTCTATACGTAGACCTTTGACTAGGTAGGCTTGCTGACGTAAATGATTGATAATTGTGTTCCAATCAAATTTAACTTGTTTAAATATTTCCTCATCGGGGCGAAAAGTAATAATTGTACCGTGATCTTTAGAAGTGCCGATTTTTTTGACAGCAGCTTTTCTTTTACCTTGTGAATATTCTTGGACATGTTTTCCGCCATCACGATGAACTATAGCTTGAGTATAAATAGATAAAGCATTAACCACAGACGCGCCAACACCATGAAGACCTCCAGAAACTTTATATCCACTATCATCTCCTCCAAATTTTCCTCCAGCATGAAGTGTAGTCATGACGGTCTCAAGTGCAGATACTTTCGTTTTTGGATGAATATCAACTGGAATACCACGGCCATTATCAGCCACTCTCACAGAATTATTTGGAAGTAAGGTAACTTCAATATGATCCGCAAATCCTCCCATCGCCTCGTCGCGAGAGTTATCGAAAATTTCCCAAATCAAATGATGAAGCCCATCTACACCGGTCGAGCCGATGTACATTCCAGGACGACGACGAACTGGCTCAAGGCCTTCTAAAACTGAGATCTGATCTGCTCCATATTTAGCATTTTTTTCATCCTTTTTAGCCATAAATACCAAGTGATTATAGCATTTTTAGCTATAATTAGCTAGCTGTTTTGAGGTATATTTTATGGGTTATTATAGCAACCTTTTTGGGTTTGACTACCGTTACCCACAGAGGATCCATCATAAATACCACTACTACCTACACAGTAATCATGACCAGTGGGAAGGCTCCCTAAATAGAAGGGTGTGTTCAAATTCACCGAAATCGAATACTTTTGAGCACTAGGATTGTTAGCTCCTACATAGAATCCTCCGTTATTTAAATTTCTAACTATTTCTTTACATATAGCTTGTGCTTCAGATACATAAGCACTCGATGTAAAACCTAATTCGCAGTCCTCTTTAGTATTAAAATATGTTGCTGGTTGTTGAAGATTGGCATAAGTACCATTATCCACATCTTCTTGTATAAGAAGTTTTACAAATTCTTTGAATTCTCTTCTAATAGAAGCATCTTTGGCACTGTTCCTTGCGTCTGATGACATCACCATTATAACACTTGCAAGTATTGCAATAATCGCAATAGCAACGAGGAGCTCTATTAAAGTGAAACCTTTTTGATTCTTCATATAATTTTATATAAATTAATTAATAATATACTACATCTTACTTTTCGACATCTAAAATTTTACTCTTTATATCTTGTTCCAAGTTTTTAACTTGCTTTAGTTCACCTATCAAATTCTCGCTTGCGGACTCCAACTCTGCTATTTCTTGTTCTAATTGGTTTAGTTTAGTTGGTTGACTTGTGTGTTTGTATTGAGTGGATTCCCTTTTTCTAAAGAATAAAAACATAAATATTACTATCAGTAAGAAAACAACTGTGATAAAAATTACGTCAAGACGGTCCTCGATATATAATATAAACTGATTCCTATTGTCTCTCTCATTTGGCAATGAAATCCATTTATCTATTATCTGTTGGTGTTCCTTGGCTGTTATTTCCTTCAACCCTTTCTCTAAGATAGAACTAAGTAGAGTTTTGTCTTTGGGTACAACAAAAGACATCTTGGAATCAAAAGTAAGACTGCCAACTACTTTTATACTCCTCATAGATTGCTTTGACAATAAATAAGTCAGGGAAGCTGAATTTATAACTGAAGCGTCTACTTCATTTAGAGCTACCTTCTGTAAGGCTAACTCGTTATCTACCACTTCTTCAGTAATAACACGTGGATAATTTTGCTTTATATAATAACTAACTGGTGAACCTTTTATAACCGCTACACTTCTATTATTAAAATTATCGAGAGTCATCCCTTCTTTAGAATTATAATCTTTGCGTACAGCTATAACCTCAGGAAAGGTTGAATAGGGTTGGTTGAACAATACTGGTAAATCCTGGATCTTGTCAGTCTCTAGAGTAGAAACATAATCTGCTTTATTTTCATTCATTGATTGGATAATATCAGACCTTGTAAGACCTGTAAGGAACTCAACTTTTATATTTAGTTTTTCAGATACTAGTTTTATGTGGTCAATAAAAATACCTTGGGAAATATAGGAAGAGTCGTTAAAAGAAAATGGTGGGTTATTTCTTTCGGGTATAACTGAAATAGTATTATTTCTTGAGCGTAGCCAAATATTCTCTTCACTAGTAAGTAATTTAGATTCAGCATTAACAGCAAAAAGCGGAGTTATTAGCAGTGCGATTAGTGATATATAGGTAGATAATAATTTCATATTATAATTACAATAAAACTTGTCAGAGACAGAAATACTTATTGTGTTTCAATCCTTTTAACTTTTTCCTTCAACTGATCTTCCATGACTTTTACATCTTTCAATTCATTCATCAATTCCTGACTTGTATCTTCGAGTTGCAATATTTCTTCCTTTAACTCACTAGCAGCATCGATCTTCCTATGGTGTCTCAATACAAAATGCCTCTGATTTCTCTTTATTAGTAAAACTATGATAAAAACTAGTAATACATAGAGCAATATTGTATTGAAATTATTACTTATATAGGAGAGAAAGGAGTTGGTGGATTTTATTTCACTAGGTAATGTCACCCACTTTTCCGTAATAATCTTTCGGTCATTTGTGCTTATCTGTTGTAAACCTTTATCCAAAATTGATTGCAGAATTTCTTTATCTTTTGGGACTGCAAAAGCCAATTTATATTCAAAACCAGTACTACCGACAACTTTCACGCTATTTAGAACTTGTTTAGAAAGATAATAAGATAAAGACGTGATATCCATAATAGCAGCATCTACTTCGCCTAGAATAACTTGTTGTAATCCAGCTTCATCGTCAGTTACAGATTCTATTACTACCCTTGGATTATTTGTCTTCACAAAATCTTCCACAGCGTATTTACTGCCTATCGCCACTTTTTTACCAGTGAGGTTACTTAGGGTTAGACTTTTAGCATCTTCTCTATCTTTACGAACAACTATAACAGCTGGGCTAGTAACATAGACATCTGAAAAATAAAGAAAATCTTCACGATTTTTAGTTTCAGTTAAAGAAGTAATAACATCTCCTTTTTCGCTATTTTTTACATCCTCTAAGACTTGTGAGAGGGAACGCGCAGGTAAATACTCTAATTTTGCACCTATTTTTTGAGCGATAATCTCAATATAATCTATAGATAAGCCTTGCGGAATTCCTGAAGTATTTTGGTACGAATATGGTGGGAAATTTTTCTCAGGATAAACAACAATAGTGTTATTACGAGATTTAAGCCACAAATTTTCTTGCGGACTTAGAATATCACTATCTGCGGATCCTATACTTGGAAAAGTATATATAAGACCTAAAATACCTAGAAATACCAAGTGGTGGAATCTCTTCATAAAGTATATGATAACATATCTATTCCCTTTTTTCAGTATATGAAGAAGGCGGTATTGAGGTCTGAGATAGCACCTTGTCTTGACGTTCAAGTTCATGCTCTGTGATCTATATCTTCTCTTCTTCGAGCCCCATTTTACGCTTCATAATACGCATACGTCTTGATGAATACCAAGGAATAAAGTATATAAGCATAATAAGACCAACTATAGGTATAAGGAGTATCAATATATTAATAAACACAATAAGTCCTTTAATTATTTTACTATCACTTACAAATAGCCTAACTCCGAGTCCAGGTTTGTTGGTATTATTATCGCTATCTACAAGAAATGGGGTTGCATTATAAACCCCAGCGATTAGATTATTTGGTGTTATATATTCAAACAATCCCTTGTCGTTATTTTTGACTAAAACATCAGTTAATCTCTTTTTCTTAGATTGGATAAAATCCATAAATTGCTCTCCGAAAGATTTGCTAGATACTTCTTCAAAGGACAGCTTAGTCAAGGCATTCGGTTCGCCTTTACCTTTTAGATATGCGCTATCTTTTGAAAAAACTGACTCAGAATACTCGGTGATAACAGGGAGAGCTAGTAGTTTATTATTGTTTGTTGACGCTATTGGTCTTATTAAATCAAGAGCCCCAGCACCTATAATAGAGAGCGTGGTTGAGTTTAGTCCACTTACTATATTCGTACCCAAACCGTCGTTTGCAAGAAGCGAACCTTCATTAAATGAAATAGTAGCTGTCCCTACTTTTTTAGCTTGAAATGTTATATGAAATATACTACCTCCTTGGCCTTGGTAGCCGGGATTTAATATTACTCCTTCAAAAGATATCTTGTTCCTACTGATATTTGGATCATGCGTCCATATATTTAAAATACTATCGTCTCTTGAAATAGAAGCTATTTGTAACAAATCGTTCGGGAATGTAATAGAACCTGAAACAGCATTAATAGCTTGGTCTGGTGATTTTACTTTTACATCTATTATTATATTTTCTCCCTCTGCAACTGTTGATTGAGATTTACTAAGAAAAAGAGAAGCTTGACCAGCATACACAGGAGTAGAGATAAAGGCTACTAGAGTTAAAGCACTATAGATTATAGCTCTGGTGTAGTATTTCATCTTCTTCTTTTTACCACAAAAAATACAAAGTAGCAAGATACAAACAGTATAAATATTACTATTAATTGAATAGAGGAGACGAGTCCTGGTATTTCAATATTAGACTCACGAATATTACCAGCAAAATCTATTGCTCGTATAGTAACTCCCCTCTTTACTATACCTTTGGGAGTTGCTAGTGGACTTACTACGTCTTTCCAAATACTATGACCATCTTTTACTTGATATTTTTCAATACCAGATAGAGCATCAATCGTAGAAAATGAAATCATAGAAGGAGTTTCAGAAAATATCCCAGACGGAATATACTCTATAATAAATGGTTCTGGTGATTCATTGTCAAGAATATTTTCTTTATTTTCTTCTGTGATCTGATTGGGGGCATTAACCAATACTTCAGTATCAACATTGGTGTGAATAAGCTCGGTCCCTAAACCATCATTTTGTAATATATTAGAACGAGCAACGGAAAACTCGGCCAATCCACTGTTTATAGGAGAAAAAAGTAAAACTGCTAGTGGTATTGGTTGAACCCCAGTTTTATCTGGATCATATATACCATCAACACCCCCAGGAATGATTCCAGAAAAATGAATTTCTCCTCCCTCATCTTTAGGAGTTAAGAGCCATAGTTTTTTTATACCCCCATCTTCTTTGTAACCCTTAAAAGATACAATACTTTTAGGATAAGTTATGGATATATCAACAGAGTTAATAGAAACCCCTCCTGTATCTAAAGAAACTAGTACGCTAAATTGACCTCTATTATCGAGTTCTTTCTGTGCAGTCATATATACACTCGCTGCATCAGCAGTAAATGTGTATAGAAAAAATGTAGCTATAATAAATAAAATGTTTTTCATACTAGCCTGTCCAATAAAATGCCAAAATTGAGAAATCGACTAAACTTATAACGTTGTCATTGTTTGTATCAATACATCTTGGTGGATTGTTTTTACCATACCAGAATGCTGCAACTGAAAAATCTATAATATTTATAATCTGGTCAGCATTACAATCTCCAGGAATATTATTGGTAAGATCTACTGCTAAGATACTATTATTGCCTATTGTAAATTGAATAACTTTACTAATCTTTTTGTCATTATGATAATTGACATGGAGATTGTAATTGTTTTTCCTAAACCCGAGAAGTGGTAAGTATATTTCGTAAATACCATCATTATCACTAACCACGTAAAAAGTTTTTCCTGTCAGACCTTCGATAACAACATCGAGAGGTTCCTTAGGTAGAGCATAACCTCGAACTAATATAGAGTCCCCCACTTTCACTTCAGTTTTATCTGTAGAAATTGTAGGTGGAAAACGAATACCAGAAATCTGAGTGAAGTAGCCCACTTTTACAGCAATTGGGTAATTTAATAGGATTGATTTTCTATTTTCTTTATCTATTGCGTACAAAGTGTATAGGACATTAGATTTATAGAGTTCGCTTAGAGTAACACTAAAATATCCTGCATCATTGGCAATAGTAGTTGTCTTTGGAACACCATCTTTCCATATGTGAACTGTTGCTTTTGGGTAAGCCCATCCCGAAAAAATTAAACCGTAAAGCATTCCTCCGCCTCCACCACTATCGTCTATAGGGCCTATAATAGGGCCTGTGACAATTGCAGAAACTGATACATTTTCAGGTGGAAGAGAAAAATCTACAGCAAATACAAAAAATGGGGTAGCAAATGCTAGTAAGAAAAATAGAGCTAATTTTAAGAAAAGTTTTTTGTTATACATGATTGGCTTCGTTTGGTATTCTATTACCGAGACGAGCCTTTTGTATAATGTATCTATTATAACGTCGGACTAGTTTCTTTCCACCCCATAATACAATAAACAAGATGATCGCAAGGCATATTAATAATTGCCAAGGAAATACAAAAAAGAATACTGTCTTAGTGACCCGAGTTGCACTTGTTCCATAAAGAAGATCCAATTTTGCAAAATAAGGACCAAAAGCATAATTGTGCCATTGATAGAGGGCCTTATCAAAGAATTTACCTAAAGCACCATTAGGTTCTACATAATCTTTTGCTCGTGGATTCTTTATCCAGTCCACATCAAAACGTCTAGTACTATCTGGTAAAATATTCCCACTTGTAGGATTAGCATTAATTCTATCTTCTGGTATGTATAATAAATCTCTCATTGTAACCTTACCCACGGGCTTTATGCGATCACCTCCATCATTTCTGAATCTATACGAAAATGATATAGGTAAAGTATTGTAAAAAGTTTTTTTATCTTTTAGAACAAAATCTACCAGTCCTCCAGCTTCTTTTACATCTCCATTTACAGACAGGAGCACTAATACTCCGGTCTTTGCACCAATAGAAACACCTGATCCAGAATTATTTGGAGTTGTACCCCAAAACACAGCACCGAAGTGTCCACCTGGTTCTGCATCTTTAGGAATTTCAATTTTTAAATTTACTTTTTTCGATTCTTTTGGTTTTAGACTTATAGAAGCAGGAACAAACATCCATGTAGATATGTCATTATTGCTTTCTACGAAAGATGGGTTGCCGGAATCTCCAGAAGCTTCAAAGTTTGCATAAGAAGAATAATATATAACAGGAGAGGAATCACTGTCATTTATCAAAGTTGTTTCCTTCTCTATTATCTCACCAGGGTTACCACTTACTTCTACTCGAACTGGGGATATGCTCAGGGCTAATGCTTTTGGTGCATAAAATACCCCTAGCATGGCAACCAATATTATAAGAGTATTTGCAACCCTGTTGTAAGAAGAAGTGGACATTTAAAGTAAGTATATTAATTTCTAGAATGTTCCAGTAGCAATGAATGTGAGTGTATCTGTATAGTCATTGTGAGCAACAGTACCTGTAGCAATCGAACCATTTACAATAACATCAGCATGACCACTAGTAAATGGAGCTCCGCCTGAGTTTAGAATATTTTCACCTGTTGTGGTAAGTGCTTCAACGTCATTTGTATTTGAGTTAGCTGTACAACCTGATGTTGTATAAGCTGTATCTATTGTAAAACCAGTAAGTCCTGTACTTGTAACACATAGGCCATAGTTTTCAGTACCTGCAGCCATAGTTCCGTCAGCACTGTTTATGTTATCAGCTGGAGTAGAAGTTGAAACTAGACCGCTTGACCCGTTTGCATTTTTAACTGTGACAACCATTCCTCCGGCACCTGTCGTGTCCCCCTCTAGAGTTATGAAGTTAACACCGTCAGTTGCACCTGAAGATTCTACGTCAGCAGTTGTGATAGTACCAAGAGCTACTGTGTGAGGACCACTATTTTCTGTTGTTGTATCTGCGGCTACATCGATGTCGAAGTTTATTGATGAACCAACAATTGCTGTAACTGTAACTTGATCATCGTTTGCAATTGCATATGCAATCTGACTTGAGTGAGTTCCTACAAATGTAGTAAAACAACCAGATTGTTCATCACACATTTTAAAATCTATATTTGTAGCAGCAACTGATGAAGGATTTGTAAGTACTCCTGTACCTCCAGTTTCACCCTTTATCGTAAAAGTAATTGCTGATGCAGTTGAAGAAGTAGTGTATGAAGTTGATGGCTTAACTGTAAAAATTAAGTTGGTTGTATCAATAGCAACACAGACATTTTCAGCAGTTGTTGAAGTACATGTAATAGTACCAGCTCCGGCACTTACAGCTTCTACTGTATGTGCACCGTTACTGTCACTAAATGTGAAGTCTGAAGTCTGCCAAGTACCACTCTGAGAGAATGTAGCCGGAAAATCAACTTGGAATCCATCTTGGTTACCAGAAACATCAAATGCTATACCTGTAGGCATTGTGAAAGTTACAACATGATCAGCATTTGTAGACAATTTCAGCCGAGTCGCAGTATCTTTTGAAGCAGTGAAACTCGCAGCCGTTGCTAATTGTGGACCAAATGAATAAACGACTATAAGTGCCATTGAAAGGAAGGCACTTAAGAACTTTGAGAACGTAGATTTTATAATATGTGTGTTCATAATAAACAATTTTTAATACCATTAATAATAATTATATTTTCTACTCATATTCTATCATAAACATAGATAAAATCCTATAAAATAGGGCCAAATTGTGGATAACTTTACTATAGATCAGAATGTACCAGTTGCTATAAAAGTAAGAGTATCAGAATAGTCATTATGAGCAGGGGTAGTGACACTATTTTCAGCGTTAACTCTTATTTCTGATCTACCTCCAACAATCCCAGAAGGTACTGTTAGGATATTTCTATAAGTATTATCAACTATTCCAACTGAGTTAACATGACCGGACGTACAAGGTGTGCCATTATAAGGACTTGCTTTTGCTAAAGTTCCTCCAGATGTTTGAGTGACTGAACCAACACAAAGACCATAGTTAGCTACACCAGGAGCCATAGTTCCAGTAGAAGAAGTAATAATACTTGTTGGAACTGAAGTTGATTTTAGGCCACTATTTGAAGATAGTACTGTAACTACAGCTCCTCCTGAAGCATTTGTATCAAGATCGACCCAGATAGAATTGACCGTACTGTTATCAGAATTACTTGCTTGGGTTATTGTTAAGGTTCCCAAGTCAACAGTGTATAGAGGGCTTGTATTAGTATCTGTTGTTGCAGTATCTATATCAAAAGATATCGTTTGAGGAGTTACGGTTGCGCAAACTTTTCTAGTATACGCACTTCCATCTCCAATATGAGCGTTGTCAGTAGAAGAGATAGAGGCGAGTGTAGTATCGTAACCGGAACAATTTGAATTCTGATATCCAACAGTTATAGTATCGTTCCCTACTGAATCAGACAGACACGCATCTGTACCATAAGTGTTGACGCTGGTCTCTTGAACTGTTCCATTTGTAACCCCTGATAACTTCAAAAATATTTGTTTGTTGAATGCAGAACATGAGTTCCCAATCGAAGAAGAACTCGAACAACATATAACATTATTATCATAATTTGTATTTGACTGACTTGGAAGTTCAGCATGGGCATTTGTAGAACCAGACATCCGTAAAAGAGTTACACTTCCCCCAGTACAAGCAGCTTGAGTAGTAACACTACAAGATAGCGCTGCAAATATATATGAAAATGGATATAAAAATGCCAGAGAGAGGGGCACTGCCAATAGATAACTAAAACGTTTTATCTTTGAGTGGACCTGTTGATTTTTCTGGTGCTGGTGGTGTTTCATTTTTTGGTTTGTTAATAGGTGCAACTTCAATTATTTTATCAATACTTGGTCTATAGAGTACTGCCTTGCCAGCATTAGTGAATATTAATACTTTATCATCTTTTGCAGCGCCAGAAAAGAACGCTTGATCTTTTAATTTCTCAGGGTCAGAGACAGTTGCAACTGTAGGCTCTTCTCCAGTTGGGATAAGGTACAATCTGGCTATCTTGCCTAGTAGATCTTTTGCTTCTTTTTTGGCAACCTCTTGGGTACTCTTTTGCAAATTATGTAACTTGTAGTAAAAATAGCCACTAAGTGCAATCGCCATTAATAGAACTACTAACATAACCATATTCAAAAATCTCTGCTTGGTCATAATGGATTTTTTCTTAACAATTTTTGTCGTAAAAACGCTATCTTGTGATTCGTACAAATCAGAATCATCTGACTTGTTAGCGCGGAAGTCGATGGACATAGACATATTATAAGTTAAATAGGAAATTTCAGCAATGACTATATTTTGTGTATACTAAAAACCATGGAACTTAGGGGTAAAAATAGTACAAAAAGTTGTCTTATTTGTAAGGGTTATAACCTAACTCCTTATCTTGATCTAGGTAAAACAGCTTTAGCAAACTCTTTTTTAGAAAAATCTGACCTTAATAAAAAAGAGTCGAAATTCCCTCTTGAGGTATATTATTGTAAAGATTGTTACCTTGCCCAACTTGGTAATATTGTAGACAGGAAATTGTTATTCCAAAATTATGCTTGGTTTTCATCAGCCTCACCACAACTTGAAAATTATTTTGAAAACTACGTAAATGATGTGTATGAGCGTTTTCCAAATCAAACAAAAAAATATGTCCTTGAAATAGCAAGCAACGACGGGATTCTTTTAAAATATTTTAAAAAATTAGGCGCAGATGTTCTTGGTGTCGACCCTGCTAAAAATATTGCTCGTGTTGCAAACAAAAATGGTATAAAAACTCTACCGGTATTTTTTAACCTAGATGCAGCTAAAAAAATTGTAAAAAAATTCGGTAAGGCTGGGATAATATCTGCTAACCATGTTATCGCTCACCTAGATGACTTGCACGGTACAATCAATGGCGTTAGAGAACTATTAGATAAAGACGGAGTATTTATTTTTGAAGTCCAGTATCTAGGAGATTTAATTAAATACAATGAATTCGACAATACCTATCACGAACATACTTGTTATTTCTCTCTTTCTCCGCTTATAACTCTTTTAAATAAACATAGCCTATCTGTATTTGATGTTGAAAAAGTAGAAGCACAAGGTGGCTCTATCAGAGTCTATGCGAGCCACTCTTCTTCCCCACTACCTACAAGTAATAATGTAAGAAGAGTTTTAGCTAGAGAGAAAAAGCAGGGTTTGCATAAATTAAAAACATATAAAGAATTTAGTAAAAAGCCAAAGCTTATAAAAAAAGATCTGGTAAAATTACTAAACAGATTAAAGAAACAAGGAAAAAGTATTGTAGGCTATGGAGCATCAGCCAAGGGTAATACCCTACTTCAGTACTCTGGTATAGATAAAAAACATATAGACTATATAGTGGATGATGCACCGATAAAACAAGGCAAATTCACACCTGGGTCACATATACCAATATTCCCTTCAAGTCATTTAAAGAAAAATACTCCAGACTACATACTGATACTATCTTGGAACCATGCAAAATCAATAATGGAAAAAGAATCTTGGGTTAAAGACAGGGGTGTAAAATTTATACTACCAGTACCAAAGGTAAAAATAATATGAAGAAAAAATCAAAAATCTTAGTTACCGGAGGAAGCGGTATGGTCGGAAGCCAAGTAAAATTTGGTATTAAACCAGGACACAAAGAACTCGATATAACCAATATAAATTCTATAGACGAAGCCGTAAAAAAGTACCAACCGAATGCAATACTACATTTGGCTGCTTTTGCCAATATGATAGGTTGTGAAGAAAACAAAATTAAAGCAAAAAAAATAAATGTAATCGGTACAGAAAACATTGCACGCATCTGCAAGAAATACGGGGTGAGATTAGTCTATATATCTACTTGTGCTGTATTTGATGGTAAAAAGAAAACACCCTATTTGGAAAAAGACAAAGCTAAATCACTAAATGTATACGGTAGAACAAAACTCGAAGGAGAAAAAATTGCACAAAAAATCCTTCCGGGTGTTCTAATCGTTCGCACAGGTTGGCTATTTGGCGGTAATAAGACTGACAAGAAATTTATTCAACTCACTTTACAGAAATTCAAGAATAGCGAAGAGGTAATGGCCACATCTGACCGCAAAGGCTCCCCTACTTTTATACCTGACTTGTTAAATACAATAGAAAAGCTAATAAATAAAAGTGAAATTGGAATATATCATATAGTAAATTCTGGTACTGCTTCATACGCTGATATTGCAAAAGAGATAAAAAAACTAGGTAAATTTAAACAAAAAATAAAGAAAGTTAAAGCTTTCGATATAGAAAATAAAAAACTAAAAAGAGGCAAAAATGAATCCCTCGCTTCTTCTAAAATAAAACTAAGATCTTGGAAAGTTGCACTAAAAGAATATTTAAGCTAATTTGACTTTAAATCAAAAACATGTTATAAACCTAAGCAAGACATTTTCATTCATAAATTACTACCCTATCTTAGGGTATACAAATACCGGGAGGTATAAATGGGCAAAATAATAGGTTGGTTACTGGGCTTGATAGCACGGATACCACCAAGACTTTTTGAAAAAACGCTTGAAGCAACACTCAGAGTCCTGAGCGACAAACCAAAACAAAAAGTGGACGCTATACTCCTCTTCGGCAGAGCCGAAGGAGATGACGAGCCTGCTTTGTTTGATTTTGTAGCTGAATTAGCAAATGGGGGCACTGGTACCACTGTTTTGGTAAACGGAGCACAGGGACAGCAACAAGGCAGCGAAATTCCGTTTAGCTCGTGGCCAGGTGGAGCCAGCTTTAAAGAAAGGTTGCAAAAACGAGGAGTCAAGGATATTAGATTCTTCCCTAAAGAAAACCCCACAATAAAAGAAGGTAGGGCATGCAATACTGCCGAAGAAGCAGAAAGTATGCTTGATTATGTAACCAACAGGATGAATTGCAAGTCAGTCATTCTTGTCGCATGGCCGCATCAACTCTTAAGATGCATGGGCTCAATGGTAAATGCTTTGAATAAAAAGAAAGATGATGGTGTTTACATAAACATTTACTGCGCCTGCCCGAGCAACTGTAACTGGATTAAGGAAGTAAAGGGTTCACAAGGCATGAATCCGATGGAACGTAAACTTCATATTAATCTGGAATATTCACGGATTCATAAATACGTAGGCAAGGGTGTTGCCTCTATTGATGAGATCCTTGCATACATGAATAAGAGAGACTGGATAAACGAATAGAAATTAACCCCACATTGATTTGATTAAAAAATCAGATTAATGTGGGGATTTTTTATTGAACACAAATTTCTCATACACAAAGTAATTCCAACAAGCAAGGATTGCCAAAGTGAAAACTTTTGAGAGAATTTTATCTATTTTAAAAACTTCAACAAATAAAAGCATTAGTAATATATTTATTCCTAGGTTTACCATTGATACCAGGAAAAATACCTCGGCCTGTCTTAGAGTTTCACCTTTATCGGCATCTTTAAATGTGAGATATTTTTGTAAATAAAAACCTACTACTACAGAAAAAATAAAAGAAGCAATCGAAGCTATCAAATACCAAATGTGAAACCAATTTAAAAATATATAAAAAAGCACTAAGTTAGATAGCGCTGCTGTTCCTCCAGACACTATAAACAAAAAAGCTTTCTTAATATTTTTATTTAACATTTAGCTTATTTTTATAATATTGAAATGTCTTCATAATCCCCTCTTCAAAGGAAGTGCGAGCCTTCCAGCCAAGCTCATTTGATAGTTCGTCCGTATTTATAGCATACCTAAAATCATTCCCCATCCTATCAGGCACATATTCTATATTCGATTCATCTTTACCTGCGAGTTTTAGAATCCTATCTGTGATTTCTTTATTTGTCAGTTCGTTGTTGGCACCTATATTATATATTCCACCTGATACACCATTGTGGAAAATAACATCGATAGCTTCCGCATGGTCCTCTACATATATCCAATCCCGTACATGTTCACCTTTTGCATGAAGAGGGACTTTCTTACCTTCAAGTAAAAGTTTTATAAACTTAGGGACCAACTTTGTATAATCTTGATTCGGACCATAATTATTTGTACACCTAGATATTATAGTATCGAGACCGTACATTTCATGATATGTTCGGACGAGTAAGTCTGCAGAAGCTTTTGATGCACTATATGGATTGTTGGGTAGCAAAGGTGAATGCTTATCAAAAGATTTATCACCAATTCCAAGCGACCCATAAACTTCATCGGTTGATATCTGGAAAAATCTATTTATCTTATACTTACGAGCAAGTTCAAGTAAATTGTGGGTGCCTAAAATATTTGTTTCGATAAAGAGTCTTGGATTCTCTATACTTGCATCCACATAACTCTCTGCTGCAAAGTGTATTATGTCAGTTATCTGATAAAAAGAGAAAGTTTTCTCTAGTGAAACACTATCTCGTATATCTACTTTCTCAAACTTATAATTCTCTTCTTTATCTACTGTGACATTAGAAACATCTCCTGCAGAAGTCAGGCAATCTAAATTAATAAAAAAGTAATTCTTATATTTAGGTACATAAATATTTAGGAAATTACTCCCTATAAATCCCATACCTCCTGTGACTAAAATTGTTTTATCGTATTTCATATATCTATTTATGGAACAGCTTTGTCTTAAAGCCTAGTTTCGCCAAAACATAATAGAATAATACTCCAAAAGTAGCAAATGCGTAAACAATACTCCTTTTTATGCTTATTGATGTGTGCTCTTTCATGTAAAGCCCTCTAACTGGCACTTCTCCTATTTTGAATTTTTTATATGCAATCTGAGCAATTACTTCAAAGCTAAATAAATAGTCATTAGAAGTATGAGTTAAATCTACACTTTGTATTGACTCTTTACTATATACCCTTGCTCCAGTATGAAGCTCACTTGCACGAATCCCTAAAACTATCCGGTCAATAAAAGTAAGAGAAAGATTTGCAACATATCTAATTACTGGCATCTTATCTCTGATAGGTTGTCTAAGATCTGTAAAGCGTGACCCTAGCACAAGACCGTAACCTTGTTTTATTTTTTCTAGTGCGGGCTTTATAAAAGATATATCATACTGGCCATCGCCATGAATTTCTACTATATAATCCGCTCCGAGTTCAAGTGCTTTATTTATTCCATACTTCATATTCGCTCCATAGCCGAGTTGTGGATGAGAAAAACATTTAATTCCTAAACCTTTAGCAACCTCTTCTGTATTATCTCCAGATTCGTCATTAGTGATAAATACTTCGTCTAGTACATCCATCGGAAGCTTCTTCTGTAAATCTTCCAAAAAACTTGCGCATTTATATGCAAGTATTACTCCTACTACTTTTTTGTGATTATTTATTTCCATTTTGTAATTTTGAATCTTCTTCGACAATAATTTCTTGCCATTTTTTTACATCTGGATTATTTGGATCTATCCTCGCTTCTTCTTTGATCATTGCCTTTGCTCTATCTATCTGCCCAGTCCTGTAATACGCAAGTGCCAAATAACTATAAGATTCCCAAGTTTTCCAACCATTTTTTATTGCGTTTTCTAAATATATAGCCGCTAAGTAAGGGTTCGAATTAGCTTGATCAGCTTTTCTTAATTCTGTTCTACCAAGCACCATCCAGACTTTGCCACGGGTTGAATCCAGAGAAACAACTTTTTGGTAGAATTGCAGAGATAGATCAACTCTACCCACTAGATTACATATATCTGCAGCGGCTATTAAATCTTGAGTTTTACCAGAAGTAGAAAGGAAATCAACTTTATTCAAAATATTATTACCTGTAATTTGATATTTATCAATGACATCCTTATTTTGTATATTATTTTTAACAAGAATTACAACACTGTTATCTAAATATATCCAAGCCCAAGCAGGATCGTATATTCTTCTATACAAAAAATCTCTTGCTCCATCTAAGGCATCATAGTGGTAAAAAATTATAGTATTAAAATTATAGCTTTTATCTAATTCTTTCCAACTATCTTCATTTCTAAGTGCAGGTAAGTATATATCACTAAAAAATTCTGACGAATATGCATCACCAAAACGGTTATCAGTGAAAACTTTTTCTTTTGGATATAATGTTCCTATTAAGTAGCTTCCTATGTCAGTATCATTAAAGATGGGGCCTTTTAGATTGTTGGCTTTGAAAAATTTAATAGGATCTTCAGAATATCTAGTCAGTCCTATCCCCTGTTCCATGAAGTTCATTAATTTAGTCTGACCAGCAAAAATAAGATAAATTACTAAAATAGAAAAGACTGCAGAGAAAGTATATCTTATTCCATTCTTAAGATTTGGCAGTCTTGAATATAATTTTCCTTTCAACCAAACAAATGGACCATTTAAGTTACTGACAACTGCAGGCAAAAAAATTATTGCAAATAATGGTAAACCTCTTACTATTATAAATGGTAAAATAGTTGAACCAATAGAGGCTAAAAAATAGAATATGTAGTTATCTCCCCAAATTGATATATGATTCTTCTTCCTATATATAAATGCGACTACAAAACTTAAAAATAAAACCAATATCGAAGGGAAAAATATAGTAGCAGATATTGTATCCCATCCAGGCGCTAAATTATGGGCATTTATTATGGGTGTGATTTCTCCGCTTGATATTGGAAAAGTCGCAGAAGTATTGACCATCAAAGAGAAAACAACTCCCCATAATCCAAACGGGTTTATAAAAGATACTGCGATCAAAGATACAAATATAATCGAGAGTTTTTTAGTTATTTGATTTTTAAAGATTTTCTCTCTATTTAGAATTATATTTTGAACCAGAAAACCCAAAACCATCATAATACCTACCCCAAAAAAAAGATGAGTATTCACCCATATAAGCTGTATGGGTATTAACCAAAAAACCCTTTTACTATTGGGATTCTTTTGTAAGTGTAGGAGTAAATAAAGAGATAAGACTAAAAACAGAAAACTAAATATTTCCGGCCTGAAAGCAGTACGATTTATAAGTATAAATATTGTGGGTATTGAGAGTAATGCGGTGAGATAAAAACTTTTATTTTTTTGAGTTAAATAAAAAAGTAAGGCAAACATTCCAAGCAAGAGGATTATTTTAAATATAACCATACCGCTAAAACCAACTGTCAGATAAAGAACATACGCAAGGACTCCGTAGAGCCAGTGATGATTTGCGAAGTGTTGATTGGGTTCTGTGTATGAATAAACATTTTTAGTAAAAACATCATAATCCCCTCCTAATATATCTTTACCATTTTGTATTTGTCTTGGTAAATCTTGAGCTACTGGTAAGCTGATTTTATACACCAAAAAAGATCCATACAGTGCAAGGAGTAGTGTAAAAATTATTATCTTTAAAGATTTCGAGTTAAGCATTGGAAATTTATTTATCAATTTATAACTTTCTGGAATCAAATTCCTTGTAGATTACTTCTGAAAAATCTTGGATTATTTTAGTTAAATCATTAAAATCATTACCCCGAGTCATTATACATATGAGATAAGGATTTTTAGGATAGTAGACTATACCACAATCGTGCAGTTGTTTTTTACCATTAGGTAAATCGGAGCGCTCTCCAAATTTGTGTGCAACTCTTAACCCTTTAGGAACTCCTTTTACTATGCCGTCATTAAAATCAGTCTCACTTAATATAGATAGGGCTTTTTCAGATGTCTCTTGCTTATTGAAAAACGAAGAGTGGAAAAGCTGAATAAATATACTTGCATATGATTTGACTGTTACAGTTTGATCAGAATCATTTTTTGGGTCTATAATACCTAAATCTACATCTGTTCCCAATAACAAATCTTCTTTGGGACTAACAATACTCAAATATTTTAGGAGACCAAAATATGCACGGTTGTCAGAATACTTTATCATCCTTCTTAATAGGTCATCTATTGAATATTCTACATCTTCCTGTATTAATGCTTTCGGAGAAAAAAATTGGTTTGAATAGTCCTCTATCTTAGGAAAGGCTATTTTTCTATCGAGGAGATTATTATGTCCATCTTCGCTAATTTTAAGATATGTTATAAGTAGGGGTAATTTTAGAAGACTAGCAGGAGAAAATTGTATATGTTCATCGATACCCATTGTTGGCCCATTTATAAGGTCACGAAAATATATCGATATATCATTGGCTTTTTTTTCTGCAATCCTTGTCGAAACCATATCTTGTAGAATATTTTTTAATTTTGTATAGTTACTTTTATTAACTACATATTTTTGCATACATTTTAGCTCTGGGTTTAGATATTCAAATTTGGAAGAAACACAATTTTGACTATTATTTATTGAACTGCTAGTAAAAAACCCAACAAAAAAAATGATGACAAATAAAAATAACTTGGAGATTATCCTTTTAAAATTCTTACTCATACATTAGGTTGCTGTTGGTGGTGGAGTATTATCAGCTGGTGGTGGATTCTCATTACTACTACCGTCTGTTGGTGGTGGAGTATTATCAGCTGGTGGTTGGTTATCAGAACTTCCATCTGACGGTGGTGGAGTATTGTCTGCTGGTGGTGGAGTTGGAGTTGGGTCAGGAGTAAGACCTGTTTCTTCTAAAATACTTTCAAATATTTTTGGGTCTTTGACTGAAAATACTGTCCATGAGAATCTGATATCTCTATTTGGTGTTTTATTTAATAGGATTGTAAATCCTGTCTGATCTTTATCGACTACTAGATATCTTATATCTTGACCAAACAAGCTCGTTGCAGCGGTATCATCAACATTATCATCTTTTTCAAAAGTCATTGATGCGTTTACAACTGGAGTTGCAATGTATGGTTTATCAAATACTATCTTTGCTCTTCTGTCCCCTGCTTTTATAAGTGCATAACCAGCAGTGTCTTTATTAAATAATGGTGGTAATGCAAATTCTGCTTGTTTGCCGAAGACAACATCCCCATCAAATGTAGTTGTACTTGAGAAGAATGATAAGCCATTAAATTTCGCTTCACCGGCAAACGAACTATCGCCTGTAACTGTGAGCATATTCATGGTAAATCCATTAACATTTCCATCGGCATCTTTAGTCAAGAAACTTTCAATAACTTTTAGCCTCGTGTCAAGATCTGTTCCACTTGTTGTAAGCCCTGCAATAGTAGTGCTCGTAGTAGTAAGATCCTCTTGCAATTTTTTAATATCTGCTTGAGCAATAGTCAAAGCACTAGAGAGTGTATTCATACCCTCCGCAGTCAGAGTAAAGGCTTGTTGCCCTTCGGCAAGAGAATTAATCTGGTCGGTGATTGCCTGTACTCCAGATATATCTCCCAATTTAATATCGTGTGCTGTGACTGTACCTTTAAATGTTGCATTGCCAAGACTATCAAACACGATAGCTGGATTTATGCTATTTGAAGTATTTGTATCATCTTTAGTGCCTATTATAAACTTACCCTTTTCATTGAGTATCAAATTTATATCGTCACCTGTAGCAGATTTAAGAGTATTTGTAGCAAGAGTATCGGTTGTAATTTTCGGAGTGATTATCTCAACCGCAGCAACTAGCCTATCTGCATATAAGTCAGACATGTCTAGCGTATTTGCATTAGGATCTACTGTTGGACCTGGAGCAGTGCGTGATGCGACAACATCGCTTAACAACTTAGCAAGAACTTTTTGACCAAATTCCTGTTTATCAGCAACTGGTGTTTCTGGAGTATTTGGCGTATCGCCTGTATTTGGAGTAAGACCACTAAGTAGACTAGAATCTTCTTCAGTTATAGCCTCTAACTTCTGCCCATTATAGTACCCAGGTTGTACAAATAAAATTACTACACCCATACGATCAGGATCAACATTTGGATCATCAACTGCAGGATTCCAACCAGTCAAAGCTTGACCTATAACATGACCTGCTTTTGTAGCTTTCATTGCCCACCCTGGGTGTGATGATGTTGTAAGATAATCTCCTGGTTTGATGATACCGTTCATAGCAGATACTTTAACTGGAACACGCCCAGCCAAGGCAAGAACCACACTTTTTACTCCTTGTCTTAGCATGCCTGAACCCATCACCATATCTGGCTGAGTAGAAATAACTCCAGCGACATTAGAATCGTATTTCTTACTACTCATTTTTACACCAGCCTCAAGATCAGAATCGAATGATACGACATCAGCAGCTTCTATAAGTGGATCATTGGTTGCATAAAATTCTCCGAGGTCAGCACCAGATGCTCCGCGGATTTCTATGATACGGACTTCTCCACGACCTCCGTTACCTCCAGCACCTCCGGTGACTCCAGGACCTCCACCTCCACCTCCTCCTCCAGGGTTTCCTCCTTTACCTCCAGCACCTCCGACTCCAGCGGCAGCGTTGTTTGCTCCTCCTCCACCTCCTCCGTATCCAGCTGTACCAGTAGAGTTTGCATCGGCAGAGTTTGCACCGTTTCCTCCAGCTCCAGCTGCAGCTCCTCCTCCAGCGCCACCTCCTCCTGCAACCCAGTTTTGAGTTCCTCCAGATATACCTCCAGCACCTCCAGCAGAGGCAGCATTGTTTCCAAGAACTTGTCCTCCAGCACCACCTCCACCTCCACCCCATATTGAAGATCCTCCAGCACCTCCTGTTACAAGAGCAGCGTTGTTTGATCCAGCAGTTGAACCTCCTCCACCTCCACCATATATTGCAGCACCTCCGTTACCAGCTGCAGTGTTTGTAGCAGTACCTCCTCCACCTCCACCGAATTGACCTCCAGATGCGTTCGCAGCACCTCCGTTTGGACCTCCTCCAGTACCTCCAGTTGCAGATGGAGAGTTTGAGCCGACAGCACCTGATCCTCCTCCACCTCCTCCTCCAGTACCTCCAGCAGCTATACCACCCTTACCCCCAAAACCTCCCCCGTAAGCTTCAATAAATATAGTCGCAGAAGTTGCACAAGATGCATTTACAGATACACAAGCAGTACCTCCAGCTGTACCGTTTGTAGCACTTGCACCTCCAGTCACCGCAGCAGGAGCTTGGACATTTACAGCAGATGAAGTAAAGTTTGCACCATCAAAAGTCTTTGTAACATACGCTCCTCCTCCACCTCCTGAACCACCCATACGAGGGTTTGCTACCGCAACTGCTTGTCCTCCACCCCCAGAACCTCCTCCTCCGACTGCTTCAATAATCAGAGATTTAACACCCGCTTTCTTAGTATAAGTAGTGTTTGATGTAAAGACGTTGTAGTTAACATCACCACAAGTTGCAACTGTAATAGTACCGTTTGTATCCATATTCATACAACCATTTGCAGATGGCTTATCAGGAAGAGTGATAGTATAATCGGTAGTTATAGATGCTGGGGCTGAGATACTGACACTGTTAGTTCCGTTACCAGTATTTGTCTCAAACATTCTTATTCCAACATCCCAACCAGCACCAATAGAGATTGCTGATTCTGTGGCCGATGTTCCAGTTATGTTTGCTATAGTTAAACCGTTTAATAGATCAGCAGAAGTTGTACTTGTCGATATAGGAGTTAGAGCAAGATTTATGCCTGAGATTGTTCCCCCGGAAGACATGTGTCCCGCTTCCCATGCAATTTGAAGACCATCCACTCCAGCAGTAGTAATACCTGCAGTACCACCAGTAAGATCTATCTGCATAGAATCTGCTGTCGGGATAGTTCCAGAGCCTACGTTACTTATCTCAAGTTGAACATCGCCAGCATCACCGTATACCAAACTCAAACGATCACTCGCTGTTGTTTTAGTTATGAGTCCACTACCTGTACTAAATGGAGAACTTCCAGCACCAGCGTCTGCAGCACAACTCCAGACTGAACTTGAATCTGTCCATTTTAATATTTCCCCATCGGCACAACCTTGTATTAGCCCTATAGCAGTAGTATTTCCAACTTCAAGACCTGAACCTGAAGAAGTAGCTCCTGCGCCATCGGAGCTTGTAAGAGTAAGTGCTGTACTTGCATCTATTGTTCCAGCTGCAGTTGTTAGAGTTATATTACTTGAACCCGCTTGGATAGTACCTTGGGTGTCCAAATTACCGCTAGTTGCAACTGTAAAGTTTGTAAAGCCGATAAGATTTGTCCCTGCTGTTGTCCCACCAATAACTGTATCCCAACCAGTACCGACATTTAATGCTGTTCCTGTGAATCCAGTTCCATCAGTTACGTTACCTATATTTACACCTCGAACTGCACAAGTTCCTGCTGTACATGCTGTAAATGCTGGTTCTACAGAAATTCCATTTATGGTTCTTGTAGCTGCACCAGAAGGTGCGTTAATTGTAGGAGAAATCAATATTGCATTTGTAGTACTTGTAACTGCTGCAGTTGTCGCATCAGTAAGAGCAAGATTTATCAATGATCCAGTTTCAGCACCATGTAAATATGAGGCACCTGTGATATTTAAAGCTCCACCAGTTGTAAGAACAGCGCCTAAGGTTTTAGCTTCAGCAAAACCTGTAGTCAAACCTGTAGCATTTTGAGTAAAGAGTCCTGTTGTAGTTGTTGCTCCGTTTGATGTGAGGTCTAGGAGTTTACCAGTTGTTGTCATGACTGAGGTATCAGAGATAGAAGCAAGTGTTGGAGTGATAGCTCCGTTTCCGTTTATCTGGAAAAGTGATCCAGATGCTGCGCCTGTTGTTGAGTTTGTGATGGCACCTGTTGTCGTTATGTTTAGAAGTCCAGTAGTTGCGTTCATTGTAGCTGTACTTGTCGGACCAGTAATCTTTAGTCCACCACCAGTTGTAAGTGTAGTTGTTCCTGCGACATTTAAGTTTGCTGCGTAGCCAGTCGTAAGACCGGTGCCATTTATAGTAAGGAGTCCTGAAGATGCAGTTGCAGCGTTGTCGGTTAGACTAAGTAATTGTCCTGATCCAGTAGTACTCGTACTTGAAATTGTTGCAACAGAACCAGTGTAATTTGTAGTTACTCCTGTTTGCGCAATTGTCAAAAGTGAAGATGTTGTCTGCGATGCATTAGATGATGCAATTCTTGCAAGTACCCCCGCTGTTGTACCAGAAGAAGATAAATCTAAAAGATTTCCCGTTGTTGTTCCAGTGTCAACAGATGTTGAAGATACTCTAAACAATGATCCTCCATCTGCAATCACTGAAGTCGTATGCGGAATATTAAATGCAGTACCAGTAGTTAGAGAGTTAGCAGTGATTCGTAGAGCTGATCCGTTTGTTGTAGTTACACCAGATGTGATATCAAGTGCTCTACCATCTGTTGTGTTTGCGGATGTGATACTAACAACGTTTGCATTTCCTGTAGTAGATACTCCAGTGAATTTAGCGATAGTACCTGTGTAGCCTGTAGTGTAACCTGAAGCTACGACATCAAGGAGTGTAGTTCCAGTTTGAGATGCAGCTGTTGAACGAATTTTGGCTAGAGTTCCTGCCACTGTTCCTGATGCAGAAAGATCAAGGAGTGTACCATTGGTTGCACCACCAGTATCAACCGATGATGATGTTGCGCGGATTAGTGATCCGTTGTCGGCAATAACTGAAGTCGTATGTGATACCAAGAACCCTACACCTGTAGTGAGAGAGTTGTTTATTATATTTAGACCAGTCTGAGTAGTTGCAGTCCATGTCATAGTTTGGGCTGTTGTACCAAATGCAATGTCTGCACCTGCACTTGGGTCACCGATGGTGTCCCAAGCAACTCCACCGGATTGTTGGTCGAGTTGGAATCTTGTTCCGCCATTTGTCGCAGTAAAGTATAAGTGTGTACCATTGTATTCGATGGCTCCAGCTTCTGTCGTCCCAAGATGAGTACCTGCTGTAAGTTTAAGTGGGGCAGTGCCAGCTGTCGCAGTACCAGCAGCTATATGAAGCCTAGCAGTAGGATCAGTAACTCCACCAACTCCAATATCTCCAGCAGTATCTATTGCCAAAGGTACAACTCCTCCAAATGGATAGTATATGAAGAATTTATTAGCTAAACCAAGTGCTGTTTCAGTTGAATTTCCTACTCCTAGTGTCCACTCTTGTCCTCCTCTTATAGCCATCTGAGTATAACCATTTGTAGCTGTCGAAGTATTAGTAACAATCGTAGTAGGATTGTAACCATCTCCATCATTAGTAAAGAATCCTGCAGCATTTACACTACCACCTGTTGCTTGACCATAAACTCCATAGTTATCTGATCCTCCGCCTGTTGCATTTCCATATACACCTACATTAACCGGAGTATTAGCAGTTCTTGTATGACTATTGTCGAAATATCCAGCGTAAGTTGTAATTGTAGTTGCGACGTTTCCAGCCAATGTTACACTTAGTCCTTTTTGTCCATTTGCAGCTCCTGTTCCGTTTGAAGACACGCTTAGAAGTGAACCCGAACTTAATGCATTGCCGACTATTGATTGACCGATGCCAGTAGTAAGCCCTGAGTAAGTTTGTAGGAATTGAGTCCCTGCAGTTGAAGCAGTAGAAGAAAGATCCAGAAGTGCTCCAGTTGTCGTAGATGTATCATTTGATGTTGAGGATAGTCGAAGAAGTGAACCACCGTCGGCAATCACTGAAGTCGTATGCGGAATATTAAATGCAGTACCAGTAGTTAGAGAGTTAGCAGTGATTCGTAGAGCTGATCCGTTTGTTGTAGTTACACCAGATGTGATATCAAGTGCTCTACCATCTGTTGTGTTTGCGGATGTGATACTAACAACGTTTGCATTTCCTGTAGTAGATACTCCAGTGAATTTAGCGATAGTACCTGTGTAGCCTGTAGTGTAACCTGAAGCTACGACATCAAGGAGTGTAGTTCCAGTTTGAGATGCAGCTGTTGAACGAATTTTGGCTAGAGTTCCTGCCACTGTTCCTGATGCAGAAAGATCAAGGAGTGTACCATTGGTTGCACCACCAGTATCAACCGATGATGATGTTGCGCGGATTAGTGATCCGTTGTCGGCAATAACTGAAGTCGTATGTGATACCAAGAACCCTACACCTGTAGTGAGAGAGTTGTTTATTATATTTAGACCAGTCTGAGTAGTTGCAGTCCATGTCATAGTTTGGGCTGTTGTACCAAATGCAATGTCTGCACCTGCACTTGGGTCACCGATGGTGTCCCAAGCAGTTGCACCGCCACCACAAGCTGCTCCTGCTATTGCAACTAATCCATTGTTATCTGTTTGTAGACATCTTGTACCACTACCTGCAAGAGTTGCAGAAGTGATAGCTCCTGTATTTAATACTGAGAATTTTGAAACACCTCCAACTTGTAGATCAAGTAAGCTCTTTACACCGGAACCAGTAGCTGTTTCTGTTGCATTTATTAGGAGTGCGGTGTAACCAGCAGTTGATGTTTGGTTAAGTGTTGGAGCAATACGAGCAAAAGTTTGTACACCGCTACTTGCAGTGAGTTCTCCTGTTGCTCCAGCACTATTTAAATCAAATCCTACTGGCGTTGCTGTGACTGCTGAGTCAGCTCCTTGTTGGATGTGAAGTTGAGAAGTTGGAGCAGCCAAACCTATACCTACATTTCCTCCAGTAAATATTCCAGCGTAGTTATTCGTTGCTCCAGATGCTGTGGCATAAATACCGTAGCTTGTTGTTCCACCAGATGCATTGAAGTTTCCACCCATATTGGTAGTTGCACCAGATCCACTTGTATAAACACCATAGTTTGTATCAGCTGTACCGCTTGAAGTAAAATGTCCTCCGTAATGAGTATTGACGCCAGTCGTTGTTAAATTACCAGAAGCAGAGCCTTTTACTCCATACACATTAGAATTGATACCCGCTAGCGACGCAGCTGTTGAAGTGTTTGAAAAATTTCCACCATATGTTGTATAGATTGTGTCTATGGAGCTTGTAAATGTTGGAGTTATGTTTACAGTCGAATCTACTCCTGAGACTGTAAGGAATGTTTGATTCGCTCCACTTGGATCATTGACTACAGGACTTCCTGTAATATTTACTCTATTTCCTTTGGTATCTGAGACAATACCATTTGTTGCGGAAGTACTATGACTAAGACTTGTAAGTGAAATGTTTGTATCATCACCAAAAATAAAAGCTTGTCCAGCAGCATTAACAGTGAGAGATGGAGTGAGCGATAGGTATGATCCACGAATGTTACGATTAGATGCACCGATGGACCCCAATGTAGGCGTCGCTGTGATAAAGAGAGAACTTGAATCTTCATTCACATCATCGTTTTGAACTATATCAATAATCCGACTATTGTCATTGGTGTTATTTCCATTTAACGCAAAGAGATAATCAGACACTGGCGCTTGTTGTGAACCAATTTGTCCAGTTGTATTTATTTGGAATAGATCAGTGTTACCAACAGTGAAGAGTGAATTTGGGGTCGTATCACCAATACCAACATTCCCTTGATCAAAGATAGCAGCGTAATTATTGTCAGCACCAGATGCTGTAGCATACAAACCTATCGCGGTTGAAGCACCAGCTGTATCTCCAAGTACAGAGAAATATCCACCATATGTATTTACTGTTCCTGCAGCAGTACGTCCAGTATTGTCTACCAGATTGTATGCACCATACAAATTATATGTACCTGTTGCTGTATCTGCACCAGATTTTGAAACAGCATTGTAAATACCATATGCAGTTTGCCCAACACCTCCACCTGTAACTACAGCAGTTGATGTCCAGAAATTTTGAAGTCCGTATGATGCAGTGAGTGAACCTGTCGCGGTTTGTGTAGTTGAGAGTCGTGCTCCCATTATAAAATCACTACTTGTTGTTGTATTCAATCTTAGTACTCCACTTGAACTTGATGCACTCGCATTTGCAAATAGAAATCCACCTGTACCTGAAGTAGTAAAATCACTATTACCAGCAACAGTAAGGGAGCTAGTTGCAGAAGATGTTCCTATTCCCACATTGCCTGTTCCATCAATAATAAATGGTGTCGTATCTCCTGAGACATCATTTACTCGGAATGCGAGATTACCAGTTCCAGTTGCAAAATGATTTATGAGAAGTGAGGTGTTAGCATTTGCTGTGCCAGAGTTAGCAAGTGTCAAAAGAGTACCGGTGTTTGACGAAGCACCTGTACCATCAGATAGAGAAATATTTGCAAGACTTCCAGTAAAGTTAGCCGCAGCAGAAGATGAGACATCTAAAACTTTTCCTGAAGTTAAAGATGAGGAAGAGAGTGCAAATGCAGTTGCAGTGGTAACAGAGTTAAATGTAAATGATGTTGTAAAAGCACCATGAGCAAGAGATAGATTCGCAGTTGTCGGATCAGTGATTGTATCCCAAGCAGGTGCTCCACCGCCTGCACCACAAGCCGAACCAGTAACCGAAAGCACTCCTGTACTACTTGCTTGGACACATCTAGTACCAGCAGAAGTAAGAGAGGCTGAGGTTATAATACCAGTATTTGATACAGAAAATTTTGAAGTGCCGCCAACTTGTAGATCAAGTAGATTTTTTGTGCCTGAACCTGTAGCTGTCTCTGTTATATTTAGTAACAACGCAGTATACCCTGCAGTACTACTCTGGTTTACAGTTGGAGTAAGAGAAATTAAATTTTGAGTTCCAGATGAATTATTGTTATCAGCTAAGAAAGTGCCTATAGTGGATAGTGCGTTATCAGATGAGCCAGTTGTACTTGGGTAAGCAACCTTTAACAATATATCTCCTCCGTTGCCAGTACCTGTACCTTGTCCACCATTTACTAATATATTCGTACCTGCAGTGTCTGATACTGCACCAGAGGAACTTGCATTTCCTCCTTGAAGAGTCAAAATTCCAAACTTACTTGCTTTTACGAATATATTATTAGACGAATCAGCTCCCATCCAACCAATATCTGAACCACCAGATGAAGCAAATCTAATTGCTTGGTTTCCTCCATTATTATAAATAACTAAAGGGCCTTGAGCTGTAGCAAAACTATCTCCACCAAAATATATACCGTTGCCAGTAGATCCGTGAAGTTCCAATCTTGAACTACCTAAAGCTTCAATAAGACCATAGGTTCCACCAGAATTTGATATTTGTACACCCGCACCAAATTGTGTAGGGGCTGCAAGATAGTTCGTGCTTGTTGAACCAACTTGATACACACCATATGCATTTGTTACTCCAGTCGGCTTTTGGTCCTCAATATATATTCCGTAATTTGTAGTAACCGTTCCAGATCCAGAAGTATCTGGGGAGTCTACTTTGATTCCATATAAATTTGTAACTGCAGCAGTGTTGTATATTTGTGGCTGCACTCTAATACCTACAAGTCTATCTGCAGTTGTTCCACTATTATTTGCAAGAGGAATTGCAAGTAGAGCAGCAAACTCGTGACCAGCTGTATATGTATAATCAGCGCCAGTATCCAAACTTAATTTAGCAACAACTCCTGCAGAATAACTTCCAGTATATAAATTGTTGCCACTTAGAGTAAGATTACCACTTATACCTGTATTTGCAGATAATGATGAAGCTGCATTATAAATTGCTTCAAATATTCCACCTGTGTTATTTGAACCACCATTAGCTTGAACATAGAGACCTCTGTTCACCGATCCTGTACCAGTATGTTGATTTATTATATATTCTGCGTAAGTTGTTTTATTAGAACCACTATTTGCGCCAGTCATATTAATATTCAAACCTTTTTGGTTATCAAGAGCACCTGTACCACTGACTGCAATATCAACAAGTGAACCAGAAGTAAGTGTTGATGAGGCGACGTACAATCCAGTACCTGTAGTAAGAGAGTTTGCGTTGAGCGCAAATGCAGATGATGTAGTAGTTTGAGTTGTATTTGAAGAAGTTTGAGTAATATTTCCAACAAAATCTGAATCCCCTGTTACTTGAAGTTTGTATGCACCGAGATCGGTCGCTGAACCAATATTCACTTCATCGCTTATAGTTGTAGGACTGATTGTTGTACTTGCTCGTGACCAATACCCGAGTGCACCTGATGTCGGAGCGGTAGATGTTAAGTTCTTTGAACCATCAGTATAAACAGCAGAAGATGCGGTAAGATTTGAAATGTTTACTACTCCACCAGAACTAATGCTAAATCTTGATAGTGCGTTTGTATAAATCGTAAATGAACTATTTTCTCCATTGTAGAGTGCAATATCATTTGTCACGTTTGATCCATAACCAAGATAGTACCCACCATTCGCATTTGTTGATTGCTTTGTATATAAAACGACTTGATCAGTGTTTGAAGTTGAACCAATGGTTGCAAATCCACGCAAACTTGAAATATTTACACCTCCTTTTGTTGCACCAGTACCACCGTTTAGAATAATATTTCCACCAAATCCTCCAGGTCCGCTTGTCTGAGCAGCTCCCCCAGTTATAGTTACATCACCACCAGATCCATCAGTACTACTTCCATTTCCGCCAGCACCTGCAGTAAGGCTTATAGCTCCCCCTGTCAAACCGTTAACACCTGAAACTCCTCCAGTTCCTCCGGTAACTGTAAATGCATCTGGGGCAGAAGTCGTAGTACCATCTACTCCAACAACATGCAATTTTGCAGAAGGTGTAGTTACTCCAATTCCAACATTTCCTGCATCAAATATCGCAGCGTAGTTTGTCGTTGCTCCACTTGCTGTTGCATACAAACCGTAATTAATATCTGCAGTACCACTTGCTGAGAAGTATCCACCGTAGTGATTAGTAACTCCAGATGTTGTAAGATTGCCAGATGCTGTAGCAAGAATTCCGTAACTTGAAGAATTTAGATTACCGTTGCCAGTAGAGCTGCTAGTGTTTGTAAATTGACCACCGTATGTATAATATAAGCCACTTCCAACCGCTGTAAATGTTGGGGCTAAAGATACAGATGAGTTAACTCCGTAAGCATATAAGTTTTGGAAATTTCCACCTCCTGCATCAAAGTAATCTGGAGTTCCAGTGATACTAATTCTTTCGCCTGCAACATTAGCTTCAGCATCAGCTGATGCTGTAGTACCTACAATAACACTTGATAGTGAAATTGTATTTTTAGTACTACTGATAGTTGCTGTTTTAGAATTGGCAGTAAGGCTTGGAGTTAATGTATTAGCTATCCCATCTATAGTTCTGTTTGCTGCAATAGTTCCTGGAGCTGGAGTACCAGTGATTGTGATTGCTGAAGTACTTTCATCAGCATTATCTGCCTGAGTGATATCTATTATCCTACTATGATCATTACCTGTAGTACCTGCAAGTGCAAATAAATAATCTGATTGTGGTGCTTGCTGTGAACCAATTTGTCCAGTTGAATTTATCTGGAATAAGTCACCACTTCCTACTGTAAATAGTGACGCAGGTGATACATCTCCGATACCAACGTTGTCTGTTATAGTTCCTGGACTAAGTGATGTCCCACTTCGTGACCAATATCCAAGCGTTCCTGAAGTTGGAGCAGTTGTTGTAAGAGTCCCATTACCACCTGAAGTATATACAGCGCCGTCTGTCGTAAGTGCAGAGAATTGGATAGTACCACTTGAAATTATTCCTGTAGCTGCTGCAATTGCACCACCAGAAGTAACTTGGAATTGAGAGCTAGAACCAACAGAGAACATATTTGTCGGTGAAGCATTTCCTCCGATATTTATCAAACCAGTTGGACCAATTCTCATTCTCTCTGCTACTGCATTACATCCTCCATCATCACATCCTGTGTAGAAAATAAGTGGACGTCCTTCATAGTCTGCCCAACCCGATGCACCAGTTCCACCGTGACCGATTGCATAAAGAACTTGTCCTCGAGCAATGCCACTGAAGCTTGTTCCTGTATCAGAAGGTACTCTAAATTGCATCCGCACATCGTTTATACCGTTTGTGTCTTCTACAACCAAAGTCGCATCAGCAGATCCAGTATTTTGAGTTACGTGTAATGTTACTCCTGGTGTAGTTGTTCCGATTCCGACTCTTCCTGCGTCAAAAATTGCAGCATAGTTATTTGTTGCACCAGAAGCAGTAAAATATCCAGCGATATTTGTACTTGTCGTACCAGCATTAGTGACTGTAGAATTTATACCTTTCATCACAACAGAAGCATTGGTGTTTGTACCAGATGAATTGACAGCAAGGAGTGATTGAGTAGCTCCAGTAAATCCTGTTGCAGTTGAAGCGATAGTAAGTGCTGAACCAGAGTTGGCTCCAGTCGCTATTGCTGTAGTTCCAGTCAAAGAATATTTACCAAGCATACCTGAAGTCAGAGTTGATGACTGCCAAGTAAATCCTGTTTGAGCTGCACTTTGTACAGTGAAAGTTGTTTCACTTCCTGCACCCATTGTTAATCCAAGTGGTGTACTCGCAGCTGGACTTGTAATTTGATCCCAGCGAATACTAGATACCCCAACAGATCCTTCAATTATGTTTCCGCTCGAATCTACTTGCAATGCAAAAGTAGGAGTACCTGTAAATGTACCTGCTCCGTATTGAGCCATTTTAAATTTCCCACTGTTCAAAAATCTTCCGACTTCTGTTGCACCATTGTTCCCAGTTTGGAAAATAATATCAGCACCAGTTGTACCGGCGCCAGAAGTTGAACGGAGGATGAGGGTATCAGTCGTCGCTGTTCCACCGATGAGTGTCGTACCACCGGATAGCCCTATGCCAGTTGCAAGTAGAGTTGCATTTACAGTTGGAAGAGTATAAGTCCTGTTTGCTCCAGGGTCAGAGAAAATGACATTACCATCACCGACTTCTGTCCATGGGTGACCAGGGTTTGGAGTAGTAGCCGTAACGATACCGACAATTGAAAAAGTAAGGAATAGGAAAAGCACTGTATAAACAGCGTAGTGAAGCGAAAATCTTGGATGAATTTTCCTTGAAATTTTTGTTAGAAATCTTATGTATTTTTGATTGTTGTTTTCAGACATAAAATACAACTATATTATATCATAGTTGTACAGTGAAAACACCGAGAAAAGGGTTAGATTTATTGATTTTTGTGGAAAACTGTGGATAACTTTTAAAGAATTTTATTAAAAAGAAGTTTTCCTAAAATCAATCAAAACTGATGCCTTATTTTAGCATATTTTGGGTCAAAATTCGAGCTTATTCCCCTACTTTTTTATATTAAATTGTGGATAACCAAAAATGGTTATTTTGAGCAAAAATAGCTATCTAACAATATAACCAAGTGAAGATAATTTTTCAGTAATTTTTGACATGATTAGATTTATTTCTTCAGTAGTAAGAGTTCGATCGTATGACTGGAAAACTAGTCGGAATGCATAAGAAATTTTATCATCCCCGCCTGAATGATCATCAGATCGGGCAGGTTTTTTAAAAGTATCTACTAAGATTGGATTCTGGACTAAAAGTTCTGTTCCAAATTCATGATAAATTTTTGCAAGTTCATCCGCTGAAATATTTTCTGGTACCCAACAAGCAATATCGCGAGTCACATACGGATACAAACTCCACATTTTGAAATAATTTATAGCGGAGGTAGGTAATACTTTTTCTGAGTCGGCGTCGGAGCCCCCGGAGAGAGGGTTAAGACGCGAAGAAAAAGTATTACCTACTGTAGGTTCGAGGACCTGAAGAAAACTTTTTTCAAATTCATCCAATCTTACTTCTTTTATTTCTCCTGCCTGCGCAGGCAGGTTTTTATTAACGTAAGCAACATGCATCTCTTCCCCATTTTTTGTGAAAACAGTTCCTATTTCAAATATTTTTATTTCATTTAAATTCAGATATGGGGCATTTAATTTGTTTAGCTCATATGACTCTTTTAATCCATCTGATAAATTGGTTCTTAGGAACTTTTTATCTGAAGCTGAAGCTAATACTTCAACTACTCCAGTATTTGCAAATGCATAGGTCATGACTTCTAAATAACCATTTTCTACCAAAATAGAGCGTGCTTTGGTTATTTTTTGGTGAATCTCGTTTTCTTTAATATCTCCTTTAACCATTGGTAATACTGGCTTCCCGCCTGAATGACTGAAGTAATCAAGTCGGGCAGGTATTTTGTCATAACCTATTATACGAGCCATTTCTTCAGCCATATCTTCCCTGTTTGTAAGATCTAGTCGCATTGGTGGTATAGATACAGAAAAGTTGCTTTCTGATTTAGAATATTCAAACTTATATCGTTTCAAAATGTCTTCAATTTCAGTATCTGACACTTCAAGACCCAATAAATTTTCTATATATTTTTTTGAGAATTCTATTTTATGACTCTCATCTTTTTTAGGATCCACCCCGCTAGTGAATTTTCCTGATGTATTTCTAATACCTGCGCTTTGCGCTTCAGGAAAATCTACTACGGGGTATACATCTACAATTTCTTCAAATATCGCTTCTGGAAAAAGTTCAATCAAAAGAGCAGACAAAGAGAACATTCCGAATTTGCATAGTGTAGGTGATAAATCATTCTCAAATCTTTTAGCAGAATCTGTTAATTGTCCAATGCGTCGTGCGGTTTTTCGAACGGCTGTCGGATTAAAATTTGCAACTTCAAGAACGATATCTGTGGTTGTTTCACTTATCCCTGAATCGAAACCACCTTTGACTCCACCGAGAGCAAGATTGACTCCACCAGAAGTGATAACTAAATCGGTTTCTTTTAATTTAGCAGTTACTCCTTCTCTGCCGACAAGTTTTAGTTCTTCTCCTTCTTTCGCATTTGTTATTTATATTTTTTCATCTACAATTTTTTTCAGATCAAATGCATGTGTCGGTTGTCCGCAATCGTACATGACAATATTTGTAGCATCTACGATATTGTTTATACTTCTAGTCCCTATGGATTCTAGGTGTTTTACTATCCACTCTGGTGACGGACCAACTTTTATATTACGTACTATGCGAGCACTATATCTCCTGCAATTATAAGTTTCTGTTTCAACCTTTAAGTTTGTCGGGTTTGATACTGGAGTTTTGTAAATTGATGTAGGGTCTTTAAATGGAATTCCAAGTAGCCCAGATAATTCGCGAGCTACACCTTGATGTGAAAGTAAATCGTGAGCACGGTTTGGCAAAATACCTAGATCAAATAGAAAATCCCCATCTGGTAATTTTTCAACTGATTCAACTTCGCAGAGATGGTATGTAAAAATATCTGCCAAACGATTCGGCTCTGGAATATCGGGAACATATGCTTTTAACCAGTTGTAGGAAATTTTCATAAATTATTTCAATAGAACTATAGATAATGAAACAAACGAAAGAGTAATATGAAACCATGGATGCGTTTTTCTATAATTACCAAATTTAAATCCGTACCAGAAAAATACCATTGTTAATGATAGTGCAGTGATCAGCAATTTTTTATAATCTGGATCTACTTTTGTAAAAGTAAAATAATACATGTAAGCATAGCAAGCTACGGCCGATAACCAATCTAGATCTCTGATTATATCGAGAAGTTTTACATGTTTAGAATGATTTATTCTTAAATAGTGATATATCGGCGAAAAAATACATGCACTAAATCCTATTAATGCATAAGTCCACTCCTGTACATACACTGCTGCAAATACTGGGATAAACAAAAATATGTTTGATGTAACTAAGAAATTTTTCATATTAAAATTGGTTCAATCGTAAATCACCCTGATAAAACAATCTAACATCTGGAATATTCCAGCGGATCATAGCTATACGATCAAGCCCACCACCGAAAGCAAAACCTTGAACTTTTTCCGGATCAAGCCCAGCATTTCGAAGCACATTTGGGTGAATCATCCCCCCTCCCATCATTTCAAGCCACTTACCATTGAATTTTGCATGTACTTCAACAGATGGCTCAGTAAATGGGAAGAAGCTTGGGCGGAATTCTATCTCAACATCTTCGCCAAGCACTTTTTTATAAAACTCTATTAGAACGGCTTTCATATTAGCTAGATTCACATTCTCTCCAATCATACAACCATCGATTTGGAAAAATTGCATCTCATGAGTAATATCTGTCGCTTCGTTTCGAAAAACTTTTCCAATCGAAATAGAAGCAATTGTTGGAATATTTCCTGCCTGCGCAGGCAGGTCTTTTGCTACTCGTTCAAGGGTATGAGCTGTGACATTTGTCGCATGCGTTCTTAGTACGTAATCAGAAGTATCAGATGAAACAGTCTGGCCTGCCGAGCGTAAGCCGGACAGGAGGTCCGAGGACTTTTCATAAGATACTTCTGATGAAGTTTTTTTAATATAGAAAGTATCCTGCATATCACGAGCAGGGTGATCTTTGGGTACATTTAGTGCATCAAAGTTATACCAAGTTGTTTCAAGTTCAGGGCCTTGTGCTATTTCAAAGCCTAGCTTTCCAAAGACTTCATAAGCTTCATTCTGCAATATTGTAAGGGGGTGTAAAAACCCTTTTCTGTATAAAGACATAAGTAGAATATAGCATTTTTAGGCTTTTTCTCAAAAAATACTATGAATTAATTAAGGATTAGACCAACAGCCAAGATTGTTGAAATCTATTGATCCTTCTGAAGCTCCACTACTACCAACACAGAAAAGATTGCCATTATTTAAATAAACCATAATTGAATAATATTTACTAGAATCAACACTATTACCAACATGAAAATTATTAACTGAGGGAGTAGCATTGGCAACAATTTTATTACATAATTCTATTGCATTTGAAGCATACACACTTCCTCCAGCAAAACCACCTCCACATCCACCAGAGTTAAACCATTGAGATTGAGGAGTTTCAATTTTTAAATAATTACCACTTGAAAGATATTCGAGAGCAACCAGCTTTTCAAATTCACGAACTTCTTGTTTTATTAAAGCATCTTTTGCTTTAGTACGAGCAGAGTTTAGACCAGCAAAAATCACAGAAGATAATAAACTTATAACAGATATCACAACTAGAAGTTCAATCAAAGTAAATCCTTTTTGTCTTGTCGAAATCATATATAACATAATACTACATTTAGGCTTTTTTCAAAAACAGGCAATTATTTGATCATTTCTCGCAAATGACAAAACTCGCAATCTTTTTCCTCGCACTTTTTATCCCAAAAAGAAAGTGACAAAATTTCATCAGAGACTTTTATGATCAACTCTTCCAGGTCTTTAACTTCATTATCAGAAATCTCAAAAATTTCTTTATGATATTTTCCATTTTCGCTTGGTTCTATAAAATCAATAATCCCTGATTGCATATTATATTTACCATCGCTCCAATATTTTAGAAGTAGTTTATAAAAAACTAATTGACGATAATAGTCACCACTTGCATTTTTTGTCTCACCCATAAGTTCGTTACGAGTTTTGGGTTTACCAGTCTTATAATCAACAACATTAACAATATCTCCATCTATAAACTCAAGTTTATCTAGTACCCCAGTTAGCCTTATATTATCACGTAAAATAACGCCGTTGATACGAAATTCAGATATAGTATTTACTGGAAATGTGCCATTATAAGTGTCATACCATCCCGAAAGTGCCTTTTTCCCTTTCTCTAGAACTTCTTCGTATTCACTTTCTCCTATTGGTTGATTAGAAAGTGCGTATTTGAACGAATCAATTAAGAAATCCTTACCTGTATCTTCTTCTTTTAAGGAATTGAAGAATTTTTGAAGCGCAGCATGGACTGCCGTTCCATAAGATAAATATTTTTCTGGAGTTTGTGGAATACGAACTAAGTTTCTATAAAAATATTTCCATGGACACGACAAATAGTTATTGAGTGCAGAGATTGATAAACCATTTTTAATAAATAAGTCGTTAACAAAATCTTTATCTACCTGATTAGAACTTTCCAATTTTACCTCTTTGAGTAATATATCCTTATTAGATTTTGCTTCATCTTCATATTTATCAGTATTCAATTCTTCTATTAAATTTTTATCCATTTCAAGAATAAATGGGCTTGGTAATTGTTCACGGCCATCAAAAGAAGTTTTAGAATAAGTCATACCGACCCAATACTTAGCGCGAGTAAGTGCTACATAAAGAAGTCTGCGATCATCACTTTCTCCATCACCGAGAATATCTGGTATCGAACCTTCTACATTTTTATTTTTAATGGACAGATCATAAATGCTATCTAATAATGGCAAATGTTCGATATCTCTACGACCTCCAAAGTGACCAGAATAACAATTAACAATATAAACATATTCAAATTCAAGACCTTTTGATCTATGAACTGTCATCATCCTCACCTTTCCAGTTGGAATCCTAGCTCTTCGTTTTTTGATAAATAAATTATGTTTATTTATTGTATCTAGATAGGCAAAAAAGTCGTCTAGGGTTGCTTTACTATTTGATTCGACAAGTAATTTTATTTCGTCAATAAAACTATTAATTACATCTAACCTATCTTCTTGGTTACTACCTGATAGAATATTTTCAAGCATTCCTGTATCACGCAAAACTTCTGGAATAAAAGACATCAAATCTGTATTATGACTCCTGCTAACCAAGTTAGAAAACATTGTTGAGAAATTCAAAAATTTATCAACTTCAGTTACCCCAGCATCAGACAGCAGTTTCTTGTCGGAAATTATCTCCCATAATCCAAGTCTTTTTTCGCTTCCATGATTCTTTAAATTATCTGCTTTACGAATAACTCTATAAACATCAAGCGGAGAGAATTTAAATAAATCTTGATGCAAGACATATGATAACGAAACACCATGTTCATACTCGCGTAAAGCCTTTAATACCAATAGTATTTTTTTGATATCTGGCTCTCCAAATAAATCAAGATCCGATTCAATAACATATGAGACACCCAGAGTTTGCGCGACATCCGCAAAAGCTTTTGCGTCGCTATTGTTACGATATAAAATTGTAATTTCACTCGGTTCTACTCCTTCTTCTATTCTTCTTTTTATATCTGAAACAACAAAAAAAGTTTCAGCCCAAGTAGTTTCAAATGGATACAAATGCACAAGCGAGGCGTTTTTATCTTTTTTAAGTTGTGACATTAAAGATATATCACCAGATGAAAGTAAACTACCAGAAGCATCTAGAATATTCTGAGTCGAACGATAATTATCAGTTAGGGCTATTAGTTTTGCATCAGGATATAAAGTTTTAAAATAGTAAAAATTTTCAAGCGAAGCTCCTTGAAATCGAAATATGGCTTGTTTGTCGTCCCCTACTATAAAAAGGTTGGGGCTCGGTGCATGATATGAAGCAAGTAGTTCTAGTATTTTATTTTGAGCATTATTTGTGTCTTGATGTTCATCCACTAGAAAATATTGGTATTTTTCTTGCAATATTAGAAGTAGAGATTCGTCAGATTTAATTGATTTTAAAACCTCCATGATCATATCTGAATAGTCATAAATTTTGTTTTTAGCTAAATCTTCTTGATATGTTTTGTATATTAAAGAAAGCTCTCTA
>OFQY01000012.1_pt1 | contig 63910 bp, 90 predicted proteins | sample 1542991 | NCBI WGS metagenome assembly OFQY01 (sample SAMN07774224, study PRJEB24372) | wastewater metagenome | isolation source: Exp Tend VB 10WW | collected 2016-02 | reverse complement strand
CTCCACACTTCAGCACCACGTACCTCTATTCTGAATTTTATTTCACCTTCTGGTAACTCAGGGTGCGCGGTCTCACGCAGGATAGATTGGGTCTTGCTTGCAATCTCTCTCTTTTGTCGAATGCTAAACATGAATCCTCCATTCTATAAAATGAGTTTTATAAATCACGCCTTAAATCAAATTCCGCAATAAAACTACCCCTATTTCTTTTTGCGGGCGACTTTCTTCCGTGGCCGTGGGGCCGGTGTGCGCTCAGGATCAAGGTACCAATACCACTGCCGAGGACATTGCGCCGGACAACAGAGAGGCCGATGCACAGATCGGCTAATCCACTGGTGGCCACAGTGCTTACAGGTCAACTTGACACCGCTGAAATCTTGTAGATCTTGCGTGAGTGTATCCATGGTGCGACTATATTATAAGTCTATAAAAAAGTAAACTATGCGACGCGCTGCGCCTGAGGCTTGAGTTGCATATTAGATCGGTTGCGGAGAATTCTGACATCCTCGTAATTCCCGCATGCGACACACCGGCATGCTCGCATATGTAAATCATCGCTTGCATCCGTGCTCCCGGCAAACCGCAACGGCCCCATCAGAATCATGCTTGCTCCACATCGTGTACATGGATTCATGCTGCACCTCCTGGTTTTAATAATGTAATAGCCTACTCCTCACTGCTTAAGGCTTCAGTTGATTCAACTTCTATAGAAAGATGCGCCTTGAGGTGGAATCGCTCCTCGTATTGATAGCCACCCTTCTCCTTTACTGAAATGATTGCATCGTCATGCACTGCTGCCGCGAACGCTTTTAATTCTTTCCCTGTCATTGCAATACCCTCCTAGTTAGTGAATACCCATCGCCTTCAGTTTCTTCAGCAATCCATTCCCTAATCGCTTCGATGCTGCGACTTTTCCGTTCCGCTGCTGCTGCTTTTTGCTAATCAGCTTAAGCGTTAACGGTGGTCGATTGATAAGCTCACTACTGCGATGGCTATAGAGCCCGTTCATCGTGTCGTCTTCGTAGCTCAGGAAAAAGCGCGTTCTCATCGCCATACCTTTCCTTCACTGATCTTCTCATCAGCATACATATCTTCCAGGTCAGCTGCACAATCGCCGCACATAATTCGGCCTTTCGTAATAATAGCCCCGCAGCTTTCACACAATTCTTCACACTCAGGGTTGAGTAGCCAATCAGGCAGTGACATGCTTGACCTCCCAGCAGTCCGTACAGGCAGTTTCGCCTCGGTTGACAAAGAAGCTAGTCATTCTGTGACACTTCACGCATTCAACCGGCTCCCAGGTTTGGATGATAGCCCGATCAGACAGAAACTCAATCCAGGCCCCATTGACCTCCATCATTTTATGACCCCCTGGTAGCAGGGGGACGATCTGGGGGTATCGAATAATATACTGTTAGATTCAACCCATACCTTCCTTGCCGCCTCACATTGATCCAGTGAGACGAATGGGCCAGCCTGCGTGATGCCACTACTATAAAAAATAGCGATGAAAAACCAGGCCGCCGTCATTGCAGCACCCAGACGAGCAGCCCTATCGTGATTGATAATGACCCACCAATCGCCGCGACCCAAACCAATGCAAATCTCCATCCTGTCCATTTCTCTTCCGGCCCTTGCCTATACAGATCAATCATGGCTACCTCCATATTAATGCATTAATACCCACCAAAACAGTATCCCACACAAGACAAAGAGCAGGGTCACTGCCGAGGGGTGCCATTGTTTCCTGTTTAAATTCCTCTCAATATCACGCATTTTCTTGGCCTTATTAATGTAATCCATTGTCAATGCTGGCTCGACACGTAACGGGCGATCTCGTAACCGGCTCATATTCGCTCCTCTCGTGTGGGGAGATTGTAGGTATACTCTAGATCCTCAATCTCCAAATTGATCCTCGTTCGCTCGATCCCATCTTCCTGCCATCGGTAATAGCACTCTAGCGTATTATGGGTAGATGGGATGTCGGCTTGATGGCACCATGGGCATTTCATGATTATTCCTTTCCTTCTGCTAGGGCGAGGGCTTTTCTGGCTTGAGCCAGAAAATGATCCATTTTCTCTAGTTGGAAATGGATAGGGTCTACGCGATCTCTGTAGGCAATAATTTTCTCTAGCGCCTCTCGCATCGCCTCATAACTGTTAACGGCCTTGACGATATCAGGGCGTACATCGCCAAATAACTCGATTGTTGCGGGATCCCATGAGGCAATATTGATGCCTCTGGCATCGGCAATTGCTGGCCTGTGGTCGCATGTTGTGCTGAGCGTTAGCGGTATGTCCATGCCGTCCTCCTGGTTTGTGGTAGCCATATCGTCCATTGCCTCTTTTATATATCTATAATAGAGGCAATGTAAAGCATTTTCTTGCCGCGCTTCCATAGCAATAGCAATCGGTTATAAAGTAAGACGAAGAAATATTGGCTTGCGAGATGATTATTCGCGCGAGTACTACTAGTCCCGCTGAATGGCGTACTGGCTCCGTATTGCCTGGACGAGGCCAGCATAGGTATCCCAGAGTTCTTTTAATTCTCCTCCGCAGTGCCCGTAGGCTTGGACGTAGGCAAGTAGTAATCGAGTGACTTCAATTCGGGCTTCGGGTGATTCATGAGGCTCTCCGGCGGTGGAGGATTCTGCCACTGGCAGAGAGTTTTGACCGGGGAGCAGGCCGCTGATAGCATTAAACATCCCAACGGAATCAGGAGGCACCTGTACGTTCGTTTCCTTGGCATTGCGTTCATAGATCACCATCCGTTTTTGTAAATCAAGAATTTTCTGATTCGTGACTTGCTTGGTTACGTTGAGTTGCCGGTAGACATCCTCTCGTCCCGCCACAATCTGCGCTTCCTTTTCTGAATAGGCTTTTGCTTGGATTGCAATGGCCTCGGTCTTATCCTGCTCACATTGCAATGTCGTTTTGTGCCACGTCCATAGGTTGGTCCCTAACAAGATAGCTGCGACGATACCCCATTTCACAAGTGGAGAAGAAAATTTAGCCGCGATAGGCCCGAGCAGTGAGGCTGCTTTCGTGATGAGAAATGGAGGAATCATTGTTACTCCTTCACAGGCACCGCAGGAGATTGTGCGATGATCTCAGTCTTTCTCGCGCTGCTGTGTGTCGTGTTGTACCAATACGCAACCGCTGCACTGGCATAACCAGAAAGTTGCCCAGCCATGTATACTAGTGTTTCACGATTCCCCTCGGGAACATTCCAGAAAAACAGAGAGACAAGAACAGCCATGAATCCAGATATTAACAGGATGGTAAGCGCACTCAAAAATATCCCCATAGTACTTAGTTACTCCTTCCTGTCTCGCTTGCTGTGCTGGGCGTGGTCCCGTTCAAGCGTCCGAAGTCTGTCTTCATGTACACCGAGCTTTTCTGAATTGATTCGGAATGTCCATTTAGTCTCGGTGTCTCGGACCTCCAGCGCGGCAACTCGCGCACTGAGGGAGTTGAAGTCTGCAATAAAGTTTGTAAACCACCACCCAAAAGCGCTCCCAATGATAGCGCAAGCAGCAAGGAAGAGACTTTTGTAGGTAGGGCCAGCCGCTCGATTCTCCCCAACACTTCCCACGTTTTCATCCATTCCATGATGCCCTTTCTCCTCGGTATAATTATACTTGCGCACTCCCACGAATCATTGTCGCTAACTCAAGGGCTCGACCTTTCACTTGCTTCGCCCACAACGAATCAAGCATGTGGTTAGCTGCCGTTTCATAATCGCCAAGCTCCATCGCGAGCAGAAAATTCCTGAATGTCTGTAACTTCGTAATCCCGAGATTAAACGCCATGTCAATAATGGCATGTTGCCTCTGCTCAGATAGCTCCGTGAACCACGGGAACGCATGGATACAGTCATTGATCGCGTAGTAGATATCATCGAGAAGGATAGTCTCGGCAGCCTTGTTCGATATCGCCACGCTCATGTTATGCCCGTACCCTACAGTCCATACGCCAAGCGTATCTTGATAGGGATTTAATCGTTTCCCTTCATGGCGTTTAATCATGCGCACGAGTTCATCTGTAATCATAGTTGCATTCACCACAGAAAATTTGCTTCGCCGCCACCTATCACTGGCCCTGTATTTCGGCAAGTCCCAGTAACAGTATAGCCAGATACACTATCCAATCCCTGCGCCATCCCCAATGATCCACCGATAAACCTCGAATCGGTAATATTCGTTGCCCCGAGCGATATGGTGCAAGCCCCGCTGTTAATAATCCCTGATACACGAGCACGAATTACGTCCTGAGATCCCTCAAGTCGATCTAGCGCCGACACAACCGGGCTGCCCGTACAAGTGATGCAGGCAATCGTCAGCCCTGTCATGCCTGTGGAGGGGATAATTGGAAGTGTATCGACACCTGTCATAATATCAATATACCCCACATCCCCACCAACATCAGGTACGCCAAGTGACACAGCCGCGCTCGTGATAAAACCAAGCTCATATGCCCCGATGTCAGGAATTCCGAGCACTGGATTTGGCCTTGTTGAAATAGGCGTGCCGTTATTTCGGCACACATTCGGCCCGCTCCTCATCCGATAATCAGGCGTCGCACTGCTGATGATACAATCTTCCGATGTGGCGACGATTATTTTCCCAGTCGTACCGCAAAACTCACTGCTCTTACACGCATTATTTGACAAGACTGTGTCGCCCGTACCGAGAAAGATCGCGCCCTGCTCGTTTTCCGTCACGAGATTATTTTTAATGGAGACTGCGCCATTGTTATTATCCCCCAAGTAAATCCCGTATCCTGTGCATCCACCCTCTCGGCACGTTGGTAAGTATTCGTTGGCAATAATGGTATTATTATGGATTTGGATATTTGTTGGATACACAGCAGAGCTGGTAGCCAAAATACGCACCCCGCCTCCACCTCCGCCGAGATACTGTCCTCCAGCCGTCAGCCCGTTATGGTGAATCAAATTATTGATTATCTTCACGTTATCAATGGCCCCGCCTGTCGTGGAGGGATAGACGACGATTGCGCCGTTGTTCACCGTGTCGCATTTCGTATTGTGGTGCAGATTGTTGGAATCGATTGTGACCCCGCTCAATGGACCAGGGAACGCCTGCACAGCGATACCTGGCATATCCTCAACCGTGGTGTTTTTCACGGTGATACCAGTCGCATGATGCAAATAAAATCCATGCCAGCGTGATCCTACTGCACAATCTGCCGTATACGCACTATGGATATAAAGATCATCGAATGTGATATTATTAGAGCCCTCTACATAAAATCCATTGAATTGCTGATTCTTGATCTCCACTCCACGGATAATGATGTCATGGTTGCCGTTCGCAATCCACCATCCGGTGTTGTAGGCCATGCCGGTCCCGTCGATCACTAAATTTTCAATAATGAACCACCCCAATGCTGTCCGGTGCTTCACGCATCCATATCCACCGACTGTAGGATCGGCGCATTGGATCACAGGCCTAACGTCTCCTGGATATCCGCTGATCGTGAGGTAATTGCCGGACGTGCCTTGTTTTTGAGGACCCTGCAGATCGATGCGCTCAGTCCAGGTCCCCTGGCGGATGTAGACCGTATCGCCGGGCACGGTTTGGGCGATGGCCTCGGCAATCGTGTTATAGGCCTTACTGTAGTTCCCAGTGCAATCACGCGTGGTCGGATTGTATGTAGGGGAGGAACAGTCCGCCGCCAACGTGTTGTCGGCGACATAGATCACCGCGCGCGCCAGAGATGGCATCAATACCAGCGTGAGCATAAGCAGCAGTCGCATCAAAAGACCCTCCGTCTAGCAGCGCCGACCCCTGAGGCCTGCGAAGAGAAGAACAGCCCTATCCATTTCCGCGCTGTCCCGTTCGCTGTGCCATAATTAAACGTCGCAGTGCCATTACTGAACGACGTGAAGCTCGCGCTATAAAATAGGCCAGCATCCTTCCGTAAACATATCGGCTTACTGTCAACGAGCGACTCCGTAACCGTTGTGGTGACGGCATCATCCGAGGCGATTGCGAAACAGCTTTGATCCGTACTCGTAAACGTACTGATCCCGAACCCTTCCGATTTATCATCAATGGTCGTTGAATCCACGCTCTGCAGTGAGCCAGAGACCAGCATGCCCCATTGGGGAATGCCAGTGATCCCAGTGATCGACTGGCTGCCTGTGGCTGTGGGTGAATCTACCGCTAGGCCAGACGCCGTAATACCATTTAACTTCAACGCCAGATAGCCCAACGTAGCGGCAAAGCTTGCTGCCCGCAGCGTCGCATCAAACCCATTCGCCGTAAAATTCCTAATCTCAATTTGTTGCGAATTGATCCCACCGCGCCCTACTCTATTAGAGAGATTTCTGGCAATTACGCTGGTGGTGCCAAGCCCAGTCACATCAGACCACGAGTGCCCTTTTTGTGTGGACCCGTTAATGGCGTAGCCGATAGACAGATCGCCCTGCGATTGATTGGAATCATTATAAGTGCCGTCACCATTCACGGCACCAATTACTACGTCAGGCTGAAATCCTACCGTAGTGACAGTTGTTGAAAGGTCAGCTGTTGATGGTGTTGTGACTGTATTCACGTAGGCATTCATAATGCCTGCCCCACCAAAAAGCGTACATGACACTTGGTAGGCCGTCCCTGGTGCCACGCTATAATTAAGGCGTACCCCGTCCGTGATCCACGTACTGAATTGCACACGAAGAATCACAGTTCCGTCTTGGTTCGCTAGCAGTAACATATCTGTCGTATCGGCACGCCGCCCTGTGAGCGTAGTCGTCACGCCGTTTTTTGATCGCACGCTTAGCGCGTTCTGCCTAGTCCCGTCAGTGAAACCAATTGATAGCCCAGCATGAGATACTGCCGTCCCATTAGTAGCCCCATACCCTACAAGACACATGGCCGCTTTCGGCGTGCCAAATCCACTCGACGTGAAATCCTGCGTCCCGGTGGTTGTTCGCGCCGCCTGCTGCACCACTGCCACCTCAGCAGCATCAGTGAAGCCTGCCGATGACAATATGATAGCCACTATCAATAGATACTTCATCAATATGTCGTCCTCCCCCATAATTCAAATCGTTCAATATTAATGGCTGCATTGGCGGTATCACTTGCATGCGTCCGATTCCGAACCACTTTAAACCGCAGGACATCACCCCCCGCACACCCGGTTGATGTCACGGAGAGCAGGGTGACATGAGTAATTTTATTGGCTGTCTGTAGTGTGACCGTCGGCGCATAGACGGTATTCCACGCCGCATCCTTCGTAGAACTCTGCCCATAGCATTTCGTAAAGATTTGCGGTACAAATGATCCTGACCCTGATGAATCAAATACCATTTTCGCTTCAAGACTCCCCGACCATCCTGGATGCAGCAGACAGGCGAACTCATAGCCGTAGTCTCCATCAACATCAGGAAATGTAGCCACACCTCTCCCGCTTCCTACTCCAAGTTCTGCCGTGGCCGTCGGCACCGTGACCCCAATCGCTTTCATCCAAATGTGACTCGCCGCACCAAGCGCATCCACAGCGACGAGATCGCCACCGCATCCTGGAAGTTTCTGGTAGAGGGTACAATCCACCCCGGCATCTTCACAATCAACCGTCATCGCTGAAATTTTCCCTGTCGATTCGGTATATTCAAAATCGATATTCCCTGATGAGTCTTTAAACCCACCTTTCTTGCCGCTACTCAATTTGCGGTAGTAGTCACAATTTCCGATTGCGCCGTCCTTGTAGCAGTTGATAAATGGATTACCTGAAGAATCTTGCCCGATCTGCCATCCGTTGGATGCCTCACTCCCGGTGCCATAGATTTTGACCGGAGTCGTTTCGTCGGCCTGCACCGTTGTAGACGGCAAACCTCCGGCCCCAATCATGCTGGCCGCCTCAGATGGCGTAAGAACCTCTGGGACGCCAGTAGCAGTCTCCACTCCCATAATAGCGTCAGCTGCTGCCAGTGATAATGATGGCATCGCAAGAATTAGCGCGATTACTAGCGATAACAGTAGTTTCTTCATTGACATTGCACTACCCCTTTGTTCGTCATACTGCTGTGATTTACCAAGAGAAACCCAACACGTAAAGGTACGCGCCATCCGTCCCATTGATTGTTGCAATATTGCGCTCAATCAAAACAGACGTGATGCCAGTTACCCTATCGGCTGTAGTCCCAGATATGACAACTGCCTGAGCGCCAGTCGATACGCCAGATGGAGAGATATCAGTAGCATCAGCACATCCTACCGCGATAACCCCTGCCTTCGTGCCAGTCCCAGTTGCCGCAACGAGCACCTCAAGACATTCCATAGGTGGAATAAAATCATCGAATAATTTCACATGCGTTGTCCCGTCGCATAGATGGGCTCGGCTATTATCAATCGTGACATTGGCCGTCCTGCGGGTGGTACCTTTCTGAATAAATGGTATGAAATCGCTATTAATGTCGTTATAGACCCAACCAAGTAAGCATTTCTTTGTATATCCAGACGGATAGCTGATAGGCGTATAGCCCTTTTCAATAATCACACTAAAAATCATATCGTCATCAGTATCGGCAGCCCATGCACTGCCGTTCCAGAGCGACTTGCTCCCTTGAGCGTATGTTCCGGCGCTACCGTCCATCCTCCACTCTACATAGTCTGTCCCATTAATTGCCCACGTGCCTTGCAGACTTACATGGTATTGTGTTGCGCCAGATAGAACCGTGCCTGTCCTGGGGAATGTGAACACTACTTCACTGATAGTACTGGTGAGCCTTGAGACATCAAGATAGTGGGATTGAATCTGCGCGGTACTTGGAGCCCCTGCACTATCTGAGTGCACTACGAGCGACATCTCTCCAACTGGATTCCCAACTTTTACCATCCGCAAGGAAATTGCCAATATCTCCTCTGAGTCAAAAAGCTGAAAGCCTTGCGCGACAACCGCATTCCCTGATGCGGCTCGCACTGCCTGCCCAGAGTCTTCCCCTGATGTGTTAAATGTGTCATACCTCCATGTATGAGATTTATGTAAAAGCAGATCTCTCGTCCCATCTTCCTTGGCGATGGCATATATTTCATACCAGGTTATAGGATCTTCTGTGCCCGCATCAAGACCATGAGCGCCTGACACCGTGATGTCCGCATATTGCCCGTCCCATTCACCATTATCGTTGTGTAATGCAACGCCATCATCCATCACGATAAAGTCACACGTTACAAGCTCTACTCTGTCTAATGCAGTGACGCTGCTTCTTGCCGTCCGAAGCACTACCCCATGATGCGTGCTTTTATTTACGCGTAAGTCCTCCCACATCGCCTTGGTGATCCCAAGACTCATGCGGTAGGTTTTCCCGGAATCGTTTTTACTGCTTGCGCTTGTCCCTTCCTGCGCGCGAGCTATCGTTAAGGTATCGGTTGATCGATTGGTCACCGAAACAATCTCTCTATTAGGATCATCTGCTGGGGCAGCATAATCAGTGGCATTCCACCATGTCATCGGATACGGAAATGAATTTGGCAGTCTTGACCCATCACCAGTCGTTAATACCACTGATGTGTCTCCAGCTCCATAGCCAGTGCTAACCGTAACAAGCCCGAAGTTCTCTACAGGTGTTCCCATTTACCACTCCACGGTGATTCGCCCATTTCCGCCATCTCCACCATCTCTATTTGAAATCCCATCCCCAGCAAATCCACCTCCCGCTCCGCCACCTACTACGATAGTAGTCCCATATAGCCCGCCGCCTGCAGATGATGGGGCGTACCCACCAGAAACATACCCGGTAAACGCATTGGCCGTAGCCCCTCCGCCTTGGAGGCCGCCGAAAGCAAGGCATCTAGGCGTTGCCTGCCCATGGCGAGTAGCCGTAGCATTTCCTCCTGCTGTCCCTGGAGCCCCGACAGCAGGACCAGCATTATTCACGATGTACGCGGTATTCCCGCCAATTCCTTTGCTTGGTACAACCAGATCTATAGTCTCGCCTGCGACAACATCAAGTACGGTAATAACGAGACCACCTCGCGCCCCAGGCTGACCCCCGCTTGCCCTAAGCGGGAATCCGAAATACTGGTGATATGCTCCTCCGCCTCCTCCACCTCCCGCACCCTCACAGGTAATCTGGAGAGATGTAATGCCTGACGGCACCACGAAGCTATAGCTGCCTGGAGTTGAAAAGACTTGTGAATTAGTTGTAATTGCTGTTGGCGGTAGGATCGCAACCTTCGCTTTCGAGACGACATCAAGCCACAGCTCTTGTGCCCTTCTGCGCAGCGATGATTTAGATAGCGTTAAGTCAGTGACAAGATACCTGCCGCTTTCCTCGCGTAGGCTCGCCCGCTCAATTATCCACCCACCAGAAATCGCCAATTGCGGAACTGAAACATCAGTTATTTGCCCAACCTTGAACCCGTATTGCCTTGTACGTATATTGATGGTCTCGCGGATAGACCCGCGAACAGCTAATAATGTTTTTGCGTAAGCGATTGCATACTTCGTGAGTGCAACGGAGTAATTTGACGACGGATGCGTAATTGATTGGATATCGTTATAAATCCCGCTCGTGTCCTCAATGTCAGCTTGTGTAGTAATCTGGTTGTTATTTTGTGCGGTATACGTGACAACAAACGCGGTATCGGATGAAGATAACGGTGTCCCTGTCACCGTGACAGTTTGTTGATTTCTGTATGTTTCGCGATCAATTTCTTGCGAGCATTCCTCAATGGTATTTTCATCAAGAGAGACTGGTGCTGGCGCGGTAGACGACCCAATGAAATTCAATTTCTTATTATGGTCAATATGAAAGACTGTCCCCACGCTTATCGCGGCTTCCTTTAGAAGATCATAAATGGAAATCGACGAGGCTTCGATAGATGGAATCACCACAGATGAATCAACTTGCCCGAGTGAGAGCCTATCATAGAATAACTCGTTAGCGAGTAAATTGCTTGCGATCTGCGATAGGGTTGAATTGGTATAGGTCTTTGTGACTTTACGCCTAAACAGCAAGTAAGAATGGTCCGTGCACTCACAGCGGTAGGTCTTGAATGTCTCACTATTGTTTGAAGAAACTTTTACGCGATCAATGGCCCCGGAGAAAATAACATCCTCATAGAATTTGATGCGAACAGGAAGGCCAATACTCAGGAATGTCCCTATATTGACGAGCGTAAATGATGCTGTACCTTGCCTCCCCAACTCAGTATCGATGCTTAATGTATCAATTAACGACTTATAGCTGACCGTATCAATCTCAATAGTGAACGGATCGATGACGATAGGCTCTTCTGGAGTCCCCCCACTCCCACCACCGGCAACCGTCGCGCCAGAGAGTCCTGCTAGTGTCGATTCAGCAAATGAAAATCCGCCGAAACTCATGCCGATACCCCGCGTATGCGCATGACTGCAGGCATATTGTCATAGACTGATCGAGCAAGCGTGCGCCCATCAAGCTCAATGATGACAGTGGTGGGGCCGCCCATCCCCATGTCCCCAAGCTTACTCAATGGGATAATGGCTTCCGGCCCCGCCTCTCCAACTAACCCCATCATCGGCCCTTTCACAATGCCACCTTCCGCAAAGGCTCCAAAGGCAAATGCTGAAATAACTCCAACAGCTGCCGCGACAAGCCCCACAGCGGCCCAGACCGGGATGGAAAACGGAGCACCAAAGATAGAGATATCTAGTGAAGTCGCAAGAGCTGCCAGGAATGCCATGACCGCTTCACCAACAGCGGCGAACATTGGGATAATTGTTGCTGTAAAGAAGGTCGCAATCCCAGCCGACATCGCACCGAACGCCCCAAGGACAGCGGCGGAAGTGGCTGTCCAAATAGTGGTGACGCCTGTAGCTGTAGCGGTTTCTGTCGCTAAAATCATGGCATTTTTTGCGATGAATGTTCCGACAACATCTATCCCCCACTGCACTGCTGAATTTAACAGCGCTCCTTGAGTTGCAAGCCAGAACTGCTTCCAATTTGCGGTTCCCTGCGTCAGTCCGACAATGGCCTGTCCGAAACTTGCCCTGATTTGCCCGAAGGCAAATTGGGCGCTTTGCGACATAGATCCAAAGACATCTTTCCATCCAAATAAGGTAGCCTGCCTCGCTTGCTCCTGACGCACGAGATATTGCCCTTGGTATTGTTCATTCTTTCTGTCAGCCTCAACCTCTGCTGCCGTTTGCGCGACCAGAGCCGCATCGGCAGCCATAGCTTGATCGATATAAGCTTGAGTTTCCTTATCAGCCCCTTTCTGTAAATCATCATGCATGTCGCGCAAGGCTTTCATCTTCGCTGTAATGTTGTCGATCATGACGGATGATCCAGCATAGGCATTCTTCATTCTTATTTCTTCGGCTTCGAATATCTCAGCGAATACTTGCTTGCTGACTTCTACAGCATAAGCTTTCTGTCTATTCCCGAGTTCTATCTCTGACGCGATCCTATCCATGACAGCCTGCTTTGCATCTTGGTGTGCCTTCACTTGTATTTGCGTAGCTGCAACAATTTGTTCACCAAGCGTCTTTTGGCTAACCGTATACTCCTTGGCCTGCGTAGTTGACTTCGACATTTCCACGGAGGCGTTTTTAGTGGCATCAACTGCCTTAATTTCTGCCGCTGCCCATTTATCAATAGCCTCAACCTGCTGCAAAGTTTGCTGCCAGGCTTCCTTGTTGAGCACTGACAGTGAAAATATCTGCTTCCCAACTATCTCAATGACTGCTGCAATAGCCCCAAATCGAATGAAAAGTTTTTCAGCAGCGTTCGCAAATTCAGTAAAGATGCTCTTGGCATAACTGACGGCGCTCGTCATCATCTCAATTGTCTTTGTGAGTGATGGAGCAAATGCAGCGGCAACTTGTTTCTTAAACCCGTCAAGTGCTAATGATAGATTATCAACTGCATTATCATAGTCCTTTAAAGCATTGCGCTGCGTATCAGATAGAATCAGTCCAAATTTCTCAGCATCTTTTGCAGCCCTATCAAGTCCTGCACTGCCTTGATTTAATACAGGCAAGAGCTGTAGCCCGGCCCTGCCAAGTAATTCCTGCGAGAGCGCTGCCTTCTCAGCACCATCAGACATGCCAGCGAATCGATCAGCAATCAGGCGAATGGCTTGTTCCGTGCTCAGGCTGGCCATTTCCGCAGCGGTCATTCCTGTATTCAGCTTACCGAATGCCGCAACTGATTTTTCACTACCAGACCCAAGCCCCTCAAGTTGCCTGGATAATGTCCGCATGCCTCCAGCCAAGGCATCTTGGTCCATCCCAGCCCGAGATAGAGCAGCTCCCCATCCTTCAAGAGTTTTCTCGCCTATACCGAGACGCATCGAAAGAAGCTCCGTCTTCTCAACAGAAGCCGAAACCTCACCGGCCCATCGGTGGAGCACTCCTGCGGCATTAATCGCCCCAGATGCGAAGTAGTTAAATGCTTGCGTGGCGATGTTCCCCATCGCCACAGAGCCTGCCCCAATCGTCAGCAACTCCTGGTTGCTGCGTTGCATGCCCTGCTCAAAGTCTTTGGTGTTTGCCTTGAGCGTTGCGACTACTTCGCCAACATCAATGGCCATTACTTCTTCCTTTTAGCTTTCTCTTGCATTTTCTTGATTTCATTGCGCTCTCTTCGGTAGAACTCACTCCACAAGAGCAGTTCCCAAGACGTCATGGAGGTCCGTAAGTGGCTCACAGTCATACCTAAATCAGTTGCTAGCCGAAAGAGAAAGAGCAGCTCAGGATTCAGGTCGAAAGGTGACGTCAGCGACCGTCGCAGGCGATGCGCCTTTCTCGGATTGCATGCCGTTCAGCTCCATCACCTTTTTCGCAATGGCCTCAACTACGGCAAAGCTCTTCCCTGAGACAATCTCAAGCGTGAGCTTCGGCTCGACAACCCCATGCACCACCAGGAGGCGAATGAGCTTCTTGGCATCAATAACATTGTTCTTTTCAGTACATGCGGCAAGGACCTTATCCCGCTCATCAATCGTAAACGCCTTGAGTTTGAGCGATGTCCCCCATTCGGGAATCTCCATTTCGACTTCTGCCAGGTCCAACGCTGCCGCAATTTGCTCTGCACTCAATACCGGAAGCTTAGCCATATCCACCCCTTCGCATATCGCCCATCCCCTCCTGGTCTGTATCGATCCTACGAACTTGTCACGGATTCACTGAGATTGCCTGAGCCTAAGAATGTTACGTCACTCTTAAGCAGGTCTCCGACTTCTCCATCAATCGGGTTGTAGTTCTTCAAGACGCACAACCCTGACCATGTGGGGTTATTCAAGCCCCTCAATTGGGTTGAGTGCTTGCGGACTTCCACGAGGAACTTATTTCCTGCCTTGCAGTAGCTATAGAGCGTACTCAGTAGTGTATTGGTGTTCTCTCCGGCGTCAGCCGTGGAAAAGGATTGCAGCATCCCGAGAGAAAACTGCCAACTCTCAAGGCCGATCACGCGGCTATGCGCCGTCATGCCCATCACGGTATCGTCATGTTCATCAGCATCACGTTCTAACGTCAGCTTCATCACGCGGTTAGAAATATCGCGCGTGCCTGTTGCAGTAGACGTGGACACATTCACAAAGGCGCTATTAAATATCTCACTCATGGCCCCCTCCTTAAGTTGAACGGTCCTTCTTGATGTCGTACTGACACGCCACCGTGAACCGCTGATTTTGATCCCGCCCGACTAACACCGGCTCTTGCGTTGCCGTGACCCAATGATACTGTACACCGTTAATGGTTCTATTCCGCAACCCACTTAAGATTTCATACGCACTCTTGGCATTCTGATGGGCCGTACTGGCGCTGTCGCTCCTGCAATAGACTCGTATGCGAGGAGACTCCAAGACATGCGAGCCACTCATCGTATAAGTCGGTGCACCACCTGGCGTGGTGTGTACTGATGTCACCGTGTCTGGTGTTGGCGGAGAATAGTCTTTATAGACGGTCCCCATGCCACCAGAGCTGAGCAGGTCAGAGAGGTCATCTAAGATCATTGCAGCTCATCCCATAATTCTTTGGCTAACCGAAATCCCATATCCTCCGATGCTTCCCGTAATGGTTGCTCTAGGTATTTCGCCTGCGTTGGGGACTTATGATAATAGCTTAATTCTTCATGCTGGACTTCGGCATAGGCTGAAGCTGATCCGCCGAACCCCATCTTCACGGCGACATCACTCCCTGAAATAATAGGGAGATCGACAATGCCAGAGTTCTTCAAGGCCCCAGTATCGACTGGAGCAAGATCCTTCGCACGCTCCATGATGCGCGTGCCTTCATTCCACAGCGCTTTCCCCATAGCCTTTGGGCCATTATCACCCAATACACGGATAGCCCGCTCCATTTCCGTACGGCCATTAATATCGATTGAGATTTTCAACATAACACCACAGTATGGTGTTGCCCTGACTCATCACTGACATGTTGGACTGCAAGAATGCCTGGCTGTGTTGGTGAAAATGGAGCAGGTAAGGTGATACGGTCTTGTGCGCTAACCGTTCCAGAGGCCAGGTACACGGTTACGAGACTAACCTTTTCTTCCCCTGTCATCGTCGTCACCATTTGCGTCTTCCCTTGGACTCTCGCCTTTCGTGATACTCCAGTTCCGTATGTTGGATTTCCATACCCATCCAAACTCATAAATGGCTCGATAGTCACCGTATGCGGACACATGCTGGCCCAGAGTGAGAACCCCACTTAGAACCTCCGCAGGTGAGACACAAGGCCCTTCGCGACATCAGGGATTCCCAGGCTTGCAGAACCACCTTGGCCGAATGACTGTCCCCCTTGATAGGTAATCGAGAGGTCTCCTATCTTTTTACTCGCAACGCTAAAGTCACGCCCTGCATTCTGGTAGAGAAAGGTCGCAGTATGAAGAATGGCCGATTCAATATCACCAGGTACCGCTTCTCCCGTGGTGAGCCAGCCATCTTCCGTGGAGCCCACCGTACAATACCCAGCCTCGTAGACCACTGTATAACTCCTGAGCTCGCTCCGAGGCACCACGTGTGCGACCATGTCGTACTCGACCCCAGCCGTCCACGGCCATCCATCATTGCGCCAGATAAGTCCTCCGCCCTCAACAAAATAGCTCGTTGATGCAACCAGCTCTTCGCCATATAAGATTGATTCAATGGACCGTACAGGCGTTCGACTTACAAGAAGTTCGTTCCCACCATATCCGGCTACGGTTTCTTCATAGACCTGCCTACGCAATGGATACCCCACATACACTTCGATCAACTCCGTTGCCCGATCAATGGCAGACTGCATGATCCCGTCATCACTCGTGGCCGTTGTCCCTATCGCCGCCTTATAGGACGGAAGGCTTAGGAGAGACGTATCAGTGGAGCTGGTGCATACGCGTAGCATTATGGATTGACCGTTGCCCCTTTCATGCGAAGATCGGCTAAGTCGCCCCACATCTGACAGTCCTGCAAGGCCCCATCAAGATTCGCGAGATTGATCATCATCTTGTGGCGCTCATCAAGTAGGTTTTGTTTGCGCTTCGCCAGCTCGCTCATCTTAACGAGGCTCTCCGGTTCAACCTGATAGCCGTAGCGGTGGCTTTGTTTGCAGAGTGCGGATTCTCTCGGAAGTGTAACTTTAATTCCCTTGCCGTGTGCTGTCCCTAACCAAAACTCCGTACACGGCTTTTGATGGATATACTCATCCCCGACAACTAGATCGATTCCCCATAAGCCAATTTCTTCAAACCCTTCTTCAATGGCTAGAGCGATTCCAAAGGCAACCGTACTCGTAAAGTAATCGAGATGCTCATTCATCACTCGTTCAATGGGGTAGCGGACGCTGTTAGGAATCCCCGAGATGCAGTCTACCATGTAGATGGGGATTGGCGCGTCCTTTAACCACTTCTCGTGGTCTGTACCTTCAACGACGTGTTCAAGAAAATTCTGGTGTATCTCTAACCATCTATCAGCTCTCGGAATTTTTCTATACAGCTGGTTAAGACCGACAATTTCCCATGATGGGTCATCGAATGGAGCGAGATGAAGTGTGCTGGCAGCATACCCAACAATGGCCATCTTCTTCCGCTTCGTCCCGTCAGGGCAGAAGCTTTCCACGATACCGTTTTGACGGTCTAGTATTTTAACGTGTCCGGCACAAGGGTGGTTGAAATCAACTACAACATCAATACTAGGATCTTTCTCGCTTCCCATCGGTCCGACGCCCCTCTCATTTTTTGCGCTCCGGCGCTCTCCGCATTTTATCCACGGGCGGCGCTACCTGCGCCTTCACGAGATTGGCATCCTCCTGGCGAACTTCTACGAACCCTTCAGGGTACTCATCGAGGAGAGCAGCAGCTTGCTCGACAGAGAATACTGCTCGCTCTCCCTTGTTATACTGCGCATAGCCACGCAGGATAATACCCTGCGTGGCCTGTAAGACAATGTGATCCATGCTAGGTCGACGTACTCGTTGATGTACTCGTGCTCAAGGTTTGCGGCGAAGATACATCAGGCGTCCCAAACCGAAGACCTAAGTCAACCAATACTTGGTCAACAGTCCCGGCTGCCGTTGAGGTTGTGGTCCCGCCCTTAGTCGCCACTCCAACTGCACGGATATACCGCTTCGCCGGAATGATGTTGTACCAAGACTGATGCCCGAAGGCCATGACACCAGTAGACCAATTCTGGTACGCGGTCGATTCCGCCGTCGTCCAGAAACTCTGGTCAGGGCTGGTTTGGCCAGTGGAGTAATCGGCCATATCACCACCGCCAGAGCTATCTCCATGCTGGAGCTTCACGCTTAGAGTGATCCGCTTATCAGCAGCCGTGCTACCGACAGTGGTTTGTGCTCCGATCATGGCTTCGCAATTCTCATAGATCCTATTCCCGCCAAGCCCGAGACGGTCAATGACCCGACCGTTGACGGCAGCACCGGAGAGGACATCTCCCGTGGAGCAGGTAAAGACACGGTTGGTTACGGCTGCGCCAGGAATGTAAATGCCGACACTTCTGTTAATCATAGCCCATCCTCCTTGTTATCAATATTCATTACGCCCAGCACACGCCATTCATGACACAGACGCTCACATCGCGCCGAACACCGAAGTCATGCTCAGTGATCGCACGAACCACCGTTTGATCCTGTGAGAATGCCGACACCAGCGTTGCTCCATCCATATAGCTCGCTTCCTGCGAGGCATCGACCCGCAAGGCCATGGATTCACCAATCACGACATCATCCCAATCGGCGAAGTAGATTTCCGTTTCTCCGCCGTTGGTGGTCCGCCCATGATCAGAGAGGTTCGTCGGGATCTGCGTGCTCCACTTAAAGGGATAGCCAAGCAAGAGGCCGTTGTTCATTTCCGCCTGATAGATGAATGCGCCAGTCGTGGTCTGCAACATCCGTAGGTAGTTCCAGGTGCGCGGCGCGAACAACCATCCTGGCTTCGTGAGTGGGACGTTGTTATTGACCAACTGCAAGATGATACGGCCAAGATCGGTCGCGACCGTCTGCGTGGTAAATGCGACGTTCGACACATCGATCAAATTCGAGGTTGAGATCTGATATCGCAACCCACGAGGGCCAGCGTTTGTACCATCGTCACGAAGGAATGCTTGGTTTTCGCGTTGCGCAATGGCACGGATCATATCTGTCCGCACAATCCCATCAGCCGCCGGAGAGCTGTACCGCGCCAAGTCATTCGACAGTGGAACCAGCGCGACCAGCTTCTTCCAAGACAGTTTCAGATTGCCAGTCTGGAGTGCTGATTTCGTTGCGTTCGTATTTTCACCCTGGTAGTACGCCGTCGAGCCAGAGCTGATCTTCGGGATGTTGACCGTCCCGACCGGCATCTGCAAGGTCCTGCCAACCATCGACCGTACTACAGACATCGGGCGGAGGAGTTCAATCACGTCCTGAGAGAATTGCTCAGGGACCAGAAATCCACCATCAACCGGCTGGGTTGCTGCCATCGCACCTTTCGTGGTGACCATATCCGCAATGTCATCATCCCCCCAAGCTTTGAGCTGGGCCTGGATCGATGCCATCTCCATCGGCCTCTTAGCCACTGCTACTGCCGTGACTGCACGAATGAATCTACCAGCCGCCTCACCCTTCTCGCGGCCCTTGGCATCGCGAGACTTCAGGATCTTGTCTTCCTGCTCCTTCATCGCGGCCATCCAGGGGGCTTCCTTCGTCAGCTTTTCATACCGCTTAGTCACTTGCTCTTCCACAGCATCAGCAATGACTTTATTCCCATCCGCCTTCATCATGTCGGTAAGCGCAGGCAGCGTGGTTTTCTTCACGAATTCCGCCAACTGTTCGAGAGTCGTGATCTTGTTATCCATGGATTCCTCCGTTAGTCTAGGCGGCCAGTCATATGATTGATGGCTGCCCTGGCCTGAGCCCCCGCCATCTCGTGCATTGCTTCTTTCACGCTCGCCAGCAATATCTCAGTGACCTGCTGTGGATCGAATTCAAACTCTGCCTTCTTTTGCTCAAGTGCGAATCCATCCCAATCAATCTCAGATTCAAGTGGTTTGATGTCTATAATCGGTTGCGGCTCTTGTGCCTTGAGTGCCTTTGCGACTTCTTCCGCAACCAGAGCTCGAATATCAACACTCTCGCCATCCTCTTTCTTCTCATCCTGCTTCTGCTCTACATCTTCCTTCTTCTCCGTTGTCCCTGGAACAAATTTCATGGCCTTAGCAATTTCATATGACAGCGAGTCTAATTGTTCATCGCTCATCTTTGGGACAGCTTCCCCTAACACCTCGGTTGCCCATGACCGCATGGCCTTGGCGTACTTCCCGGCCTGCGTAGAATCAAGCCCGCGCTGTACAAGAGCTTCCGGGTTTGAAGGAACTGGGACAATCGAAAACTCCAAGAGTTCCTGCGATTTAAAATCATACCCATGATCACGGTCTTTCGACCGCGAGAAGTCTTTCCCTTTAAACCCTACTGATGTGGCGTTCAAAAACCCGCCCTTCACCATGTCATGAATCATATCGGCAAACGGATCCATGCCAGCCGGGAGGAATTCCACATCAGCCCGAAGACCGTCTTTCGTAGCTTGTATATTTACAGCCTTGCCGACGGGAGGCCTCGAATAATCGTGAGCCCAAAGGACGGTCGGGTTTTTCATGTAGTTTGTTAGATCCCACCCTTTAGGGTCTATGGTGTCTCCATCTCTATCAACCGCCGCCGTGGAAATTACGAAACCAACCTTTCTAGCATTTGACGGGTCACTATCAATCTGTGTAGCGTATTGCTTGTAAGTAGTTTTCATTATCCAGCAAGCTCCTCGCCATTTATGTATCCAGCAAGCAACGACTTCAGTCTTGCGATTTCAACGTTTTGCTTTACGATTAATTCGTCTTTTTGGTGATGCGTCATCCATTGGCGGCGAGAATTTGGAATTCCGCAATACTTCCGCGTAGCTACCAACTCAGATGAAGTTTTCCTCTTATGGCAATCAGTGCAGAGAACTTGGAGATTTGAATGCGAGCTTTCACCGCCCATAGCTACCGGGACCACATGATCTACCTGCCAAGATTTGGGGTATTCAGAAAATTTCAGATCTGACTTGCATAACGAGCATGACCCATCACCCCTGATAAATAAAAATACACGGAATGATTCAGAATTACATATCCTAGATGCTCGTTTTTCATTTAACTTTGCGAATACCCGCCCAAACCCATTCATCCCCAAAGGCTTTCCTGCTATTAGTGAGACTCTTTCTTTGCATGGTTGACAATATGCATTCACAGAGTGCTCACCATTTACGTGTTTTCTTGCACCGCCCCATACACCCTGAGATCTATAAACAGATACAGATGAAACGCATCCAGGCCAGGAGCATCTAATGGTAATTCTTGCCTGCTCCATAGCCTCCTTGCGCTTGACTAACTTCATTTTTGTTCCGAAAGGCATTGGCATCGCTTTAATCCGCTACGCGGTGATGGAAATTCTGCCAACAACAAAAAAGCCGAACCCCCCATCCATAGGGGATTCGGCTTCGCTTTTTACGCCGTAGTAACGCTAAATTGTGGTGAGTATATACCTACATTTTAAGAATGTAAAGTACCTACGGAGAAAAGTCATATCGGTCTAATCTCTTGACTCCATCAAAGCACCCCATCACGGTGTCTTCAGTTCTAGGAGAGATTATAACATGCGCGTCTCCAGCCTTATTCAGCGATATCGTCAGCTGCATGCTGCGCACATCATGTGAATCAATGTAGGCACGGTGTTGCTCCAGCATCTTTTTAATTGCAAAGAGAAAGGCGTCAGAGCGTGTCATGACGGCATGTGCCTGCATTGTTCCTCCATTTACCATTTCAGGGACGGATTCATTTGATAACTTCCTGGTGAAACATTCCCATATTCCCTGGATAATCCTCCTGTCCAGTACGTCACGTCAGCTGCTGAATCCAGTAATATAAGCCCCTCATCTTCAAGCAGTAAGAAATCACCATCTTCCATCAAGAGATAGTCATCAGCCATAGCATAGATCCTCCTGTAATGCTGCATGGGCCTTAATCCATAATTGTGACGCCTCTCCATGATCGATCATAAACCACGGCCCACCGAGCGTGTAATGGAGTAACTTCGCCTCTGGATTATGTGGGTACTCCCCAACTAACCAATTCCAACTCGAACGCAGTTCACCGATCATATAATCGTTGGCCCATTCAAACCTATGGAGAGCCGATGTTGATGCAGTATTCACATATTCTGGACTCAATGCTGTGCATAATGCATTATTAAACAGCATGACGCTCGACCAATTTTTCTTTGGGTAGACGGTCTGCTGCTGGCCATCCATCTTACTTGTAGTTGATGGGATGTAGTCATGTTTTACCACATAACATGTGAATTCTGGGCGCGCGCGCCCAATAGCAAAGAGAGCCGCGATGTCATGCTGGCAAAGCATATCGCAATCGAGAAACAGTGAATGCCCTTGATAGCCAGAAAGATACGGAACGAGAAACCGCGTTAGTGAGAATTCCGTACTGGCTAAGACATCAGGCTCCCTGGTATAGACACCAGCTTGGCGAAGCTGCGATTGCACTAACGGGGTGATCGATACTGGACATGACGCATGCTTCATGATGCTGTGGCACAGCACATGATAAGCCGCTGCCTCACGAGGATCAAAGCCGATAAAGATACGCAATGGTGTCACAATGTCCCTTTCGTCCTTGGGGAGACAACTACATGAATCTCTGGGCCAACTTCCTTCATCATGCCGACTGTGAAAAAGGCTTTGAGCCGGTTCTTCCACCACTGCCTCTTTTGCTGAATCAGGTGGGTATTCCGGCCATCTGGTAACGTCTTTCTAGCCGCCCCCGTATGGATTGTAAAATATCCTACGGACTTCACGCACCGTTTTAAATCTGCAAGGACTGAGAGGAGGCAGTCCGGTTCGATGTGTTCGAGGACATCGGTGCAGACGACGAGATCGGCTGGCTTTGGTGATTCATCTTTGCCGGGGATCGCAGGGTCGTACTCCCATATAGGGAACGGAAGTGCCTTTGCCAAATAGCCTTTCCCACATCCGTAATCCAAGACAGACTGTGCGCCAGTTGCCGTGATAAGTTTTTTGACAGTATCCGCATGTTTGCCACCTCCTACGCCATACGCCAAATTGGCTTGATGCAGCTGGCGGTTTAACGCTCGATAATCCTGGGAAATGACAACAGGTTTATGAAACCCGATCAGAGTCTTTGTTTTCACCGCACGGTTTGGTACATAATGCCGCGACATGTGTGTTGTTAGGCTTTCCCCATAAAAAACTGTCGTAACATCGGGCATTTGGTCTAACTCGTGCCAGAGCCCTTTTGCTGGTGCGAGCATCCCTGGTGTTGTTCGATAGACCGTCCCGTAATCAGGGCACCCATATACATCACAGTAGGTTGTCAGGTTATGCTTCTTCGGTTGCATGGGATGGAATGCCGCGTGCTTCCCTGACTCTCCTTCATTCCCATCCATCCCAAAGATATGCATATTCGTGAACCCAAGGAACCGCGCAATCGTAATGGCCCGTAACCCGACACTACATCCTCCGGTCAATGCCCATTCCCCATGAGGCAATGTGCGAATAGCATCCTCTGCATTGTCGAAGACATGCCAGAGTTTCGTATTGTAGTCTTTCAGGTGGTCAAAGACAGCAGTGTGACAGGTCGAAGCAATCAAGTACTCTACATCGTGGTGCGGCTCTCCGATGAGCTGCACTTTATGTGCGCGTGGGTCCACTTCACAGTGATAGGTCGGGATAATGCCTCTATCGATAAGGAACTTATGCGCCCCTGAACACGTAATGATCTGCTTGAAGTCTTTCAGATAGCGATACGTTTCATTCAGTGACGGGCCAAACCCTACTACGGCTATTGGTTCATCACGGACAGCCCCTTCTGGCCACGGCTCAATCCGTAGAATAGGACGCGCAATGGCCTGTTTGATCTGTTCATCACGCAACCATGTTTCAATACAGTATGATGTTTCTTCCTTCGCTTTAATGTCGATGACTGCTCCAGCTTGGCCCATAGGCTCCTCTCTTATCCAATCTTATACGCACGTAAATATGACCCTGGGACGATGGTTGTAACATTTGCCGATGTGCTCACTGCGGCTCTTAACTGGATAGTTCCATTTACACTGGCCTTACAGACTCCTCCAATAACCGCCATGCAGGATGTCGTGCCTGCCGAGGCTGTAGACATCAGCACAGAATTGCTTGCCGAGTCTCCGTTGAAGTAGGCTACGGCTGAATTACCGACAGCTATATACCCACGCATTTGCGTCATAGCCGAGAATGACATGCCAAGTCTGACTGGATCGGTTGCTGTAGATAGGTTGATCATCACCAGCCCATCAAGTTGATACGTTGCACCAGCCGAGACGCTTACGGCAAGAGATGTAATCACTGCACTGGTGCCCGTGACTGTCAACGCTGAGATGGACCTGGTATTAGACAGGACAGCCCGGTTACTCTCACCAGAAAGAACAGAGAGTGCATTAGACACTGCATTGACATGCGCCTCTATACTGACCAACTGGGCTGACACAGACACAACCTTCGTACTAAGCGTTTCGTGTATTGCATTCAGTGACACATATGAGGCTGCAAGCAATGAGAGAGTCTGACTCGTTGCAGAGTGTGCATTTGAGAGTGCATTTAATCGAGCATCAACACTCGTCGCTGCCGCACTGGCCGCAGCAGCATGGGCGTCCACGCTGGCCAAGGCTGAATTCGTGAGACTCAACTGCGAGGATAATGCGGACAGCTCATTACTCGTTACGCTGGCCACCCCGGCAGCTGTCGCGCTGATTCTATTGGATAAGGCATTTAAGGCACTGGCTAATCCTTGGACTGATACCCCACCAACTGACCTGACTGAAATAGCATGTAAACTCGTGATGCGACTATTCACACTCGTTGCAGCTGCCGACGCGGCAGCTGCGTGTGTATCCACACTACCGAGAGCTGAGTTAGTTAGGCTGAGGTTTGATGATAATACAGACACTTGTTGTGAAAGTGCAGAGTGGAGATTGCTGAGTACAGAGACTTGCTGGCTTATCACTGAAATAGCATTTGAGAGCGTATTGACTCTCGTATCGACGGATGTTGCTGCCGCTGAAGCTGCCGCTGCATGGGCATCGACCGAAACGATCTGCGCCGAGATAGAAACCACCTTATCCGACAATGCGCTATGCAGATTGCTCAGCACCGAATGGGATTGCGAGAGAGCACTGTGGGCTTGAGAGAGGACGCTGTGAGCCTGGGATAAGACGCTGACCGCTTGTGAGAGTGTATTGACCCGTCCGTCCACTGACGTAGCAGCAGCCGAAGCTGCTGCCGCGTGAGCGTCAACAGAGACAATTTGAGCGGAAATGCTAACAACCTTATCCGAAATCGCACTGCCTGCATTGAACGCCGCACTAAACGTATTCGAGATACGAGTGAGCACGCTTTGGAGTCCCTTCACGCTCGTCGTAGCCGATGCCGGTGTAGACCAGATATGAATGGAGACTCCTGAAATGGTATTCGATAATGCATTATGTGCTGAAAGAACAGCAGATAACTCATTGCTCGTGACAGACCCAGCACCTGCACCTGTTGAAGAAATCTTATTGGATAATGCATTAATAACGGCCTGTAAACCAGTTGCCGAGCCGCCGCCAGAAGAGGTGGCTGAAACATTCGAGACGGCACTCACTAAGGCTGATACCGTATTAGAGAGGGCGCTATGGGCCTGCGAGAGTGCTGAATGAAGCTGACTCAGTGCATTCACCCTAGCGTCAACGCTGGTAGCAGCAGCTGAAGCTGTATTGGCATGCGTGTCTACGCTTCCAAGAGCAGAGTTCGTCAGGCTGAGCTGGCTTGAGAGGGCAGAGACTTGTTGACTTAAGACAGAATGCGCCTGTGACAAGACAGACAATGATTGCGAGAGGGTATTGACTCTCGCGTCTACGCTGGTTGCCGCTGCACTGGCTGCAACCGCGTGAGCGTCAATGCTCACTAATTGCGCAGAGACAGATACCACCTTTGCTGAGAGCGATTCATGTTCTGCACTCGTCACGCTCGCCGTCCCGGCAGCAACCGTTGAGATCTTGTTCGATAAAGCGTCTACAACCAACTGAAGTCCAGTGGCCGATCCTCCGCCTGCTGATGTCGCAGAGACATTATTAACAACCGACGCAAGACTTGATGCCAAATTAGATACTGCATTGTGGGCAGAGGTAAGGGCAGATACAAGATTGCTGACGGTGTTTACCCTACTGTCCACGCTCCCTAATGCAGAATTCGTTAAGCTCAACTGTCCAGATAACGTAGAGACTTGCTGGCTTAAAGCACTGTGGGCTTGGCTTAGTACAGAATGCGCTTGACTCAAGACAGACATCGCTTGTGAAAGCGTATTGACCCGTGTATCAACAGAGGTCACGGCGGCTGATGCGGCAACAGCATGCGCTTCAATTGACACTAGCTGAGCTGACACGCTGACAACCTTTGCAGATAAACTCTCATGCTCGGCAGAAGTCACCGATGCTGTGCCTACTACGACAGTAGAAATCTTGTTAGAAAGAGCATCAACAACTGCTTGTAATCCAGTGGCTGAACCTCCCCCTGCGCTAGTTGCCGATACGTTGCTCACGGCTGACTGAAGCGTAGAAACAACATTGGAGAGCACTGAGTGTGCTTGAGAGATTACAGAGACAGCTTGTGATAAAGCATTCACGCGGATATCGACTGATGTAGCGGCAGCAGAGGCTTGCCCAGCATGCGCATCAATGGACACTGCCTGCGCTGAAAGAGACACAACCTTGGAAGACAACGATTCATGATCGGCGCTTGTGACAGATCCCCCTCCACCTCCATTAGCACTGACAATATTCGAAAGTGAATTATGAGCAGCCTGCAATGCCGAGACTGCATCAGATACGACATCCAGCGCAGCCCCAACTGAAGTTACCCGAGAATTAACAGAGGTGACCCTGGTACTGACAGCAGAGGTGAGTTGCCCAACTGTAGCCTTTTTGGTCTCCCCGGAATTCACAACCGGAACAATGTCAGTATCGTCAATATCGGCGATGGCCGAAAGAGCACTAATTTTCTTGCTTGCCATGGTACCCCCGCTAAGCTTGCATCGCCCGTTGAGCTAACAACACTGCCAGCATACGCTTTTTTGCTCCACCTCCACTACCTGCACCATTAAATGCCTGAGCAATGGCAACCCATCGGTCACTGCCAGCCGCGTCAGCAGCTGGCGTAACGGTTTGCGCTGATCCGCTAATGAGATAGAGTAGCCCGGCATCTGAGGCTGTCGCTCCCACGCTAAAATCAGGCGTGCCAGGCGTGCCGCTCCACGAGGAGAGTGACGTATAGCCACTCACGCCTAACACTACCAGCCCACTCTGCGAAGTCGTGATATCCGCAGTGGAGTAGGCCGTGCCTGTTCCGTTGTTCGTCTGTACCGACCCGTCAGTGGAGCTCGATGTTGCGATACCCGAAAATTCCTCAACGATGATCCGCCTGTATTCAGGAGAGCCAGATCCGAAATTAGCCGTGACGACATTGCTGGCATTGCCGGTAATGTTCTCCGCATAATACAAGGCCCCACGAGGATCGCCGCTTGCATGAGACGCTTCGACAACTTCCACGAATGTGTTACCGGCTGTGTCTGTGACAGACGTGACAATAGGCGTAGCGGCGACCTCCCACTTGATATAGACCGCCAGAAAATTACCAGTAGTGGTGCTTTTAGCAGCCGATGCGATGGAATTTCCGCTTGTATCGCCAAAGCCAACTACACCTGTGCCGACACGCGATGCCATAACTTTCCGCCATGCTCAATAAATGATTTACTTACCCCTATTTCGTGACTCAAGATATTTCTCAGCTACAAATACTGCCGAATCATAAGCTCTATGAGTCAAGGCATTCCTTATCCTCATTGCCACGACTGCCGTTACTGAAAAAGTGGCCAGGATCACTGTTCTGAAATGCCACCCAATACTAACTGTCAATGTTGCCCATTCGAGAAACAAAACAATTTCTGGAGACCATGAATTAGTTACATAACACGAATCAGCATTGAATGTCCGAGGCGTGGTATCACTGAACGATCCACCCATCACATCCTCAAAGCAGATCCGCGCGGGGATCCGCTTGACGTGCCCCCCGACATTCGAAATCGTTCCGCCGGAAATATCAGGCCCAATAGACGGCCACGCATTACTGCCATAAAATGACGGTTTCGCTGAAAGGTAAAACGAACTTGGTATTGTTTCCGATGCTGGAACAGTATTCGGATATTTCACAACACCCGTTGGGATTTCCGACGCGCTCCCGCATCTCGCGACCCATCCCGTACTGCTGCTATTCCCACACCACCGCGTACCAGTTTGATCGCCGTCAGTATTGTCAGATGTGCTCGTGACGACATCCCAATTCCCCCATCGGAGGAGACTGGTTGTGGTGACAGAATCGCTATCGCAATTCGGACTACAGCCCGCCCCACCATCAATCTCTAGGGCATAAATCCTATCCGTCGTACTCGCTGATGCATAGGTTGAATGCTCACCTGATGTACCTAAGACATTGCCAACAAAATTCATGTAGCGGCTAAACACGTGCAACACCGCAGCACTCGTCGCTGTCGTTTTACCTGCTTCGAACCCTCGTGAATAGTTGCGGAAAAAGGTGAAGGCGTTAGAGGTGCCGTGAACGATATCCGTCTTGATTCCCACTGCGTCGTTGCCCTCATGCAGTACCATGTGATTCCCAGCCTCGTGGGAATAGTTAGAGGCCTGCATGAAATCAGCGGTCGAATACTGATCGTTGATTGCGTAGTTATAGGCCCACACGGACCCGCAATCGCCGTTGGAAATGTAGGGAGAGGTTCGCCGCTGAACAATGTTGTTCTCAACCAGGTTGTCACACGTATTGATTGCCTCGATCCCATAGTGAGTCGGTCCGGCAGATTCGCTCTGACTGCCAAAGAAATAACTGTCCCGCACGGTGACGCGGGCGGAATCATAAATGAGCACATACGCCCGAGGGTTGGGCGCGTAGATTCCACGGACATTTTTCACCCATGAATCGTGCTCGAATAAAATCCCAATCAACGCCACGGCACTCCCGCATCCGCCGGTACACTCAACAGACAAATCCTCCACGCCATTACCAGACGCCATGCTGGTATCTGCTCCCCAATAGGCTCCAGGGGATTTCCCGCTGACCCAATTCGGCGCATAGAGCGGACGGTCAATCGTGATATTTGTCCCACTGCTGCACGAATGCCCTGGAGTTGAATTGCCATCACAGCTCGCGACTTTGACCCATTGCCGCTGGACGCGCCCTGAACGCCCATAATCGGTTCCACCTTCCGAGGTATAGGTCGAAGAGTTTGTATTGAACCAGTCCGTGCCTGGATCGGTCGCATCGTCGGTTTGATCGAGCACAATGAACATGCCGACTTTGAGCTGTGTCGTGCCGCTGCTCACCCCTGCGATGGTGATCGTCGTGGCCCCTTGCGTGTAGCCTGCCGTCCAGGTTGTCGTGACAGGTCCTCCAGCGTTGCCTGCTTCCGGTCCGTAATACCGAATATCATTGCCACCCAGGCAAATCACGCTATCCTGGCCGTGACAACTATCGGAATTGGAGGAGACGATAAAGGTAGAATCAGGCCCATTCCCTCGGAGGGTAACACCGGAATCACCACCAAACGTGATCCCCGTCGAGAGCGTGAAAGTCCCGGCTCCTAAGAGCACATATCCTCCGCCTCCGCTAGCGCAACTTGCGATCGCACTGTTGATCGTGGCTGCCGTTCCTGTATAGGCTGTGATTGTTGATCCGCATTGCGTACGGTTGGTGGGGATCGCGGTGCCCGCATTGCTCCAATCAATTGCGCGTTCTGTCGCCAGGACACCGGACCAGTTTTGAGCATGGCCAACAGATGGGAGAACGCAAAGTGCAATTGCTATTAACCATTTCCCCGTTATCCGCTTTCGTTCCAGTATCCCCCGCAGTTCATTCGCCAGCAAACGGAATCCACCAAGCAAGGCAATAAGTGCCGTAATTACAGAAAGAATAAGCGTAATACGTGCCATTATACTACTGTCACCTTGCAATTATAGACTAGTCCATTAAACCTATTCACCTAATAGCACCTTGCATTGACGGCATTTCTTACGCGCCTCCTTCGTCCTCATTTCACAGAAAGGCTTTGAGGCGCAGCAGGAGGGTTTACGACATACTTAAACTCCGCTGTATTTGAAAAAGGCGATTCCCCAGCCAAATTAAACGCTGTTAGCTTATGGCAATACGTCCCATTTACAGAAGGGTTGGCAATCGCGCCAGTCGTAACAAGGCCATAAGTGTTGACCGTTGAGAATGCCCCAGGGTTCGCGCATGGGCCTAAAGCACGATACAGCTTATACCCTTCAGCATCAGGCACGGCCTCCCAACTTGCCGTAGCCGATAACGCGAGATTCGAGCACCCGAGCACCACAATAATTACATAGCACCCGACGAGGCTTTGCTTTAACCGCAACATCATTCTCCTCCTTCGTTAATCGAGCGATACATTCGCTACAAATACGGTTTACCCCACCGTTATCATGTTGGCACCATGGGCACCATTGTATAAGCACATTAGGAATTACCTAAGCTCCTGAAACCGTTTTGTATTCAGCCCCTGCATTGTTCGTGACAGCCCCAGACTGGTAGTTCGCTTCTGGATATTTCGTAATCCTGGTATTCCCACCGCCGCCAATGAATAAAAACCTGCTAGCAATTGTGCCTGCGCGAATCTGGCGCAATGAGAGGCCAAACACGGACCCGAGCACCAGGTTCATGTTGTAAGACCCGCTATTCTTCTCATCCTGAAACCGCACGAGGTCAAACACCAGATCCTCACACCCTGAGACGGTTGCCATCACTTTGATGTCGTCCCCGCCAAGATTTGATGGATTCTCGAAATAGCCAGAGAAGCGCATGTTATGGGAGTCATTAAAGACCACCAAGGGTACATTACTCGAATGGTTTTCGACCTTCAGATACATCTGCCCGTCGTACCAATTGAGAAAATTGGCCGCCCCGGCTGTGCAGCCCTGAATTTCTCCCGTCAATAGATTCGCGATCCGAAATGGTTGCGCATGGCCCACATCGTTGGCACTCTGGATGCCCCACCCTACACAGCCATGCACTCGGTTGAAGTCAATCTTGTTGGAGAAGTTCGCGCCGTCGAAATAGATGGCACTCCCGCCGAGGGCTCGAATCTCATTGATGTACGCCGTCCCGTGGATCGCATGCCGGAATATCACGCCATGCTGGCTAGATGTTCCGTTGCTGATCGGCCAAATCACGCCGTGCATCCAGAGGCCCCAATTCTTGATATATCCGTCTTCTGTGGATGGGCCGTCAAAGATAATAGCCGCTTGATCAGCTGGCGGAATGATCCGTGCCCCACCGTCTACAATCAGCGTGACGTTATGACGTGTAATTGTGATGGGTGACGAGAGGATATGGGTGCCTGGCCCGACATACACTGATGTCGGCTCAGCATTCCCAATATTATTCCCGCTTGCCATCGACTGGATCCGCTCAGCCCCCTCCTCAACTGAGGAGCCGTAATCTCGTGCGTCTCCGTAATCTCCAACCACGTCAGCAATGGCCCGTAGTTGTGTGCCGCCACGCGCCATGACAGCAATGCGTTCACTGTCGATAGGCACCAATGTACTCATGCCAGTAATCCCTCGCTACATAAACAGTTTGGATGTAACGGAGGGCCAGTAAGCGGCTCTCCGAATATGTTGGCCTGCCCCATCACGGGGTGCGTATAGAGGCCACCAAACGGGACTTCTTGCCCATCCATTGGTTCACAGATAGGGCATGGCGTCTGATTCCCTCTATTGGTTGTCCCTTCATGATTCGTCTTCCAGATATTCTTTGCTGTATTGCGGTTAAACATCCCCGCGCTTGCCGCTGCCTCCCAAAGCGCCTTTTGCCCACGAACCTGCGCTTGAATAATCTCCGTCCGTGCAATCGTGGTCGCCCTAGACTTCAAGAGCTTTGCTTCGTACCGTGCAACTTTCTTAGCAACAACCTCTCCGCTTAACCCATCTGCAAGTAACCGACTCTCCAGATTACGGACAGCCCGCTCATATTGCGGAGTCAACCCAATCGAGCCACGCAAGGCCTTCGCCGCTTCCTGTACGGTATACTTCCCTGAGACCGCTTCGGTTGTAATGGTCCTGATAATCTCCCTAGCATTCTCCATGTAGGACTGTACGATCTGCGGAAGCTTGCGCTCTGCATATTGGACAGCATACGGGTTGATCAGATCCATCCTGAGCTGTATTGACGATCCCTCAAACATAGAGTGCGCATGTCCCATTCCAGCCAGGAACCCAGCCCGTAGGTCTATGGCTAATCCTCCATACCTCTCTGGCCACTCCCGCAACCGCATCGCGAATTCTGCTTGCGTGACACTGCCGGATTGGATTGCACGCGCTAAGGCTTCCAGGTCAACACCATCTTTTGCAGCTTGGACAGCGGCGAGAAATCGCTTACGGAATTGAGGGGACAGGCGGGATGCGATACGCTCAATCGCTGTTGTAGCAGGTGCTTTGGTTGCCCTGCGTTGTAATTCAGCCTCAAGTGCATAGAGTACCGTCATCGCGCCCCACCTGAAAGCCGATAGAGCTTCTTTAGGTCTTTATTGCTTAACCGTGTTATCGCCTTTGCTAACTCTTCTGGAGTTTCTATCTCCACAGGTTTCCCTTGCTCCTCAGGCGTATAATCTTCAGGCTCTTCCGCTTCATCGTAACTATCCTCAATCGTTTCGTTAATCGCCTGGAAATGCCGCTCACCTTCAGGCCCACCGATTGGGGGGAGCCCTTGGATCTTCCGCCATTCATCAATAGTCACGGTGGCTGGCTTGGCTTGGTATGCCTTTAACGTGAATTCCATATCTTCCTGAACCGGGCTATCATAATCAATGATTAATCGTGGGTCGTAATCTGGCACAATCTTCTGTTGTAATTCACTACGCCAGAATTCAGCCCTCGGCTCTACGCACAGCTTGTGATAGGCGTAGAAGGCCCCATCAATTGTGGAGCGGTTGCTATTCTCAATGACGCCTAGGATTTCAGGTGGGATGCCAAAAACTTGGAGTGCGGTGTCTCGGCTATGTGACCGTAATTCATTCAGCTGAAGGTGTTGGAAGTTCTGAGTAAATTCATGGATCCCAACTTCACGGTTCATAAACTGTGGCCGGAACGCACGCCAAAAGCCTTGCTGGTTATCCAGCCAGCGCCGTTCTAATGCCTTCACCTGGTCCTCTCCCATGTTGTTCATCTCCCCCTTGGGATAGACCATGAAATCTGGCTTCGCGCGGTTATAGAAAAACTGTTTCACGTGCTTTGAGTTGCCGGATACGAGCACCGAGCCATTGCGCCGCGTGACGAGCAGCCCGTTACCAACCGTTGCGCAGTACACTTTCCCGATATATGGCTCCTCTTTAATTGTCGTTCCAGCGCCGAACACTTGCCGACGATCTTTCCTTAATCGGACATTGACGTAATAGCCTCTTCCATTGCCTCCACGAAGCAGTGCCGAATATCCGAGCAGGACAGCCAATCGTTGTACGTCATCGGCCAATTGCTTGCTGATCGTGGCATACCCCACACTTTTACCATTTCTATTCCAGCAACCATCACCATTCATCAAGCCCATGAATAGTTCAAGCTGTGCTTCACGCTCCCATTCAAATACTTCAGCTGGCAGTCGCTTGTTCTTTGCGCCGCAGCCAACATGTTTCCGCACCCACTCAGCAAGGCCAAGATGAAGCACGCTCCACTTCGTGTAGAATCCGAATGGACCTTCCGATGTTTTTTCACGTCTCCATGCCTCAGGGAAAATAGAGATAGCCGTACGAATATCATCGGCAAATCGACCTTCTTTTTGACAGACCTGTATACCAGCTGCACCGACTGATCCTTCTGAGACAACATAGCCAAGCCACCGCGCAATATCTCGTGCCTTAAATATGAGCGGATCATTGACGCCAAAGGCCGGAGGTAGTCCACCACCGCGAGAATTCTGTTTTCGTTTTGTAATTCTTTCGACCGGCTCAATATAGACCGTTGCTTGCGTACCGTCATACCGTGCCGCATCACGCCAGAATCTTTGTACTGCCCATAGCCTCTCGCTTGCGTGCGAGCTCGTTTCAAAATGCCAAAACGGGCCAGGATGCGCTGGACGGTTATAGACTTTCCCATGCATCCACATGCGATGGTTTGGTGTTACGCGCGCATCAATACTTCGCCCAGTCCAATGATGCAAGCTCCCTGTATAATCATAGCTATGCAATTCGGTGGGCCGTTGATATTCAAGCTGCCCGCGCTCTTCTGACCATGTTGCGAGTTCGTCTTCTTGCAGAACCTCAGGCCATTTAACCCATCCCCTTCTTGTTAAGCACTCAGTCTCAGCATCGTGGCAGGCATATTCATCGCTCTCATATTCATCTGCTAACACCTGGGCAATGCCTGACCCTCGGCCATAGGGGAAGACCGGGTCGGGATCCTTGAACCAGGCTATTTCCGTATCGGGAATCAGCCCTTGCCACGCTCGAAACGAGACACGATAGAACCGATGGTTCGGGCTTGGCGTATCGATCACCCAATAACTCGGGATGGGCCAATAGGCGATAGGTGCGCCAACAGCATTCCGCTCTTTCAGCCAAAATGCTTCACCCACTAACCCAATATGCGCATCAGATATTTTCCAGGTAGCCTGACCTGGAATCGCGATACTTCCATTACACAGCGCATCGAGCAGGATATGGTCATCGACTTCCTTCAATGTGCCCTTATCCAGACCTTGTGCGATTACTGATTTCCGCTGTAGTACGGCCATCCGCTGTGTACGGACATCACGGACAGGGCGTGGTCTTCCTAGCTCATCTTTCCCTTGCTTGTAGAATAATCTCCAATGCAGCATGGACACGGACGCTGCAATGCGAGAGACCGGAGCCCTAGCCCACGGCATGATGTTATAGGCGTCCAGCTGCTGTTTGCCTTGTCGCTTCGGGGGCTCTCCACTAATTGACGGCCAGATCCCCTTGAGGAGGGAATCCGTAATAGACCCAGACTTTGTATCGAGTTGCCCTTTGAGGAGTTGCGCACCGAGTGAGAACCGCTGACGCCAGGTGAGATTCATAGGGCCTCCGCCATGCAAATTGCCCAAAGTATACCCTAATTTTCAAGAATTCGTTAGTGGTGATTTTAGAGGCCGAATGCAGCGAGATATTCACGATGCCACGCAACCCAACGGATCATGACGCTCTCACGGGCATTCTCCGGCAATTCCCTCCGTACATTGCAGGGATAACAGGCTAAAACAAGGTTGGAGATATGGTTGCTTCCGCCTTCCCGTTTCCGTATCACATGGTCATAGGTCAAGCGTTGCAACGGGAAGGCGTTAGAACAGTAGGCACACTGACCTTTTTGCAGAATATAAAGCCGTTGCTTCTTGCGTTTCCGCACTGTCACGCCGTTGCTTGCACTTTTACTTTTCCGTGCTATTACAGGCTGACGATTCAAGATCCGCTTCGTACTGGATGAAATCTTCACTACCACTCTCCCGGGAAGACACACCCCACATTCATGACATGTTGCCGTGCGGCCTCCGCTGCCTCTTCGGCTTGTATGGCCTTTTCTTTCTCTGTAATGACAGTATTCCCAATCTCTAACGGCTTTCCTGCCGTCAGCTTATTAAACGCCCCTGAGCTGGCATCAACCTGATCTTTGTAGCCGTTCCCATCAGGGGCATAGTTATGAAGCTCTGAGAGGTAGGCTTCGTTCCATGGCCCACGGACTAGACTGACGTTCATGGCCTGCACCATCGCCGCATATGGCCTGGCACGAAAATACTTATCCCCCTTCACACGATCAGCAAAGCACGCATACCCTGGGACTGTATGCAGTACGGTATGCCGGGCGCTTTCCTTTCCACCACTCCCAGGCTCTTGCTCTACATAGATCGTAATGGCTGATGTATCCAGCTCAGCGCATTGCCGGATATTCTGCTCACGCTCATATTCGGCCCATTGCCCATGACGGACATCTCCCACGTAATACCGACCAGTTGTGGGAGAGAACCCCATCTTCACCCCTGCTGTAAATGCCCCAGCCCCTTCTGTCCCAGCCTTATCCCAATAGCGCACCCATAACGTATCGACAGGGGCAACGTCCACGATGGTAAACCAGGCTCGATTGAACACATTCCCAGACTGTGGCCTGATATTCCAGTTCCCACCTAAGAGGCGTTCCCGCTCAACCAGAGGCATTGCCATGAGGTTGGCGTAATACCCTGGATCTGCATCCATGAGCTTTTGGTTGTCTGTCAACTTCGCGGCAATGAACGTGAGGCTTTTGGGCATTAGCTTCGCGCTAGTCTCTGGGAATCCACTCGCAATAGCCTGCTCCACTGCTTCATGTCGGCTATCAAACCACTGCAAGGCATCCCCTACGCGGATAAACCATCGCAAAACCGCATCACGTTCAGGGATAGGGAGCCCGGTATCTTCGTCCAGCCACCACTGGATCAGCTTATGGACCCACCCCCCTATTTTGTCGTCTTCGGGAACAGGGTTGACTGTACAGCGGACATACGGCGCAACTCCGCAGGTAGACCGATTGCGCGACAGCATGTACCAGAACATATGCTCGGTGAACTCTTCGATCTGATCAAACCCGATTAATGCAATTTCAGAGGATTTCCAATCCAGTACAGATGATTCATGCTGTAACGATGCAAACTCGACACGCGCGCCAGAGGGGAATGTCCAATGGAATGACGAGGCGTTCGGCTTTGCCCCAGCATAGGGATAAATCTTCATGCTTTGATCCCACATGCTCCCTGCATTCGTGATGTTCGGCATCGTCCTCCGAAACATCACAGCCCTGAATTGCGGAACATCCTTGTGGTAGATCGGCTCAAGAAGGAGATCCCAGGTATTATGTGTTGGCACCATTACCCTACCGGCAAGATATAAATGCGATGGAGAGTCAACAGTAATACACCGCATATATCGAGGTGCTATCGGATCACATGCCTTTACATAGCGAAACTTCGTTGCCCTGCGAGTAGCCATTCTTTGGCGATCTCGCTTTCTTGGCAATCTAAACACATGCTGTGTCGGAGTAAATGCGACAGTCCATGACGGCGAGCACTCTACCCCATTTAATGTTGGGTACTTTATCCGCCTAGAAGATTTCCACCCTAACGAGTGAACTAACTCCTGAACGGCATCGCAAAGCCTTGGTTCTGAATTAGAAAAGCTTACTCCTCCGTCACGGTCAGCATACCCATCAGCATCCATGAGACCCTGCAAAAGGGCTAGCCTTTGGCCGATGCTCGAGCGCAAATATACTTGCGGGATATGCTTATTGCTCAACACACCAAGAGGTCTTAGTTTGGCAGGAAGCCCCTTGATGTAATATGCGTACTTATCCTTGCAAGTCGTTACGCTAAACCCATTCTCTTTAAATGCCTCAACTATTTCTTGATCGGCAGATGTAATGGATCCTTCTCTTGCCGTCCCATCGCCCAACCATACGCCTAGTAGATAAGGGTCAAGTTCTAGCTTTTTATCATCGCATTCAATTGGACAAGTAACAGCTATGGCATGATTCGCCCGCCCAGTTGGGGTACGAAGTGTAACAGCTACTTCTTGAGTTGTTCGTACGGTTCCCGAAGGAGCATCCATGGTGGATGGTGGAGCGTGCCTATTCCTCGCCTGTATTGCCGCCGTAAAGATTGGGCTTTTCTTGCCCGTAACCCTGCTGGGACGATTGGCCCGGCGTCGCGCCCTCCACTCATCAGAGTGCCTTGCCAATGCGCTTAGCTCTTTCGCGTTAAATGTTTTCCATAGATGCTCTGCGTCAGCCTCAATAGTTGAACCGTCGTCAAATGTTAATTGGTATGCACGAGTTGATAGGGTAACCGCATGCACCGCAGTAACCTTACATGGCCTGCCATGCTCATCAAACACGAGATCCCCGGCCACCAATTCGCCCATCAATTTCCATCCGTCAGGAGTTGGGATAGGAGTATCAATGCTAAGACGCTTTCCTCCTCCTGCACTGCCTCCGTATACAAGGATATCGGCAGCGCAGGAGGAGGCCTTCTCTTGCGGCCCAGGCTGTGGCCGAATCACTTCGACTTTAGCTGTTGGTGAGTTTTGGAGGGAGGACAACTCCGCTGGCGGCTGAGACCTGGAAAGCATCCTCTGCCTGTTGCGGACGGTCTGTTTTCGCATGTCGCGGATTCTCCGGTAAGTAGAAATTCACTTGCGCGTTGGTGGAATTAACCGTGATCCCCTTGCTTTCCTGTGGCGGCTCGATCATATGGAAATACTGCATCAGCTTTTCAAGGGCAGCCACCTTGTTATGCGCCTTCACCTTAACGGTATAACCGACATGGTCTTTCTGGCTAAACAGCTTTTCGACATCTACACTGGCAATAGCTCGCCGAGCTTCTACGGGCCATTCCGTTACAGGCTTTAGAGCTCCATTCTCATGATAGAGCGCCCCTAAATCGAAAAAGGCTATACGTTTCAATTCTTTAAGCACATTTATTTCATCTAAGTCCGCCTGTCGCCATCGCTTTTCCTGTAAATACTGCACCCTGGCAAGTACTTTCTCTTCTTTCATCAACCCGCACCCCATCGCTGATGCCGATGTTGAGCCTTCCTCCCAAGTCTTACAATTAAACCCTGCGGCCACAACGGCCCGCTGCTTGTCGCCATGTCTGGTATATTCACGGCAGAAGATTTCCCGCTTCATATCTTTGAGAGGATTACGGCCAGGATGCGGCACCGATTCAACGAGTGCTGTTTTTGGTGAGTGTTTCATGTTGTGAATTATAATACAGCTCTATAAAAGAATAAAGGATAACGGCATAACTTACACTACCTCCCGCTCAATCACATCCTTCCTCACCGCAAAGTTGCCGCCCACTCGCACACACAAATAGGCTAGTTGCGCCTCCCAGTGATCTACCCCACGCTTGATGAGTTCGTCCCGGAAGAACCGATCAATCCGCTCACGAAACTCTCGCCCAACGAGCCCCCGGCGAATCGCCTCATACAGCGCGTCGTGGTAGAGCGATGGGGTAATCCATCGTTGTGGCGTCCAGAACCACTTGAACAAAAAGAACGACGCGCCGTCCCACGTCCAGCCTTTTTTGATTGTTAACCCGTATGTATGAGCTGCTTCGGGATCACCCATGATTCCATGCTCAACTAACCCACCTGCCACACTGAACACAGGCACATCAAACGGTAGATACACCCATTCATCCTTCGTCACCTGATAGTTTTTCCCTTTGATGTAGTTCATGGTTGTGTTTCACGCTCCTCTCTAATAACTGTCACCTTATCTCCAGCACGCCAATCACATGTTCGCCGATACACATCTAAGAGGTACTCTTCTTGCGAATTAAATACGCTTGATCCTCCAAAATCATTACTTTGTACAACCCAACCGTTACCATGCACATCAATAATCACGCGCATTATTTCTCCTCTCGTGGTTGATAGGCATTACAGGTTTCTGCCTCCGAGCTGTCAACGAGCGGATCACCGTGTATGTCACTCTCTTCTGAGCACCAAAATGCGTCATCAAGTAATGATTTTATTGAGTGCATACAGTCTTTACAGGATTTCATGGCTGCTCCTTCCCTCGCTGGTACGCTCCTAGTATGTAGAGCGGCCCAAACATTACCGCCATCACACTAGCCCCTGTAAACCCGCCAACAAGCCAGCCTAGTACGACCAACACACCCACAGGCACAGTACCAGGATGAGACCCATATCGCTTAGACCAATGCATTCCTCGCCAGATACGAGTAAATACGGTCATGTACTTATCTCCTTCAGCTTGGCGTCAAGCCATCTTTTCAAGTCGTAGATATCCATCGTGCTATCCCGTACTTCGTCAGGTAAATCAAGCAGCCGTTCGAGTTCTTCGCTCGCCTCCGTTATTGCAGCGCGGTAGGCCTCTCTAACGAGCACCATTTCTACTCCCATGTCCCCATAATCATCATCGACCTGTAGAGCGTTCTTAACTATTCTCTTCGCCTCCTCGTCCGTCATGTGCCTGCCTCCTCTAGCGACACTCTCGCCTTCTCAATCGGTATCTGCAACTCTGTCGCGCTGTGCTGAGCGTAGTAAAAACATCCGTCTTCCCAAATGCCGTACCGATTCATGCAGGCCATAAACAATGCCAGCGCCTCCCTCATCCTCGCTTCCCGCCGCGTGGCCTGCGCGAGGTCCTCCACAATGTCTTGCACACGCGTGAGGATAGTCTTGCCGTTGACATACGGCAGTGCGTCGCCAATTTCCCTCAAGCGTGTATTCGCGTCTCCGCCATGATTCCACTGATCCCCGCAGTTGCACGCTGGTATGTCGCACGATTTTCGATAGCCCTTACTCAGCAACGCACGTTCGGCGACACACAATTCCTCTCGGCACTGCGCGAGCTCCGCCTTGAGCTGGGCGTTCTCCTGTTCAAGTCGCAGTTCATGCGGTAATGCACCCATGACTTTCATTTGGTCGATATACGATTTATTGAAACTCATCCCCACCCTCCTCTTCCATTCCGGCCAACCAGTTAGCGTTTGTAGTCCTCCAGTAATGTGATGGCATCCCTACACTGCAATGCTCGATAATGCGCGTAAGTACTACTACCAAGGCTGCTCTTCTTATCGCTAGCTATAGCGGCCCAGTGTGTATACTCAGCCTTCACTACCCGCACCATCGCCCGATGCTGGCGGCGGAGGAGTTTGATGGTAAACATAGGATCAAGCAATGCAGCAGATAATCCCTTTATGCGCTTCCCTTCCTGTGCCACCATCCTCTCAAATCGATCTGGTTTTCGTGGCATCACGCCTCCTCAAAAATTCAGGATCAGTTTCCTGACCACCACCCCAATCACCGCCGCTGCCGTCGCCCCATATCCCGCCCCCTCAGCTAGTGCTAGATACCGCAGGCCGGTCCATACCTGCCGTCCATTCGTACCATCCTCCCTCTTCCCGTGCGGCTTCACACATAGCCACATAACATTCCGGGTGCATCTGTACCGTTGAGGCGTCACCTCCATCATATGCCCGATACCTCTTATATTCATCGCCAATAGCGATGCACTGCCAGCACCAATCACAATGTCGATTCTTTCGGCTTTTCTGCGTTGTGACCTCCGTCTGATGCGGCATCCCGTCACCTCCCCATCAATGCCTTGCCCCATCGCCAGACATGCCCACCGCCCCACCGAGCCGTGAGCGTTGTTGCCGCCACTTCAGCCACTAGCACCCAATCAATAGGCCTATCTGCTAGCTGTTGTTCTAATTGGGCGTTGACCTGCTCCAACTTCGTCGCATACACCTGAATCGTCTCGTTGGCCTGCTCGATCTTGGTGATGTAGTCGGTCTGTACCTTGTCCTTCTCGCGTAGATGCCCGATCAACTCCGCCTGTAGTTTCTCGCGCTGTTTGAGCGTGTCCACTCGCACGATCAACCCCTTGAGTTCGCTCAACGGCATCTGTGCGATGGGCTCAGCCTGCGCCACGCCAACTGAGAGGAGGAGGGTCAACACTGACAAGAATATAGAAATACGCACGTATCCCACGACCTTCTTTAAATTGAGCGCCCTCAGTATTTTCTCTCCAGGTTCACGTTTGTAGTTCAGAACATCGTTTACATAAGCAGCAGACATGCCATACTTCTTAGCGAAATTCTTTTGTGAACCAAGCGCAATACACGCAAGAGACAGTTTAGTTAGAACATTCTCAATACCTAGCATGCCTCCTCCTTCCACCCGTAGGCGCGAGCGATTGCCAAAAACCGATTGAGCTGCTCACGTTGTGCGGGGGTCATTCGATCACCTTCCTGCTATGTATATCCGCAACAATCATCATCGGTATCTTTGTCCACCTCAACTTCAGTAATATAGATTGCATGCCAATCCATCCCATCATGGGTGTGTCTACCCGTAGGGCTGTCCTCGTATCCATCAGGATATTGCTTCTTTGCCCAGACGCGGGCAACGCGATCCTTCGCTCCCTCAAAGGATGAATAAGACCCATACTCGGTTGTCCCCGATTCACTGGCATCATGATAGGTGGAATACACTCTATAGATGGTCATTCGCTCACCTTCACATCCACCGCGACGCGGCATACCATTATGCGCAATCTGCTAACAATTGAATCTGTCGAAGATTTGTATTCGGCGTTTCGCGTTCTACACCAATCTAGCGCGTGTTTCTTCGTGGTGAACAGAAGCGGCTCTACTGGCTCACCGGCGTACAGCTTTTCTTGTGGCTTGCCAGCCCACGGCTTGAATAGAATTCCGCTCGGTTTCTCTCCTCTAGAATAGAGCCTAACCCCCCAGAGGAGCCTCGTATTACCTGTCGATAATTTGGACATGCTCCACCCCCAAGACTCTTTTGGCCTCCAACACCACCCCTTGTTGCGTGCTCATGCGCTGCGCCTGCTCCTTTTTGAGCCCGTCGATCTCGCGCCCTCTCGCCGTCTGGCTTTCGAGGCTCTGGATATCCTTCGCTATCTTCCCTTCTAATTCCTTTGCTCTATTGGCAAAGAAGGCCTGTGATGCCACATAGTCCGCTCTGGCCTTCTTGAGATCGGCCTGCGCTTGCTCCTTCGCCATCTTCGCCGCGTGCACTTCCTTCAACAGCTCAGCCTTCTCACCTGCCCCCATCGGTACCGCTACCGGCCCATGAGAGGATTTCTCGTAGACAAGCCAGGAGCATACAAACCAGAATACCACCGAAATCACAATGGCCCATATTGCGGACACAACCGCAAGCCGCCTGTACCAGAGGAGATCGGTGTAGGTAACATATCGACCGCTCTCCGACGAAATGCGGTCAGCAAACCCGAAATTACCGTTACTAAATTCATACCGCTGTATCTCGCTCATAACTGCACCTCCTTCTCTCCGTGTAAGTGGTGAGGGGCCGGGCTTGAGACCGGCTCCCGCATTATTGGCCTTACGGACCCGCTCCAACGTCAAATAGTCGCCAGCCAATGGCGCTTTATTTAGTTGGGGTCACGGTGCGCGTCCATCCGCGCCGCCCTCACCAGTCCCTACCGCCGATGCCCTTTCGGTGCCGCCACGGTCACGCTTTGGATAGCCACAGCGCCCGCGCTGGCCGCTGCGTTGCCTCCAGCTTTCGTCGCCGCGAGAGCCCCTAATGCCCCGGCATTCATCGCTCCTTCAACGATCTGCCCACCCTGGCCCTGGCTGTAGCCGTGTTGCCAGGCGTACAATTCTTCTGGCGAGAGGTCTTTGCAGTCCTTGAAATCCGCCTCCAGGTAGAACAGGACGAAGAACTCAGGCCCTTTGCAGCGTTGCAGCTTAGCAAAAGAATCGTTTGTGCCGAACGGACTGCGGAACTCCGTATGCTGGGTCTTGATATAGGTGCCCGAAGCCTCTTTGTGGGGGCTTACGCAACCGGATAGTAAAAGGAGCGCAAAGACAAAACTGGTTGGCTTGGCAATGGCTCGCACAAGGTCCATAATCCCGTGCTGTAGGTTTGTTTGCCCGATGGACACCCACCGCTGCTCAACATCCGGCATATTTCGCACCTGTTGAACTAAAATTCCAAGCTGATCACCCACAGACTTAATGTTGTTCATAGCCACTATTTCACGCTCAGTGAGTTCCCTATAGCCCTTGATCGCCCGATGTTGATTGTCCACGTTCATCCTCCTTGTTAAGTAGTGCATGATTAGGTGCTTCGCTTTTTTCTCGCCCATGCTTCCTCTCTCAACCGCAATTCGTACCGCTGCTTTTGATTGAGCTTCCTCCTGCTACAGGCTCTACAGAACGACCGCCATTCCATTTTCGGTTGCCCACATGAGCAGGTCGTTAGATTGCCAACCTTCGGCTTGCAGAGCCCATGCGGTTCAGGATCACGAGGCGGATGATCAAGAGGCCTGTGCCCACAGCACAAGCAACGAGGGTTCGGTTTACCAAGTGCTTCGTCGAAATCCCAGACTACCAACCCTGAACATCGTGAACATAGAGACATCACTGAACCTTCCTTTTAATAACCAGAGCATCAGGGTCTTTCTCACTCCAGGCCCAACGATAACCATTGTGCAAATAAACACGCGTGACATCTTCAAACACATCAGCAAGCGCCTCCTTTTCTGCTAACACAGTGCTTTCCACCTCAACGCTATCCCGTGTACATATCTCCCACCGCTCTGGTGGATCGCATTTAATGTACTCATCTTTAGGAAGATGAATATACGAATGCGTAATATCTACTTTATAGGTATCGGCAAACTCTGCCATTACCTCCCATTTCTTCGCATCCTGACTGTATTTCGATTGCACCCATTGACTCATAATTTCCCTCTCTTTCTCACGCCGTTCACTGAAATTTTGCCATCCTCTCGCCGATTCTCAAATTCCCACTTGATACATTCTTGGCAGGGATCATTCTTATCGCGCCCGCAATCTCGGCACTTCTTACATACCTGACACGATGCAAGCGGATCTGTTAGCTTAAATAGCCCAATCCCATTGCACCACTTACAATCTAGCTTTGCTAACGTGCTCACTCTCATATTGTGATCTTCCCTCTTTTATAAAGAAAGAAAAGCAAAAAGTTATTTGATGACGCCGTTGACAAACCAGTAATGCAGTGTGCGCAACCAGGCCCTACTCCATAGGTCATGCTTCTCTGCATCAGTGAGCTTCCCGGTGCGTCCATCAATCAGATTATGACAGCCATCACAGACGGCAGCGATAGCCCAATCATGCGCTTTCAATCCCATCCCTTTCCCGTATTGCTGCCAATTGGCATGAGCTGGAACGGTATGCCCAAACTTTCCGCACAGCTGGCATTCCATTTCACGGACAGATTGGATCAGTTTCTCAGATCTGTACATCACTTCCTTATAGTCACCACAGGCTTGATGATATCGCCTTTCAAGGCCGACCAGTCGTTATTCTGAATAGCGCTAGAAACACTTTCTATACCTTTCCTAACGGCCTTGTGAGTCACCTCCATATCGAGGTCAGTTAAGGCATAACAGACATTCATTCCACCTGGATGGAAAAGTGCCCCATGCTCTGCAGAAACTTGCAGGAAAAGCGACATGGCTTGATTATTCACTAATATCTCTCCTCCGCGCTCGCATTTGTGCATAAACCTAAACCTAGGCTTACATGGATACCCATCGCACACAGCAAACTTCTCGAAGCAAAGTTTAAATGCGGTTGAATTGAAATAGTCCTGCAACTCCTGCCCACGCTTCCACATCGTTTCAATCACTGGTTCCGATTCATAAACATCCAAGACGGCATTAGCTGCCGCAAGGCTGACGGCGTTCCCTCCAAATGTCCCGCTGATTAATTCAGCATGCTGCATATATTCACGTTTCCCGCACAGCATCCCTATCGGCAATCCATTTGACATGCCTTTCCCGAACGTGGCGAGATCTGGGGTAACTCCAAAGTACTCTTGCCCGCCAGCTAAGGCCCAACGGTATCCAGTAACCATCTCATCGAAAATTAGCAGCGCTCCAAACTGCGTGCAGAGATCGCGCACGCCTTGCAGAAATCCATCTTTCGGCTTTTCAAAGAGGCATGGCTCAAGAATAACGGCAGCGACCTGGCAAGATTCGTTGCTATACGAGTTTTCGTTAAACCGTTGGTTAAGGCTAGCAAGATCATTGTAAGTAAACCCCTTCACAAGCTCTGTATATTCTCTAGGCACCCCTGGATGCCAATTTTTGACAGCCTGAAACCAGGAATGCCAGCTATGATATCCATCCTTAACCGTCAATATAATATCTCGCCCCGTTGCAATCCTTGCTGTACGTATGGCTGCCTCAGTAGCCTCTGACCCGCTATTTACAAATCGCACCATCTCAGCACATGGGATTTTAGAACGGAGGCGTTCGGCAAGGTCAACTTCAAGCCTGTGCGGCAATGAAAACGAAGATCCTAAATCGTATCGGCTAAGTACTTCCGCGTACAGATAGCTAGGGCAATACCCAAGCGGAATAGCGCCTAATGCTCCAATCCAGTCGACATACACATTCCCATCAATATCAAATAGCCTTGCACCCTCTCCGTATGATGCCGCCACTGGGAACGCTCCTTGCGGGAACCGCGCAGGCATCTTTGACAATGTTTGCGCAGCCCCAGGAATAACTTTTCTTGCTCGCCCTAGATATGCTCGACTCTTCTCATACCTGTCCATTCTTCCTCCAGTATCCGTGATGGACCATTACACACGCCTTCGCTAGCTGCGCGATAAACGACACCATAGCTAGATGGCTAGCCGAGATAGCGTTAAACGCTGTCTCAGCCAACTTATGATCTGTATCGCTTGGCCTACCGTTCGCATTTTCTGCAATCATGCATGACGCGAGTTGGAGCAACGCACCGATCCCTCTCAAGTTATAATTATCCCCTTCTATCAAGAGTCGCATGATCGGCCCAGACACTTCCTCTAAGTCTTGAGAAAGCATCACGTCAAAATCATTGTTCATGGCTTACCAGCCCTCTCTGGTAGATGCCGCCACGTCTTCCTTAAGGCAATCATAGAGATCGTTGTACGATCAACTCCAAATTGGCGCGCAACTGACGCTTTAGTTTCACCATTATCACATCGCGCTCTAATTTCGTAGATCTGCGTCTCTGTTAACTTAGCCTGGTTCTTTACTCCAATCATCGTACATCGCAAAGGATCTACGCGGGAAGGATGCCTGTCTCCACTTGCTCTACGCCCCTTCGCCACAGAATCAGCCGTATTCTCTTGCGTGGTGCCAAGAAATAAATGGTCAGGCCTTCCGCATGGAGGATTATCGCAATGATGACAGACCTGCATCCCCGCCTGTATTGCACCGTTCTGGACAATCCACACGGCACGATGCGTTGGAATTTTCTTCCCCTGATCTACAATTACTCCGTATCCTTGCCTAGTTCTACACCCTTGCCATTCCCAACACCCATCACCTCTCCGCATTTTTGACCACAGACGTACAGCGAGCGGACATACCCACGTAGGATGCGTGCGTCTAATGCCGTCATACGCCTGAATGGTAGAGCCGAGATCATACCGTCCATGCTCAAGATGCTGAGTAATCATCTGCACCAGTTCAAGATCTTCGCGGACATCAACCGTAAGTCTCACGGAAGACAAATTTCTGTCTGATGCCACCATGACCGGCTTCGCGAGTCGCCACATGGCCGGACAGACATGCTCACGTTCGTAGGCTGTGGTGGACGACTTATGAGCCTTGACGAGCAATGACCTCGTAAAGATCTGCACGTCAGTCCCATCAGGGAATCCAGACCGCATAGTATCATTACTCACAAATTCCTCTTGACTCCGCTTAAATACATCCAAGACTGTCTGCCCTATTTCAGGACAAATCAATGGATTGTCTCCTGTTAATCTAATGATTACATCCGCCTCATACTTTTCCGCTGCTCCTGCATACCGGCTCAAGACATCCTTCTCCGATCCTCCGTAGACATGCGGCCAGAGATGAGCAACAAGTTTCACGTCATTCTCAGGAACGGCTAAGACCACCTGATCGACTCCCTGAATTGCGGCAGCCCGTTCGAGGACATGAGCCAGCATAGGCCTCCCCCCAAGATCAGCAAAGATCTTCATGGGGAAGCGCTTAGATGTCGTCCTGGCTTGTACGATCGCCACTACCTTGGCCGTATCAACCTCCCGGCAGTCCACCCAATCATAAATCCACATACGCCAATCATGATCTGCAAAATCGATTCAATCATGCTTTCGCCGCCTCCAAGACAACCCATCGCCCGAAATCCCCACCATACGACTTTGAAATACATTCCATATATAACATTCCAAGCCCTGCCTTGATTATTAGTTGGGATACTTTAGAAATGCTGTCCCATTGATGAAGTTCTTTGTGTTGAGGAAATATTTTTTCTGCGACTACGCCACCGAACCAATGCACAGAAAAGAACCGTCCATGGTCAGACAGGATTCTGCGTACTTCGCGATACATGACTTGATGGCTTTCAATATCAAGATGCTGAATCGTTTGCACATCGATCACCACATGGGCAGACTTTGCTGGCAGCTTAATGGTGTCAGGTGCCTTATATTGCGTATATTTCGCCATAGATTGAAACCCGCACCGCTTTGCGTAAGCATTCCCTAGCCGAATCGCTTCACTACTCATCTCTAGCCCATGCGTAAAGAATCCCCATTCCGCTAAGGCCCTAACATTTCCACCAACCCCACAGCCAATCTCAACAGCAGTCAACCCTGCACCGTTCTGTTCAATTGCTGGCCCGTAGTGCCTCCCGAGAAACCGTACAAGCTCTTCAGCTGGCCAGTATCTCCCCTGCCCGTCCTTATATTGCTGATCCCAATCAGCACTCATGATTTCACCCTCCACCCTTTGCGCTCTAAGCATCGCTGCATTTCATCCCTGGCATTCACGATAATATCGGCCAATTGCTTGGAGGTATCATCAATCCGTGGAGCCCCACGATACCCCAGCATGACTTGGCAATCGTACTTATCGTCCTCAAACTTGTTTTGACTGCCTGCATTTTCAAACTGAATTGGAGCACATCCGCTGATCAAGACCGCAACCATCAATAGTCGTTTCATTTTTTACCTCCGCTAGAATGGCGACTTGTACCCATTTCTATAAATCTTTTCACCTGTAATAATATTTCTATCTGGTTCAGATTTTGGCCGATCATACCAACGCTTCCAATCTTCATTCCGCGCGCATTCATTCCATAACTCTCGCTCAGATTCAGTCATGGGTAACACCTCCTTACGATGGTAAAAGGTTTTGGTTCTCCGCCGAAGCCCTGTTTAAATTTTCCAATACTCTTTTCTTTCTCCGTCTCTCCATCGATTTGCCCAAGCTCAACGAAGGTAACGCCTTGCTTCTTTAAGAGCTGGAGCGATTGCCAAATGACAGAATGCTGGACATTTTTCTCCAGGCTTGGGCTTGAGGCATAATAAGCGCATCCTTGATACACGATCCACAGCATTGATGAGACAAACTCATCCTTGCTATTCATAGTACTTAAGACCAGTGCATTACCGCTCTTTATCCATTCTCCCTGAATCTCAAAGGTCTTCCTTGCGCGAACATCACCAAACGCTAGACGATGGGTTTGGTAAAAGATATTGATCTTACTGTCTTGAGTTGTGACGAATCTCTCTTGCCCGCGATGAATAATTGAGTGATAACTCTTCCGCACATCACTCCATTTGTGCGTGCGCAGATCAATGACTTGGCTAAGATGCTCTTCTTTTTCCCATGCCCATGCAGGTGCATCGGCATATTCCGTAAAGTCATGGTCGCGAGCGAGCGGACTTGATTTCCATTCATACAGACATTCTGGCCGCGTCTTCGCATATTCCTGAAGATAGTGATTCCACTCTTCAGTTTTCCACCACCATCCGCTTCTCATTGCAATCCCTCCAACACATTTACCACCCACAGCCCATCCTCACCAGTACAGAGCGGAGTGCCACCAAGAAAGGCAATTAACTCTTCCTTATAGCACCCCTCCCATTCGTCTTTCGTATCACCATACATAACTGAGAACCGCATGCCATCTCCACCGATCAGGTTAATAACCCTCCGTGGCCATTCATTCATGTTCATGCGGATTGTAGATGTTGCGCCATGAGTGTGCTTGATCCTTATAGTCTCATCATCTGAACCAGATTTAACGATAGACGCATCTCCATCACCTAACAGGAAATGCGCAAGGTCTATCGCGTGACTAGACTCTTGCATCGTGCTTAGCTGATAGGTCTTAGGTGTCGCTCGCCAGTAACAGCAAATTTCAGCCTTACTGCATCCGTGCTGCGAAATAAATTCAGCGGCTTGATGAACGGCAAGATGGGATCTTTCCATATATCCAACTGCCAAGACGGACTTATTCGCGTGAGCTGTTGCACACAAGTTACTGGCCTCAACTGATTTGACTGTCATGGGTTTTTCAATAAAGGTATCAATGCCTCTCTCTACAAAGTACGTAGCATGGTAGTAATGCCACTCAGGAGGCGTACAGAGCAGTGCATGAGTCGGCTGTCTTGAGCCAAGATCATCAAATGTTTTAACAATAGGGAACCTCTCCTCATGTGGTCTAGGGCTAGATTCAATCCCGATTAAATTCCTATAGCCCATCTCCCATAACCGATTCACATGCGCCGATCCAATTGACCCAAGACCAACAATAGCAATATACGGTTCGCTCATATCATCCCCTGGCTTCTTCGTTTTATTGTTCTTCTGCATTCATAGCAAAATCTACCGACAGCTAAGCGATAGTTACATTCTTTACATGGGTGCCATACTTGCTTCTTCCGGCCCTTCTCCCCGTACGGGATGCCAGCAAGCCGACAAAGATCTATCCATTTCCATTTACGCTGGATCGCCCTTACCGAGAAGGACCCATGCAGGCTATAGAGGCGAGATGTTAATACGCCAGATCCTATCCTGCTGTAGACGGTTTGTATATTCGAAATAGCCATCTCTTGCGTGATTTCAAACTTCGGTCCAGATCGCATAAGTTCATACTACCTCTTTTATAAAGAAAGAAAAGCAAAATCAGAAAAGCTCAATCGTGTTCACTCCAGCAGAAATCGCTGTCCGTACTGAACACATATTCCATCGCTTGATCCTGCACATCACTAGCCCATAGCCGTGTGTGTTCTTCGCAAGGCTGACAAGCCTCTCAGCTAGGATCTTCCCGAGCCCTTGCCCTCTCTTCTTCACATCGATGCTATACCCGATGCAGGCGCTATCCATTTTTTTACTGTATGCTTTCCATGCTCGCTCGATTCTTCCTTGTCCAACTGGCTCACCATCGACTTCTGCGATGTAGAGATGGGTTTCATTATCCAGCATCACGCGATACAGCCATGCTTTATGCCCTTCTGGTGTAATCTCTCCGGTAAACGAAGAGTTCGCCCTTGTCAGTGGTTCATTACGCCATTCCAATAAAATAGCTTCATCTGCAAATGTCGCCGGTCGTAACTTCATAAACAATCTCCAATTTTATTAATCTGCCCGTATAGGCCGCAAAGATGGCCAACCCTTGCGTTGAATGCGTCCATTCACCTATACGAGCTTCATCGCTTCTCCCATACATCTGCAATAATATGAAACTTTTTATTCTCTGTATCGGTAACTTTCACTTCCAACTTGCCTTCCAACGATCCATGTATGCTGTATTTCCCACGAACGTAAGCAAGGATAAGTTATTTTATTTGATCATCACTCAATCGATAAACAATCACGATTACACCTTATGCTTTAGGGCCCATCGCTCAGACTTCTCGACTTTCTTCTTGCCGTTGCCAAGCATTTCCTCGGCTCGCCGTATATTGGAGACATACAACCTGAGTAATAATCTGCTTAAAGAATGCGGATAATCTGGGTTCCTCTGAGGAGTATCATTTAACCTAAAGTGTACCTCGACAATTCCAGCCCCGCATGCCACTGCTAATGCCCCAGCATGGATATGAGCGGAATGATCTGAATACCCGTCATAGCCGCTACAGATTGCGAGAAGATTCAGCTCGCTTGGGGGCGCTGGATAGGATGCAGTACAATGGAGATTCTTCACTCGCGGGAGTAATCCGCCTGAACTCGCGCCATGACTGACAATGACTTCCTTCCTGAACTCTCGCATGCACGCAATTAATTCATGATCTTCACTTTCCAGACTTGCGACCTTAAACCGTGAAACATATGGTGCGATCACTGGAACATCCTTCTCCAAAAAAACCGTTACCAGAAATTCGATCTTGTGCAAGGCACAGGCTTCGTGAAAATCTTCAAGCCATTCTCTCGGCCATGCCAAGATATCATAGCTGCCGCGCTTTACCTTTCGGCGTTTCTCCATGGCTATTGGATCTGATGTCCACTGGAACTTAATGGCGTTCGCCCCGCATGACTTCGCAGTATAAATCGCTCCCAAGGCATTCCGGTGATGCTGTGCATTTGTTTTCCCGAACCTCCATGCCGATCCGATTTCTGCAATGATAAAAGTACTCATAATGAAAACTCCTTGGTAATTGCATCGACGCCAATAAGTCGTGACTGTTCATCGCTCGTTAATTTTGGGTCATCTATTAATGCTACCCCGCTATACGGTGCGGCTGACCACGGACGATAGGATGGGATCACAACGTACCGATCACGCTGCCACAGTGTGCGGGATGGTTCTTCATCGCTCAACATCCGCTCATGCAGCTTTTCTCCTCCTGGGCGTAGCCCAATATCAGTAAACTCTATGGTCTGCTCAGCTTGCCTGAGCATTGCAACCCCAAGATTAGCGATCTTGTACGAACGCAGGTCTGGTATCAGAATCTCTCCGCCCTGCATACGCATGAGGCTAGAGATGCAGAACTCTACAGCCTGTGGCAGCGTAATATGAAACCGCGTCATACGGTAGTCAGTGAGCGGGAGCGACTTCTTTTCGGCTATGCATTTTGACCAGATATGCCAAATGCTGCCAGTAGACTTAAAAACATTTCCATACCGAACCACCGATACCGCCATTCCTTGCGGCATGGAGATCGCGTTAAACCCAACGGAATGACATTCGGCCATCATCTTGCTACACCCGTAGGCATTGGCTGGATGAACAGCCTTATCTGATGAAACGACAAGCACCTTGCTGACCTTTGCTTCGAGTGCTGCCTGCAACACATTGACAGTTCCGGCAATATTAGTCTTATCAAGCTCGATAGAGTCATTCACGATGGAGTCAATGCGCTTCAGCGCTGCAGCATGGATTACTACATCCACCCCATGACATGCAGCCCGCATTCGATCACGGTCGCGCACATCCCCCACCAACCATCTGATAGGATGAGGCTCTATATAATCAGCAGCCATCGCCGCAACTTTATGCTCATCCCGTGATAATACACGAATACGCTCTACTAATGGGTCTGAGGCAAGCCGCTGCACCAATGCTTTCCCAAGTGCCCCTGTCCCGCCCGTAATCAATACGCGCATATCATCGCCTCTTCACTTTCATTTGCATAATGGCCATCCACACTTCGCGCTTGTTCTGATCGGTAAATTTCGTCGCGACAAGATCTGATTTCCACCCGAGCGCCTCCCCTTTACTACTGGCTCCACGAATAACAGACCACCCATCGGCTTCAAACAACTGACGAATGTACCGCTCTAGATCAGCTCCCTTTTTAGCAGTATTCATGTCTCTTCCCTTCTGACATGCGCCAGCTCTGTCCTACCGCAGTAACGGATTAAAAGATGCCTCCCAATATAATCAAGCGATCCATCACAGAATTTAATATGCTCATCGCCATCTACCGGCCCCGCAGGGTTCATTCTAGTCGCAAGCAAGCGTTCTGCTATCGCCTCAAGCGCCACACCCTCTTGAATCGCCAAGGAAATCAATCGAGCGATCACGTCATAACATGCAACCTTCTCGCCTCCAGTCTCGCCACGAATTCGGATAAAGACTTCATTCGGTGATTCTTCGTTGTCTACCGAAAGATAGATTGTGCGCTTCCCGCCTATTCTCACCCGTTGCGTAATGTGATCCCGTCTATCAGGGAGTTTTTTTCGTGGCATTATTCTCGTCTCCCTCAGTTACTTCAATAATTCTCAGCCAAAGAAGCGCTGAAATCACTTCTACCAACCTTCCGCGATTCATGCTATAGACACAAACAGCACCTGCATGATTCACCTCATACGTATATTCAGCATAATTGCGTAGCGGCGATAACTCTCCACCTCTCAATTCGATGCGAAATCCAGTAGTCATCACAAATACCTCTCACAGAGTTCATCAAACCACTTGCACTGCTTCGGTGACCAGACCCGCTGTTCATAGATAGATTCGCAGAATAACGCGCTCTTCTCATCCATCGCATCAACTGAAAGCAAGAGTTCAAGCGCCTCGCTGTCTTCAGTGGTTGGTCTGTGGCTCATGCTGGGAACTCCACGGTGATTTTAATAAGTTTATTTTCTGGGACAAGCACCATCTGCACTAACTTAGCCGCCTGCGAGGCGTCCGTATCGAACCATATGCGCCCTGACTTATCTCCCTTTATCTTCACGAAATCCTTCAGCGGATCTACCGAGCACAGCATTTCGATTTTCATTCAGTCACCATCTCTTCACATTCACTAATACCAACATCTTCTCCAATCCCTTGCATGATCGGTTTCTTATCGTTCCAGGCCGTACTAAATTCCTGATCCTGAAACAGTGCTGTAAGACCAGTAATCTGCTTAAGCCTTAACAGTTCATCTTTATCCATCCCAATATGACGCAAAATCCATCCATCGCTCATGCCAGCCTGAGTCAGTTCAGCCACAATGTTCGACATTAACTCAATGCTGTGCGACCCTCTTGCACGGTTATGCCGGATTGTAGAGGCCATCCGATTGCTCTCATCTTTATCAATCACTACGACTGGCAACTTTCCACCCTCACGCTCACGAATCCTATCGCTCCGTAGCATCGTCGTATACCGATGATACCCATCGACGATTTCATAGCAATCTTCTCCTGGCACGCGGTAGCACACGATAGGCATCGTGTAGCCATCCTCCCATATAGACAACTCTAGGAGCTTCATCTCTGGTGGAGCTACCGCATTAGGATTATAAGAATTAGCACGGATTTTCTCTAACGGAATTCGCTGTACATTGTAAACTGGCGATTGCCATTCACTCATGCCGATACTCCTCTCTATTGAATGCAAATCGATGCCCATATATTTGCCATATCTTCCCAGTGCAGGCACGAGAGATATTACTCTTCGCTGCCTTCACATACCGCGTATTGGCTGCAATCCATCGCTCTGCATCTTTTAATGATTCAGCTTGATGGACAAACTGTCCAGCTAAATCGAAAATGTCTACGAATCCTCTCCAACATGAATTACTTCTCCCCGTGCGAAGAGCTGCCCTCTCGCTCATCTTCATTCGAGTCACATCATTACAAAGACCAGTATCCCATGCATGACGTGAATTTTCTTTCGCTGTACACCATTCCAGATTTTCAACCCTATTGTCAGTTCGCACCCCGTTTTTATGATTAACCTGCAATAACAAGCCTGGCATCTCCAGGAATGCCGTAGCGACCAAGCGATGAACGCTCCCAAGCTTCCCAGCGCATAGATACCCATTCCTTAGCCGTTGCTTAATGATCATACCTGGTATTGATTTATGCCCATTCCAGGTTGGTACTGTCCGTGCCAACGATTTCACCCTACCCAAAGTACTAACTTGATACTGGCCTTCCTTGCCGTGAATATCGGCCCACATCTCTCCAGAAATATTTCCAATCGAATTATTGAGATATGCATCCATATGCATCTACCTCCACATTCGCGAATACGAAGATCGGCCTCATAAATCCATCTTCTAAATGGCTCTCACCGTACCCAATAATCTCACCTCCAGACGGCACCTTGTACCCATGCTTCCCGGCAGTTCTTGTTGAATCATAAAGGGCCATTTCGACGATTGTAAACCGCGCTAGTTTCCTCATGGCCAATATCCACTTCTCAACTTCTCCTGGAACATGATGCAAGACTGAAAGCGCAAGAACAATGTCAAACTGAGTAGTTTGCGATAAAACTCCCAGATCATTGAGCGACACCTTGCGATTGACGTACATCAATCGATCTGTTTTCTGTTTCTTAATGATTCGCCATCGCTTAGCATACTCGTGAAACTCAAATGCCATGGCCGTTGCACGGAAATCCTCTATAAGCCGTATCGAAAAATACGCCATATTCGCCCCAATGTCGCAAACGGTAAACCCGGTCCCTAGCCGAGAGGCGCAAAAATCTCGGACGATCTGATAGCGCGGTTCGCAAGAACGATACCCCTCCTGCACTAATCTCCCATTGAGCCATATATCTTGATATGTCATATTTTCTTCGCCAGCGCGAGAGCATTGCGCTTTTTCAAATTCTGATCCTTCGTCCTAGACGCTCCCATGTATGTACACGTCCAATCATTTTTCATGATCGTAATACATACAGACTTCCAACTTGGGCATATCCTGAAATTCGCATGCACCTTCGTTTCATCAGGGAAGCCCGATTTTATTTTTACAATCTCGTAAATATTCGGCTTTGTACATTTCTTGCATCTCACATGAGTGTTTTCAACAACAATACCCTCCTCCTGCATCCTTTTGATAACTTCAGGGTTTCTCCCATACCCATCGTCCTCCCATGATTTCATGAGCCTAGATAGATGTTTCATGAAGTTTTTTTTTACAACTTCCGGTAATGTAGAAATAAGAAACTCTGCGTACTGCTTCCACGTGAAATGTGATGGCTTAGTAATTTTCTTCCACCCCATCGCCGATGTTCCGCCATAGATACCGCCAAAATTGCACCCATTGACACGCCCAACCATCTTCCCCCATCCATGTGGATCTATCACCCGGTACAGCTTTAAATCGTTCTGCCCGCTCTGATGAAACGGGCTCGCGACACGCATTTGATCGATATTCAATCCGGCTTGATAGTACAGATCGTAAATCTTGTTGTGGTCGAATCCATATTTAGCATTGCAGCGCCAGATATCCTCTGTCATCCAGTCGTACAATGGATAGAAATTATAGAGCTTATCGTGCAACTTTTTTGAATATGTCAACCCTTTATGCATGAAGCGTCTATGCTGGCTTGTGAATATGGCTCTTCGCGTTAACGACTCTTGCGCACGCAATCCGATGAGTACTGCCGTGTCCCCAAACTCAGATGAGTACCATTCCGAAAATTGAATGCGGGCATCAAACCCCTTTGTTCCTTTCACGAAAGGATACGGACAATTTCCCTGGTTGACCACGTACTCTTCTGATGGCATAGGACGTACCCAAATGTCTTTCTTATCAGGATCCCATGGAATCCACCTTGGTTCGTACATAGATACTGAGCAGGCTGCCGATATAGGAAGGCAGAGCCAGTATTTCCGATCAACCTTCAAATCTCTAAAAGTTCTCTCCGCATACTCAGACGTGTACTTATAACCAGCCTCATAGTCTTCATAATAGAATCCTAACTTGTGCAACAAGTCATGTTCTCTCGCATACTTATACGCAAGGTTAAGCAAAACCCCACTGTCTTTCCCGCACGAAAACGCCACTAACACATTGTCAAAATCTTTAAATATGAGCGCAAGCCTTTTTTCAGACGCCTGCAAAACATTCATAGCCATGACAGTTGCCCCTGTAGCGCTGTCCGTATTTTATGCAATTCCCCATTCCTAATAAACTCCTCGCGCTTCAACGCCATGTACACATGGCATACTTCCCTTGTATAACCTAACGACTCTAATTGCACGTCATTCTTCATTATGGCCATACAAATTCTTCGATACGACGGAGCTCGCTCCGCCAATTCAATCCCGATATCTGCCTCATCAGGGATGCCATTGGAATACCCCCTGCCTTCCCACTTCTTGACCCACGCCAATACCTTTTCCTTCATACCATTTCTCCCATTGCATGACTGCCAAGCGTGCCTGCTCATTCGCGAGATCTTGCTGCTCTTGCGTTAACATTTTCCAAGCTGAACGGGTAACTGACTCAGGGCATTGAATCGCAAGGCAGCAAGCGGCATGCCCAACCCATGCCAACCGATTCATTGAAGTATTTGTAAGATTATGCTCGCACGATATAGGCCACTCACTAATCACTCGACGCATATACGATCCGTACAAAACGTGGTCGCCGGTAAATTCAATAGCCTTCGGAAGCAACTCACGAGACTCCTCAGTACTGACTAGCCTCCACATGCCAAAATTAAATTCCTCCCATGTCTCATAGTGATGCCAGACTTGCCTCATCTCCCAAGCCACCTCGCATCTTTCACGATTTGCCGAATCGGCTCTCCTGACATAGCGTCTTCGATCTTTTTCAAATTCATCTTATGCCGATGCGTATTGACATGATGTTGCGGTTCATCATTGACCTTCCCGCACAACTGACAGAGCCACTTCTCTTCAAGTTTTCTCAGTTTCATATTTTCACCATACTCCACTTTTATGAAATAGCTATACTTTCTTAATTTATTGCACGCCGCTTTCGTATTTCCTCACGATAAATGCTGCCTCTTCATGAGTTAAGCTAGGCTCAAGTTCTCGTATTTTCCTGTCTATACTCGCAAGTTCACAATCCTCTACGCTCTTACGTTCAATCTTTAACTTAACGACGGCCTGAAATGGTGTCATGGTACCCACCTGTTAATTTCATTGCACTTATTTAGCTAAGTCGGCAAACGACGCTGACTCTTTCCTGAACGCAATCTGAATATCTCCAGTTGGCCCGTTGCGATGCTTTTTCACGAGTAGCTCAGCAATACCAGCCAATTCAGATTGACGGTTATAGACCTCATCTCGGTAAAGAAAAATCACAACGTCAGCATCTTGCTCGATAGCCCCACTTTCGCGAAGGTCAGAAAGTATCGGTCGCTTATCCTCTCGCTTCTCACATTCACGAGACACTTGAGAAAGCGCAATGACTGGAATGCTTAGCTCCTTTGCTAACAACTTCAGCCCCCTTGATATTTCAGCAATCTCGACTTGCCTGCTATCACGAGAGCGTTTTGATGCAATTAATTGCAAGTAATCAACAAACAGCACGTCAACCTGCTGCTTGATCTTCAGTTGCCGAACTTTTGCACGTAATTGTTCCATCGTAATGCCAGTGCTCTCATCGATCATGAGTGGCAGTTTTGCAATTTCCATTGAAGCGTTCGTCATCGCCACATAAGAATCGAGCGACATGCCTGGATGATGAAGGACTTGTAAATTCATATGCGCTTCGATTGCAAGTAAGCGGCTCCCGATTTGCTGGCGTCCCATCTCTAGCGTGCAAATAGCTACCTTGTAGCCAGCTCTTGCAGCACACAATGCGGCATGGCACATGAACGCGGTTTTCCCATGTGATGTTCTTGCCGCGAGAATTACAAGATCACTTTGATGCCACCCACCAAGCATTGCGTTTAAGTCAATCAACCCAGTAGTGATGCCAGTTAATGTCGCGTTTCGCATCCGAATAACGTCGATATGGTCCATCACCTCTTGCATTAAGTCCGCGCCTTTGATCCAGCTCGTTGAGTGCCGCTGCCATAACGCAGCATATAATCTTTTTTCAACATCAATGGCTATATCTTCAGCGCGTGCATGATTCTCAACTGAAGAGGCGATGTCATAGCTTAAACGTTGGAAGCTTCTAAGAAGTGATAATTCTCTAACTGCCTTCGCATGCGTCACAGTGTTAACGTGAGACGATATAGAAGAAAGCAGCTCAGCCAAATAAGAAGCTCCGCCAATAGCATCTAGCTTCTTAAATGCCTTTAATTCTTCAGACACTGATAGATAATCAATCCCATCACCACGCTTACTGACGGCTTGGATTGCCGTAAAAATAGATTGATGGGACGACAGGTAGAAATCCTCTGGAGAGATAAACTCTCCCACTGCATCGACCGACCCTCCGATAAGAAGCCCCCCAAGCACAGCACATTCAAGCTCATGATCGTGCGGTGGGAGCGTAGGGCTATCGAGTGGCATATTGCTCCTTGTGAGTTCGACACATTGGTTTACCAGCGCATTGCGTAACCGCAATCTCTCCGCACGGCTCATAGAAATTATCGCGCTTTACGCGTGCCTGGCACTTATCTAGGCGTGACTGTACTTCAATGGGCTTCTCTTGCCTGTTGATCCAAGACAGAATGAACTTTCTTGTTTTTATGCGATGTTTATTTTTCGGTAATGAAAGCCATGCATCCATTTTCCCATTCTCAACATCAAAATTAATATGCTGGTAGGCTGGGTTGGATTTTAAACTCTCAATCCATTCCATATCAGTGAGCGTTGGCTTCGATGGTTTCCGAACCTGAGAAGCACTACTCTTCTTCTTAATCTCTGTCTCTGTCTCTGTCTCTGTCTCTGTCTCTGGGTAGACTTTTACTAGGTCGTTTGCTAGGCGTTTACTAGCATTTTGCTTAGCATTTTGCTTAGCATCTAACATATTGATATGTTTTAACTTTCCGCCTTTACTCCCGTATTCACGGCGCATGGAGGTAATAGATTCGACATGACTTCGTGATGGATTCCAGTCTAAAAACCCATGAACCTGCAAAAAGTTTTCATCAATACGGTCAAGAAGTGTAACTTTTGCTAGAACCTCAATCCAACTATCACATACTTCCTCCCAGTGGCGCCCTTTTCTGATACATTCACACAAATCCGAGACAAGCGGCTTACCGAGTTGCCGTAGGGTGTCGCGCGATAAAAACCCGTCCGTTAAATGTCGGCGGCTGTAGCAAATTGCGCGCTGGTATAGTTCTCGCTCATGAATGCTGAGGGTGAACACTTTAGGGTGGTCATAGAAGTCTACAGAAAGCTTAAACCAGAGCGGTTGACGTATCTCAGGCATTTGACCATTCCCACCTATACCGCAATAGGAAATAAAAAAGGGCCTTAGAGCCTAATACGCGGCGGCATACTAGACCCCTCAGCCCTTTCATATGCTCCCCGCTTTCACGGGAGCATGTCATATTTTCGTTAGCTTCCGCCGAAGCCATATCATACCACTTAGGAAAGTGTACGGGTAGAGGATATTCCATACCCTAAGTCTTAAGAAAAGTAAACTCAAGACTCCATGCGCTGCTTGAATGCAGCCCGATAACTTGGATCCATCTTTGAGGCATGCTCAATGCCGAGTTCCGCTTTTAAGGCCTCATACTCCAATTTGCGCTTCCAGGCCCATTCTTTACACAGCGCTGCCCACGCCTCGTCAGAAATAGCCTCTTGTTCTGCTGCATTCGGCTCAGGCGAAGCGCTCCTTCTCCTCCATATCTCAGTATCAAGCATAGCAATCATCGCCTTATCTTGCTCGTTCCACTTTGCCCGCTCCGGCTTTTGCAACCCCTCGGTGAGATATTTTGCCATCCACTCCAAATCCTCAACCGGAACGGTAGGATCATTCACAGCCTTCCCTTTTGACCGACCAAAGGCCAACTTAGGACCCTGCTTGATCGTTGTTTTCTGTTTCTTTGACTCTGGTTGCTCGCTTTTCTTCAGATCGGCTACCGCCTCTTCATCCAGATCGACATCGAGAATATCGCTTGCTGCTGTTGCTCCCTTCACCGCCGATACGTAGGCCCGCTTACAGGCGATTTTCAGAACGGTATTGGCTAGATCTGCACAGTTCCGCTGTACCTGCAAGGCCTCAGTCCCGTCTTTCTTGAAATGGATTCTTCGTTTCGTGGGATCGGTCGATTCAAAATGCCGTTCGCTGACCGCCTTCTCCCACTGGTATTTCTCCTCAGCTGTGGATGCTTCCCCCATAGCCGATCCTACAAAGAGCCCATCGCGAATCGTAACCAGTAGACACTTTGCGCGATAGCGGTAGAAGTTATTGTGCGGCTCCGAGAGATCTTCAATTTCATACCGTGGAGCCAAGCGGAAGGTGGCGCAAATCTTTTCAGCCCCGGCCTGGTATAACGTCTTCTTCACCGTCCCAGGAATCACGCCGAAGTGAATATCTTCCGTCATGACGGCTTCCAGGATATGGTTGATTTTCAAGGCTTGCGCCGTGAGTTCCTGTACAGACATTTCTCGCTCGATATTGATCGCTGCTGGTAGATCTGCCGTCTCTTGCATAAATCCCCCTTTAAAAATGCGCGGACGCCGGACAGCCAGGAGGTGCCAATCTATGGATGATTCCATGGATTGTTTTATATCCGGCGCTCAGTGGGTGCCGCGCCACCCTATTCAATCTTCATTTGTATCAGCTACTGCCAAATGATCATAGTGCTTCGTCACGAATTCTTCCAGCATGGCCATGAATTCGTCCATAACGTATCCCTTGACTCCTAACGGCTCACCCGGCTTCATCTGCGATGTCAGATCTGACAGAAAGGCCGTATCAATGCCCTGCAACTGTCGGCGCAAGTCGGCATAGGTCTCCATCTTCAAGCAATGGATGGACAGCCCTATTTTTAGAATATCCATTCCGGTGATGAAGAATCCCTTCTTGAGATACTTCATGACTCGCAACATGGAACAGATTGGAAACATGGTGCCAGTGTGAAACACCAAACGCCGTTGCCCGATATGTTTAAAGAAGTCATCGCCAAACACAAACCCTTCGTTCTTGCCATCCTCAAAGAATTGGTACGCCGCCATACAAACGGTAAAATCGTAGTATCTGAAGATGGTCTGGGGATCTCCGAATAAATCAGGCATCACAATAAGCTGATAGGGTTTCTCTTGCTTGCCCAGATGGTAGCTCTTGGACGTATCCGTTTCATTGGCTAATTTCCCATTGATTCCAAACCACGTCACGGCCTGGTGACAGTCCGCCGCATTCCTAAAATAAATGTCCCAATCTCGGATCTTCTGCCCAGTAAAGAGGGCAGTAATGGCCCCCCCTGCAATAACAGCATTGCAAGAGCGTAGCCCCTTAATCGCTTCAGGCCCAAGGTATTTGAGCAATAAGTACTCCTCACGTTTCGTGTTCATGAAATACATTCCTTTCTTTTACTCCAGGCCCACAAATGGGCCGCATGCGACACTGCTGTCACGTCATCCAGGTTTTCCGTTAATTGCACCGGAATGAATTTCCACGCTCCGGTTTCACGCGAGCAATTGAAAATCCCGCCAAGCGTAGAGCCCTTCATCCCATCCAATCGGCCATAGCAGCGGACCTGCAAATGATGGCTTTCCTGGACGGTACTGGTAAACTTCAGATCAATAGGGCCTTTCATTCTCCTTCGGCCTGGTATTGTGAAGAATGCAGGTAAATCAATATGCCCGATTAATCCGTAGGCTTTGGATGTATCTTCCTGCTCGATACCGATTGGCTCGATTTCATAAATCCTCATAAATTCTTGAAACGCATTCAGCGCTATATCCAGCACTGCATTCCAGCGTTGCTGGTCAGGATGGATTTCAGGCTTGCCTGGGATATGCCAGTCAGGAAGAAACCCGTGCTTTGCTGCGAGCCAATCTAGGCAGATGCGATGGCATCCCTCCCCCTCCGCTGCGTGAATATTGCCAAGAGGTCCGTAGTAATCATCAGGTTCTCCCAATATCCGCCTCACCAACTTCATGGCGCTGGTGACTGATACGTAGTGAGTTCCATTCTGCTCTGATGTGCGAATCACATTGACCTCTGCGTCAGGCTTTCTTCTTCGTAGACTTCAATCCCTGGGATTGTTCCTCCGGAACGTACAATCCTGCCAATCTTTGCAGTATCAAGACAGAAATACTCCATAGGTATCCCGAGCTCAAATAGTTGGTTGTCTTGAGCTGTCAGTGTTTCTGGAGAGAGATGCGCATTGACCAGGCACGGAGATAATTTCCATTTCTTGTGCTTCACAACGGTCTGCTTGGCTCCCTCAATCGCAACGGTCTTGGCTGGAGCACTGGCCAGCGCTGGCGGGATCACCAATGGCATCGGCTTTCCGTTCGCAATCGCTTTCGCCTCTACCGTGGCCACCTTTTTTTCGTATTTCTCTAGCTCTTTCTGGTTGCGCTTCTCCGTTTCCTCCCGCACCTTGCGGAAATACGCCAGGATGGCCTGCTCGGTTTCCTGGTCCTTCTGTTGCAACTTTTCAATCCACGGTTTTGAGGAGGCATCAATTTCATCAATTTCCTTTTTAAATGGCTTCTTGATTTCTACAACCGACGCCTTAAAGGCTTTCAGCTCCTTCCGTATGCTGGCCAGGTACTCTCTAGCTTCCAGTTCCGTTTCTGGCGATATGACCGAAACCTTGAACCCAATTAATTTTTGAACCGATGAAATAATCGTTGCTGGCAATGACATCATGATATCTTCTCCTTTAACTGCATGGAGGAATACTTAATACAAAATTCAATATGGTTCGCCTGTGCCTGCCGCGCCGTACTGGCGTATACAGCCTTATACTCGCCTACGGTATCAGGCAGCCCGCATCCGCATTGGCATCTTCCTGCAATGGTTGGAATAGAGAGGGCCATCGTCTCATAGAAATCATGCTCACCAGCGCCTATCGCTTCCATATCGCTCCCATTCGGCACGTACGCTCCGATAGATGAAATGAGCCATGGGCCGACTTCCGTACAGAGATGAAAGAGGCACTTATCTGATACGCAGAGGTGCCCAGGGTATCCGTACCATTTCCATTTATTAACTGGTATCTTCATGATTTTATTTTCCTATCACTATTATTGCTGCATCACATCTTGACTCTCATTCCATGGGTTGACGGATGGGACAGGGACTGACCCATTATTCTCTATGACGGCATAGCTCCACACTTCAGCACCACGTACCTCTATTCTGAATTTTATTTCACCTTCTGGTAACTCAGGGTGCGCGGTCTCACG